>Ga0081540_1004333_pt1 | contig 10871 bp, 12 predicted proteins | sample TabmetS2T1R1_FD_71024 | JGI IMG/M metagenome (GOLD analysis project Ga0081540, IMG submission 71024) | Tabebuia heterophylla rhizosphere microbial communities from the University of Puerto Rico - S2T1R1 | ecosystem: Host-associated > Plants > Roots > Rhizosphere ... | reverse complement strand
CGATGCCGCATTCACAAGCGTCCCGCTTATAAATCCGTGGCGTGCCCAATGACTGGGGGAGCTGTCGGGCTCGCTACCGTTATCGTCGCAATACCATCAGTTTTTTGATCTCGGCGATGGCCTTGGCCGGGTTCAAATTCTTCGGGCAGGTGCGGGTGCAGTTCATGATCGTGTGACAGCGATAGAGCCGGAACGGGTCTTCCAGCTGGTCCAGGCGCTCACCCGTCATCTCGTCGCGGCTGTCGGCGATCCAGCGATAGGCTTGCAGCAGCACTGCGGGCCCGAGATAGCGCTCGCCGTTCCACCAATAGCTGGGGCACGCGGTCGTGCAGCAGAAGCACAAAATGCACTCCCACAATCCGTCCAGCCTGTCGCGCTCTTCGATCGATTGGGGCCGCTCGCGATCGGGCGGCGGTGGGCTCGCAGTCTGCAGCCAAGGCTGGATCGACTGGTATTGCGCAATGACATGCGTCAGATCGGGCACCAGATCCTTGATGACCGGCATATGCGGCAGTGGGTAGATCCGCACTGCGCCGTCAATGTCTTCGATTGCCTTCAGGCAGGCGAGGGTGTTGGTCCCGTCGATATTCATCGCGCAGGAGCCGCAGATCCCTTCACGGCACGAGCGGCGGAAGGTCAAGGTCGTGTCGATCTCGTTCTTGATCTTGATCAGCGCGTCGAGGACCATTGGGCCGCAATCGTTGAGATCGATCTCGAAGGTGTCGATGACCGGGTTTCGCCCGTCCTCCGGGTTCCAGCGATAGACCTTGAATTCGCGAAGTCGCGTCGCGCCGGGCGGTCCGGAAAACGTCCTGCCGGTGCCGATCTTGGAGTTAGCGGGGAGGGTGAACTCGGCCATTGAAAGTATCTAGTAGACGCGCGCTTTGGGTGGAAAGACCTGGACCTCGTTCGACAGCGTGAAGAGGTGGACCGGACGGTAGCCGATCTTTACGGCGCCGCCGCCGTCGAGCCAGGCAAGCGTGTGCCTCATCCATTTTCGGTCGTCGCGTTCCGGGTAATCCTCGCGCGCATGGGCACCGCGGCTTTCGGTTCGGTTTTCGGCCGAATGCAGGGTCACAACGGCCTGCTGCAAGAGGTTCTCGAGCTCGAGCGCCTCGAGGAGGTCGGTGTTCCAGAGCAGCGAGCGATCGGAGATGCCGAGCTCAGTAAAGCTGTTCGCCACGACGTTGATCCGGCTGACCCCCTCCCTCAGCACCTGGGCAGTGCGGAAGACAGCGCAGTTCGTTTGCATGACGCGTTGCATGTCGAGGCGGATTTCACCGGTTTTGCGCGAGCCGCGTGATTGTCGCACGGCATCGAGCCGGGCAACCGATTCTTCACCGGCGCCGTTCGTCAGCGGCTTGTGCGCCGTGCCGGGCCTTACCACCTCGGCGGCGCGGTGCGCCGCGGCGCGGCCAAAGACGACAATGTCGAGCAGCGAGTTGCAGCCGAGGCGATTGGCGCCGTGCACCGAGACGCAGGCGCCTTCGCCGATTGCCATCAAGCCGGGAACGGTCGCGTCCGGGTCGCTGTCGGTCGGACGCAGCACCTCGCCGTGATAATTCGTCGGGATCCCGCCCATGTTGTAATGCACGGTCGGCAGCACCGGGATCGGCTCGCGCGTGACATCGACCCCGGCAAAAATCTTGGCGGTCTCCGAGATGCCCGGCAGCCGCTGATGCAATACCTCCGGCGCCAGATGCTCGAGGTGCAAGAGAATGTGGTCCTTCTCCGGCCCGCAACCTCGGCCTTCGCGGATCTCGATCGTCATTGCCCGGCTGACCACGTCGCGCGACGCGAGGTCCTTGGCGTGCGGGGCATAGGCCTCCATGAAGCGCGCACCCTCGCTGTTGGTCATATAGCCGCCCTCGCCGCGGGCGCCTTCAGTGATCAGACAACCGGCGCCGTAAATGCCGGTCGGGTGAAACTGGACAAACTCCATATCCTGCAGCGGCAGCCCCGCCCGCAACACCATCGCATTGCCGTCGCCGGTGCAGGTATGGGCCGAGGTGCATGAGAAGTAGGTTCGGCCGTAGCCGCCGGTAGCGAGGATAACGAGGTGCGCCCGAAATCGATGCAATGTCCCGTCCTCGAGGTTCCAGGCCATGACACCGCGGCAGGCGCCCTCGTCGTCGGTGATCAGATCGAGGGCAAAGAACTCGACAAAAAATTCCGCGTGATTGCGGACGCATTGCTGGTAGAGGGTATGGATAATGGCATGCCCGGTCCGGTCGGCAGCGGCGCAGGCGCGGCGCGCCGGGTCGCCTTCGCCGTATTCCATCATATGGCCGCCAAACGGCCGTTGGTAGATTGTGCCGGCTTCGGTACGCGAAAACGGCACGCCGTAATGTTCGAGCTCGATGACCGCCGGGATCGCGTTGCGGCACATGTATTCGATCGCGTCCTGGTCGCCGAGCCAGTCGGATCCCTTGACAGTGTCGTACATGTGCCAGCGCCAATCGTCCGGGCCGACATTACCGAGCGCGGCGCTGATGCCGCCTTGCGCCGCGACCGTGTGGCTGCGGGTCGGGAAGACCTTGCTGATGCACGCGGTCTTCAGCCCCTCGACCGTCGTTCCGAGGGTGGCGCGCAGACCGGCGCCGCCGGCGCCGACGACGACGACGTCATAAATATGATCGGTGATCGGATAGGCCGGCATTGCTGGCTCCTGTCAGCCGGACCCTGTTAGAGCCAGGCTGAGCACCGCAAAAATGCCGGCGACCGCAAAACCGAAGCAGAGCAGGCGGACGACAATGACGAGGCCGAGCTTTGCGAGCTCTGCATGCACATAGTCCTCGATCACAACCTGCAGACCCAATGCTGCGTGATAGAAGACCGCGATCACCACCAGCAGCAGCAGGATTGCCGGCAGCGGCCGACCCACCCAATCCTGAACGGCATCGAGATCGGCACCGACCAGCCCAATAATCGCGGAAACAAACCACAGGCACAACGGCATCAGCGCAATAGCCGAAATCCGTTGCCCCCACCAGTGTTGGACGCCCTCTTTAGCCGAACCGTACCCGATCGCCCGCCCCAGCGGCGAGCGCATGCGCGACGCCATCATATCAGGAGACCCAGCGCGAAATGCCGACGATCCAGGCGATCAGGGTTAGTGCGCCGGTCGCTCCGACGACCACCCAACCGCCGAGGTAGGTCGATTTTAGGTCGAGAGCGTGGCCGGTGTCCCAGACGAGGTGCCGAATCCCGTTGCATAGATGGTAGAACAGCGACGCAGTCCAGCCAAACAGCATCAGCAGCCCAATCCAAGTACCGAGGAAATCCTCGACTCCTTCATAAACCTCGGGACCCGAGGCGGCGGCGACGAGCCACCACACAAGCAAAATCGTGCCGGCGCTCAGCACTATTCCGGTAGCCCGGTGCAGGATCGACAGAACCGAAGTGAGTTGCCAGCGATAGATCTGAAGGTGCGGCGAAAGCGGCCGATCAGCGGATCTCATCTACAGCGGTTCCGGCATTGCTATCCCTGAGCGGTCGGCCAGTTTGAATTAGTCCGCATGCCGCGAAGTGTCAACGCAGGCCGACACCATCCAGCGCCGCTCTTCACGCCCCGGCCGAGCGCCGCTCGATCTCGGCTGCCAGCGCGAGCAGCCGGCGAGCATTCTCGACATGAAGGTTCTCGATAAGTTTGCCGTCGACCAACACGACGCCATCGCCCGCGGCGGCTGCCCTGCTATGCGCGGCGATGATCCGCCGCGCCCACTCGATCTCCTCCGGGGCTGGCGCAAAGGCCGTATTGGCTGCGCCTATCTGTTTCGGGTGGATCAAGGTCTTGCCGTCGAAGCCAAGCTCGCGCCCTTGCCGACAGGCGGCAGCAAAGCCGTCATCGTCCGACAGGTCGAGGTGAACGCCGTCGAGCACAGCGAGCCCGTGTGCGCGAGCCGCAAGGACTGTAATACCGAGCGAGGTCAGCAGCGGCAGGCGATCACAGGTCGGGACGGCATGCAGATCCGCTGTCAGATCCGAGGTGCCAACCACCAGGGCGGCGAGCCGCGGGCCGGCGCCGGCAATTTCGCGAGCGTTGAGCACCCCGAGCGGCGTTTCGAGCATGCACCATACGGCGAGGCGTTCAGGCGCGGCGAACAGATCGAGCAGCGACACGGTAAGGCTCACCCGGTCCGGGGTCTCGACCTTTGGCAGCAGCACCGCATCGAGCGGCATCGCCGCTGCGGCAGCGAGGTCGGCACGGCCCCAGGGCGTGTCGAGCGCATTGACCCTTAATACCAGTTCGCGCCCGCCATATCCGCCCGCGGCGAGCGCTGCCGAGACAGTCGCACGGGCGCTGTCCTTGGCCTCCGGGGCCACGGCGTCCTCGAGGTCGAAGATGAGCCCGTCAGCCGGCAGGGTGCGTGCTTTCTCTAATGCCCGCGGGTTCGAGGCGGGCATGAAGAGAAGACTGCGGCGGGGGCGCGGGTTCAACGCCGCGGCTCCATGAGCTCGCGGGCGCGTGCGAGGTCGGCCGGCGTGTCGACCTGCACTCCGAGCCAGCCGGGATCGACCAGGCTGACCGAGATCCTCATTCCGGCCTCGAGCGCGCGAAGCTGCTCGAGCCGTTCTCGCTGTTCGAGCACGCCCCGCGGCAATCCGACAAAGCGCTCGAGCGCCGCTCGGCGGTAGGCGTAGAGCCCGATGTGCTCGTAATGCGGGCCCGGCCCCCACGGGATGACCGATTTGCTGAAATACAGGGCGCGGGCCGGCCGCGTCGGATCGGCAAACCCCGCAGCCACCTTGTTGACGCTCGTGTCTTCGAGGGCCGTGGAGTTTTCGATCACCGCCGCCAAGGTTGCTATGTCGGTTTCATGGTCACCGAGGCCGGCAGCCGCGATGCGGATCGCGGCCGGATTCAATAACGGCAGATCGCCCTGCACATTGATCACCGCATCGTGGTTTCCAGAGGGATCGATCCGCGCCATGGCGGCATGAATTCGGTCCGAGCCGGTGGCAAGTTGCGGGTCGGTCATGACGGCTCGCCCGCCGGCAGTCTCCACAGCATCGGCGATCGAGCGATCGCCGCAGGCCACCACCACCGGTCCGATCTCGGCCGCGACTGCACGGCGCCAGACATGGACGATCATCGGCGCTCCGGCAATCTCGGCAAGCGGCTTGCCGGGCAGTCGAGTCGACGCCAGCCGCGCAGGGATGACAATGATCGGATTTTCAGGTTCAGCTCTCGTCATGTCGCTCTCGCAGCCGATGAGCAGCGACAAGATGCCCGGTTCGTCGAAGCGCCGAAAGCGTGATATTTCAGGTTGAGCTGTCGGGGAAATTTCGATTGTCTGCCGACCCGACAGGGTCGGAGGGTCATTGATGTCGTCATTCGAGTGGAACAAGATCATTGCCTCGGTGCTGACGGCGATGATCGTGGCGATGGTCTCCGGCATCCTGGCCAATCAGCTCGTGCGCCCGAAGGAACTTGCGCATCCGGTGTTTCTCCCGGCCGCTCCAGAAGCCACGGCGAGCGCGCCGGCCGGCCAGCCGGCAGCCGCCGGGCCAGAGCCGATCGGGCCGCTGCTCGCCAAGGCAGACCCCAAGAAGGGTGAGCAGATTGCCAAGGTGTGCGCCGCCTGCCATACCTTCAACAAGGGCGGCGCAAACAAGATCGGGCCGAATCTGTGGGGCATTACCGAGGAGCCGATGGCCGAGATACCGGGCTATCAGTTCTCGGCCGCGATGCAAGCCCACAAGGGCGAAAAGTGGGACCCGGAGAAGCTCAACCAATGGCTGTGGAACCCGCAATCCATGATCAAAGGCACCAAGATGACTTTCGCCGGGATACCCGACGCGCAGAAACGCGCCGATGTCATCGCCTATCTCGAATCGCTGAAATAGCGCGCCGCACATGATGCCGTTGTTGGAGAGCCGCGCCCTCACCCGCGCAGGGGAGGGTGAGGGGCAGTAAGCGATCGAGCCTTTGGCCGCTTCAGCGCAACCGCCCGAACTTGACGCCTTTCTCGCGCTGGCGCTGAGGCTCGCCGATGCAGCGGGAGAAGTGATCCGCCCCTACTTCCGCCGTCCTCTGGTCGTCGACGACAAGCCGGATCTGACCCCCGTAACGGCCGCAGACCGAGCGGTGGAAGAGGTAATGCGCTCGTTGATCGAGCAGCAATTCCCGGAGCACGGCATTATCGGCGAGGAGTGCGGCCGCGCCCGCGAGGACGCCGAGTTCGTCTGGACGCTCGACCCGATCGACGGGACGAAATCCTTCATCAGCGGTGTTCCGCTGTTCGGCACCTTGATCGCGCTGACCTGCGGGAAGCGGCCGATCCTCGGCATCATCGACCAGCCGATTTCGCGCGAACGATGGGTCGGCGTTGCAGGTGGCCCCACGACCCTCAATGGGGCGCCGGTTCGGTGCCGCAACTGTTCCGCTCTCGCCGCCGCCACCCTGTTCGCGACGACCCCCGACATGTTTAAAGAAGGCGACGCGGCCACGTTCGCCCGGGTCTCAAATGCCGTCAAGCTGACCCGTTTCGGTGCCGATTGCTACGCTTACGGCCTGCTCGCCGCCGGCTTTATCGACCTCGTCCTTGAAGCCAGCCTCAAGCCCTACGATTTCTGCGCGATGGTTCCGATCGTCGAAGGCGCAGGGGGCGTCGCCACCGATTGGCGAGGAGCGAAGCTCGACCTCGCCTCCGATGGCCGCATTCTGGTGGCCGGTGATCGCCGCGCTCACCAGGCGGCGCTCACGCTCCTCGGCGATTGACGCTGTCTCCCGGGAGTGAAGTGATGCGCCGACTGCCAGTGAGCCGACTGCCAGTGATCTGTCTTGCCCTGTCCTTGATGGTCGGGATAGCCGCGGCGGCCTGGGCTGCGGCGACGCCGGGAATGTCGCTGTTCGGTGATCTGAAATACGGTCCGGACTTCAAGAATTTCGATTACGCTAATCCGAACGCGCCAAAAGGCGGGACGATGCGCTTTTCGGCGATCGGCACCTTCGACACCCTCAACCCCTATGTCGTCAAAGGCGTGCCGGCTGCCGGGATCGGCAATATCTTCGACAGTTTGATGCGGCAATCTCAGGACGAACCGGGAAGTGAGTACGGACTCGTCGCCGAAAGCGCCGATCTCGCCCCCGACAAGCTGTCGGTTCTCTTCACATTGCGCAAGGAGGCGCGGTTCCACGACGGAACCCCGATGACACCCGACGATGTCGTGTGGACCTTTGAGACGCTGCGCGCCAAGGGTCTGCCGATGTACCGCTCCTATTACGGCGATGTGACCCAGGTGGTGAAGGAAGGCGAGCGCGGCGTTCGTTTCCACTTCAAATCCGCGAATAATCGCGAGCTGCCGGTGATCCTCGGCGAAATGCCCGTGCTGTCGAAGGCGTATTGGTCCAGCCGCGATTTCGAAAAGACGACGCTCGATGCGCCGCTCGGCAGCGGCCCCTACAAGATCGAGGCAATCGATCCCGGTCGCTCGATCACCTATCGCCGCGTTGCCGATTATTGGGCGGCCGATCTGCCGGTGAACAAGGGCCGCTTCAATGTCGATGAGATCCGCTACGACTATTATCGCGACCGCACGATCGCACTGGAGGCGTTCAAGGCCGGCCAATACGACTTTCGCCAGGAAAGTTCATCGAAGGCATGGGCCACCGGATATGACAGCCCGGCATTGCGCAGTGGCCTGATCAAAAAGGAGCAGATCGCAAACGAGTTGCCGAGCGGCATGCAGGGCCTCGCCTACAATTTGCGCCGCCCGCTGTTCCAGGATCCGCGGGTGCGCCAGGCGCTGGCCTATGCCTTCGATTTCGAGTGGTCGAACAAGAATTTGTTCTACGGCCTTTACACCAGGACCCGCAGCTATTTCGATAATTCCGAGCTGGCCGCGACGGGCGTTCCACAGGGCGAAGAGCTCAAAATCCTCGACAAGTATCGCGGCAAGATCCCCGATGAAGTGTTTACCAAGGAATACGACCCGCCGAAATACGACGGCTCGGGCAACATCCGCGACGGGCTGCGGGCGGCGCTGAAATTGCTAAAGGAGGCCGGCTGGACCTTCAAAGGCGAGAAGCTGGTCAATGACGAAACCGGCCAGCCCTTCGAATTCGAGATCCTGCTCGACGACCCGGCATACGAGCGCATCGCATTGCCATTTTCCAAGAACCTCGAACGTATGGGGATCACCGCCCGAGTGCGCACGGTCGACGTCCCGCAATACGAAAAACGGATGGAAACCTACGATTTCGATATGGCGGTGGTAGTGTTCGGGCAGTCGCTGTCTCCCGGCAACGAGCAGCGCGAGTTTTTCGGCTCGCAAGCCGCCGACGAACCGGGGAGCCGCAATCTCATCGGCATCAAGAGCCCGGTTATCGACGAGCTGATCGAGGGTTTGATCACCGCACCGGACCGGGCGAGCCTTATCGCCCATACACGCGCGCTCGACCGGGTGCTGCAGTACGGCTACTACGTTGTTCCGCAATTTCATCTCGGGGCGTTCTGGGTAGCTTATTGGGACAAGTTCCGCAGTCCGGAAATTGCACCGAAATACGGTTTGGGCGTCGACACTTGGTGGGTGGATCCCAATGCCGAGAGGTCGGTCGAAGCAAAGAAGGGCGAAGTCGTGAAGCAATGATGGCCACCGTGAGCCTGGCGAAACAGCTCGGCGGATCGAGGATCAAACTCCAGACCGGCGGCGAGATCATTCCGGGGCTCGCAGGATAATCGGAGCAGCCAGCGATGATCGCTTACGCGATCCGCCGCATCCTTTTGATCATCCCGACCTTGTTCGCGATCATGGTGGTCAATTTTTTTATTGTGCAGGCGGCGCCCGGCGGTCCGATCCAGCAGATGATCTCGAAGCTCAAGGGTAATGAAATCTCGGCGACCGAGCGGGTTAGCGGCGCCGGCGGCGAGGTGAAGCCCGCCGGCGGCGAAGCGAGCCGATATCGCGGCGCGCGCGGGCTCGACCCCGCCTTCATCAGGGAGCTCGAAAAGCAGTACGGCTTCGACAAGCCGCCGATCGAGCGCTTTTTCCTGATGATGCGCAGCTACATCACCTTTGATTTCGGCAACAGCTTTTTCCGGGACCGCCGCGTCGTCGACCTGATCAAGGACAAGTTGCCGGTGTCGATTTCGATTGGGTTGTGGACGACGCTCGTCACCTACCTCGTCTCGATCCCGCTCGGCATCAAGAAAGCGGTCCGCGACGGCAGCCGGTTCGATGTGTGGAGCAGTGCCGTCATCATCGTCGGCTATGCGGTGCCGAGCTTTCTGTTCGCGGTGCTGCTGATCGTCTTGTTCGCCGGCGGCAGTTATTTTTCGATTTTCCCACTGCGCGGCCTCATCAGCGACGACTGGGCGTCACTGTCCTGGCCGATGCGCATCGCCGATTATTTCTGGCACATCGCTCTGCCGATCACCGCCCTGGTGATTTCAGGGTTCGCCACTTTGGCGATGCTGACCAAGAACTCCTTTCTGGAGGAGATCAACAAGCAATACGTGCTGACCGCCCGCTCGAAGGGTTTGACCGAGCATCGAGTGCTTTACGGCCACGTCTTTCGCAATGCGATGCTGCTGGTCGTCGCCGGATTCCCGGCGGCGCTGATCGGCATCCTGTTCACCGGGTCTTTGCTGATCGAGGTGATCTTCTCGCTCGACGGCCTCGGCCTCTTGGGTTTCGAGGCGGCGATCAACCGCGACTACCCGATCATGTTTGCGACGCTCTACGTCTTCACGCTGATCGGGCTCCTCCTGAAGCTGGTCAGCGACCTGACCTACATGCTGATCGATCCCCGCATCGATTTCTCGGCGAGGCGAGTGTAACGAGATCCTACGCGGACCGCTCCAGTGTCTCCGCGACAAATGCGTTGACGCTCTTGCCACTCCGAGCGGCCGCCGTTGCGACCCGGCGATGCAGCTCAGGCGATATTCGCAGGGTGAAGTTCCCTGAATACGGCCGCTGTGGCTCCTTACCCCTTTCCCCGCACCATTCGATATAATCGGCAATTGTATCTGCGAAAGCGGCCTTCAGCTCGTCCAGTGTACGCCCTTGGAAGGTCAACACATCTCGTGTGTTGAGCACCTCTCCATGGAACAGTCCGGCCTCTTCGTCCAGCTCGACGGTCGCCACATAGCCATCATGCGTCATCGTAGTCACGGCATCACTCCCGCCTCGCGCAAGAACCGCCGCACTGATCTCAGCGCTCCCCTGTCGATCTCCTTTCTCGGATGCGGCCGGTGAAATACCGCATCTACCCCGTTGAGGCTTACCCGCAACCGCGATCCTCGGCCCTCCGAGATTGAAGCCCCGGCCGCAACGAACAATGCCTCGACATCGGCCCACGGCACGTTTGCTCGCACTGGATCTGCGAAAATCGCCTCTAGTGTGCTACCGTGCCGTCCACGCACATCTAATGATACCAACATTCGGTATCAATAGCCATGGGAAGGGTAGCTTCAAATTCAGGCAGCGACGATGATCGCACGGGGCGGTTCTTGCCAGGGGCATTCGACGCGAGCGAAGCCGGCGTCTCGGAGCGCGGCCAGATGTGCCGCCACGCCGTCGACAAAGCGGTCGCAGTTCAAAAAACAGCCGCCGGGTTTGAGTAGACCGCGGATCGCCCGGTAGCAGGCGAAGATCTTTTCGCGGTCCGCGAGATTGTGAAGGGCGATGGCGGAAACCGCGAGGTCGAACGGCCCGCCGACCTGCTGCGGCCATGTCGGATCGGTCAGGTCGCAGAGGGCAAAGGATAGCTGATCGAGGCGAGTGGCGAGGCGCCGTCGGGCCTGGCCGAGCATCGGCTCCGAGTAGTCTTGCAGAGTGACATGCGCTGCAGGGAAGGCTTGCAACACCTCTTCCGTAACGACACCGTAACCCCCTCCGACGTCCAACACATCCAGCTCCCGGTC
>Ga0081540_1004332_pt1 | contig 10872 bp, 15 predicted proteins | sample TabmetS2T1R1_FD_71024 | JGI IMG/M metagenome (GOLD analysis project Ga0081540, IMG submission 71024) | Tabebuia heterophylla rhizosphere microbial communities from the University of Puerto Rico - S2T1R1 | ecosystem: Host-associated > Plants > Roots > Rhizosphere ... | reverse complement strand
CTCGCGGCGTAGGGGATTTCCTCAAGCAAGGGAGAGTGCGATGGCAGACCAGGTAATGTCGGCAGAGAAAGTCCGGGCCATGCTGACCGAAAACCTCGGGCGGGTGCGCAAGGCCAGCGACGAGTATTTTCAGCTGCTGGAAAAGGGGCTGAGCTCCTCGCAATTGCCGATCGCGGGTCAAGCCAAGCCTTTCACCGACTTCATGCAGCGCAATGTCGCGGCGACGTTCGACCTCTGTGACAAGCTGATCAACGCCAAAGACCCGCAGGACGCGCTGCGCATCCAGGCCGAATTTTTCCAGACCCAGATGCGCGTCATGACGGACCAGGCCCGGAGCATGGGCGAGTCCGCCATGAAGGCCATGACCGGCGCCTTCACGGCCAGGAGCTGAAGCAGAAGCCAGTCGCCGTCGCAGCTTTGGCGCGCGGCAGCGCGCTCGCCGTTGCTTGAGAAGCAAAAGGAGCGGAAGTTCCGATGCGCGCTGTCGGTGCATTGTTGTTGGCGATCAGTGCGGTTCTTGTCGCGCCGTCTGCGCGGGCTCAAACCTACGATCCCGCCTATCCGGTGTGCCTGCAGCGCTACGGGATTGATGGCGGCTCCATATCGTGCCGCTACGCGTCGCTGGCGCAATGCCAGGCCGTGGCGTCCGGCCGCGCCGCGCAGTGCATCACCAATCCCTATTATGGCAAGGCCCGCCGGCGCTACTGACCGCCGCGACGATATGCACGGGACTCGCCTCAAGGCGGCCGCAACGGCCAACCGGCGAATTGCCCGACCGTTGACTTAGATCAAGAAATCGAGCCGCAAGACCCGAAATCTGGGCAAGCGCGCCGTTCTCAGTCGAGGTCTTGCGATGAACACGTCGATCCGGACGCTGCTGGCCACCGTCGTTGCAATTTTGTCGCTGGGCGCAATGTCCGAAGGCGTGCGCGACCAGGGGACGGCCGATAACGAGATCCGCATCGGCAATCTGATGCCCTACAGCGGCAGCCTCGAGGTCTTCGGGGCGATCGGCAAGGCCGAAGCCGCCTATTTCGAGATGCTCAACGAGCGCGGCGGCATCAACGGCCGCAAGGTGCGCTTCATCTCCTATGACGACAAGTCAGATCCAGCATCCGCCCTGAACCTGACGCGCAACCTTGTCGAGGAGGACAAGGTGCTGCTGATGTTCGGCTCCTTCGGCACGCCGGGCAATTTCGCCGTTCGCCAATACCTTAATGAGAGGCAGATACCGCAGTTGTTCGTTGCTTCCGGCGACGACCATTTGAGCGATCCGTCCTCGTTCCCGTGGACCATGGGCTGGCAACCCTCGTTTCGGGAGGAGGGACGCATCTACGCGAACTACATTCAGGCGTTCTACCCGGGAAAGAGAATCGTGGTTCTCTGGCAGAACGATTATTTCGGCCGGGAGATCATCAAGGGTCTGGAGGACGGGCTTGGGCACATCGCCCAGATGATCAGAGTCGGTATCGCCTACGATCTCGCCGATGAACATCTGGACACGCATGTGTCGATCCTGAAGCGATCGGGCGCCGAGATATTTGTCTTCGCAGGCGTACCCTCAAACGCCGCGAAAGTGATCCGCCTGGCAGCGGATATCAATTGGCGCCCCGTCATCATCATGAACCAGATGGCCTCGTCGATTGCTGCGGGGCTAAAACCTGCCGGTCTCGAGAACGCCGTGGGTGTGCTTACGGCCGCCTATCTAAAGGATGCCAACGATCCGGCGTGGAAGGACGAACAGGGGCGTGCCGACTGGCAGACGTTCCTGGACAAATATCGTCGCGCCGGAGGGCAGGACGAAGGCGCTGCCATGTTCGGATACGCCGCCGCCGAGACACTGGCACAGGTGCTCAGGCAGTGCGGCAACGATCTGTCGCGCGACAACGTCATGAAGCAGGCCGCCGCGCTGAAGGACTATCAGGTTTCCGTCTTGCTGCCCGGCATCAAGATCAGCACCGGCCCATGGAATTTTCGCCCGATCAAGCACCTGCGGCTGGTCCAGTTCGATGGCCGCACCTGGCAGCCGATCGGCGACGTGCTCGAGACGGCGTTTGCCGGTGCCGGCAAGTAGAGGATGTCGGGCCGACAGCCCTTCGCAGGAGGACACGCAGATCATGGCTGAAAGCAAGAAACTCTCCGTGGAAAAGGCGCTCAACAAGATCCGCGCCGACGAGACGCCGAAATCGCGATCCGAAAAGCACGACGAGGAGATGGACGTGCTCGATGAGGAGATCAAGCGGATGAGGGCGCAGCGGCTGCGCCTCGATCGCCACCAGCGCAAGCGCGATTGAGCCGGAGCACGAAAGCATGGTGATCAGAGCCGTTCTCGGGATCCTGATGCTCTTTGCACTTCTCTTCATGGCGGACCAGGAGTTCGCCGACGGGCGCTATACCCGCATCGCTCAGAAGGCGGTGGTCAAGGTCAGGAGCACAATCGGAATCTAGAGCATGATCCGGAAAAGTGTGAAGCGGTTTTCCGAAAAGATCATGCTCAAACAGCAACCTAAAGCGCGATGATGATTCGTCCCAATCTCATCGCGCTTTGGGCATCGGGCATGGTCGCGACAGCGGCAATCACGTCCGCCAAGGGGGCCACCATGAAGTCTCTGCTCGATGAAATCAGGCGCAATCCGCTGCTCTGGCTGCTGATCGTCGTGCCGATTGTGCTGGTGGCCGACAAGGCGGCGCCGGAGGCGCATACGCTTCTGTTCGTGCTGGCGGTGCTCGCCATCGTGCCGTTGGCGGCGCTGCTCAGCCACGCGACCGAGGCGGTCGCCGCGAAGACTGGCGACGCCGTCGGTGGCCTGCTGAACGCGACGCTCGGCAACCTCACCGAGCTGATCATCGCCGTAACCGCGCTTCACGCCGGCCAGCACATGCTCGTCAAGGCCTCGATCGCGGGCGCAATCGTCACCAATACATTGTTCATGCTCGGCGTCTGCTTCCTGCTTGGCGGCTTGCGCTATCATGTCCAGGAATACAATCGCGCTGGCGGGCGGCTCTATTCGGCGCTGCTCCTGATGGCGACCGTCGCACTCCTCGCGCCCTCCGCGGTTGCCGATCTTGACCTCGCCCACGGCGAGGTGCTCACGCAAAAACTCAGCCTTGGGCTCGCCGTGCTGCTCATCGTCGCCTATGGGCTCGGTCTCGTGTTCTCGCTTCACACCCACAAGGAATTCTTTGCGAGCGAGGAGCACGACAAGGAGGAAGCGCATTGGCCGATCGGCGTTGCGGTCGGCACGCTTCTGGTTGTCACCGTGCTGGTCGCGCTGGTGAGCGAGATCTTCGTGGAATCCGTGCAGAAGGCGGCGGAGACCTTCGGCATGAGCCCGGCCTTTGTCGGCTTCATCATCGTCTCGATCGTCGGTGCAGCGGCGGAGATGGCGGTGGCCTTCTCCGCCGCGCGCAAGAACCGCCTCGACATGAGCGTTTCGATTGCGCTCGGCAGCGCCTCGCAGATCGCGCTGTTCGTTGCGCCGGTGCTGGTGCTGCTCAGCTACGTCGTGGGACCAGCGCCAATGAACCTGCAGTTCTGGCCGGGAGCGGTGACCATGGTGATGACTTCGGCTGTAATGGCGACCTTCATCACCAATAGCGGGCGCTCGGCCTGGTTCATCGGCGCCTTGCTCATCTTCGTCTACGCCATCTTCGCCATGACGCTCTATGTCGTCCCGCCGGCCGTGCAAGGAGCGGGATGAACAAATGTGTTAGCTGACGGAGGACGGCGGCACGAAGCCGCCGCCGAAATCGTCGCTACTGATAGTATCCCTGATAGGGATATTGCGGGCATACATAGCGGCCATATTGGTCGTAGTAGCAGCCGTAGTTCCCGGAATAGCCGTAGCCGCCATATGCGCCATACGCGCCGTATGCCGCGGCGGCGCCAACGGCGGCTGCGCCATAGCCCCAGCCCGGGCGATAGCCGCCGCCATAACCGGGATAACCGGCGATTGGACGGCCGGGACGGCCTGCGATCGGGCCGCCCGGACGGATGGGACGGCCTGCTATCGGATGCACGGGGCGCGCGCGTCCCGCATAGCGGCCGCCGCCATGAATTCTGCCGGCATGTATGCTACCGCCGCGGAAACCGCCGGCGCGCATGCCGCCACCGTGAAATCCGCCTCCGCCGCCGCGGAAGCCGCCGCCCCCGCCTCTGCCACCGCGGGCGTAGGCATCATCGGGGATCAAGCAAACGGTGACGAGAACCAGTGCGGCCAGAGCCGCGAGGATACAACGTAACATGACACGCCTCCCTAGCGATCATTGTCCGAGCACGAAAGACTGCGACCGATCCGGCCCGGGAGGTTGACGTAGATCAACGGAAGGAACGACAATCGGGTATCGGCGGCACATCCGAGGTTAAGCGCGGAGCCGGCGTTGACTTAAGTCAACTCCTTGCGGTGCCGCTGATATGAGAAGTGACGCGAAGGCCGGGCACAATGGCGAGCATTCCCGAATGCGAGTGGCCAAGACGATCCTGATTGTTGCGTTGACGGTCGCGATTTCCGAGCCGTGTGCCGGCATGGAGGTTTCGCGTGTAACGGGTTGCGCCGGCGGCGACGTGTTGCGGCTGCGTGGAGACATCAATCACGGCGATTACGTGAAGTTTCGCTCCTATTTTGCGGAGCAACCACGGATCGTCGGACTGGAGCTCGATTCCCCCGGCGGCTCGCTTGCCGAAGGCTTTCGGATCGCGATGCTGACACGTCAAAAGCGCCTGTCCACCTACGTGTCGAACGAGTGCGATTCCGCCTGCGCGTTCATCTTCCTGATGGGCACAAAGCGATACATTTCGAAGCAAGCCAAAATTGGCGTTCACGCCGTCGGCAACGAAGACGGCAGCGAAGACCGGGGCGCCATCCGGGACACAATTCAATTCGCCCGGCTGTTCGCAAAGCTAGGCATTCCCAGTTCGACCATCGGCAAGATGGTGGCGACGCCGCCTCGCAAGATCACGTATCTCGATCAGTCGGACCTGACGAGCTTGAAGGTCATTACACGCGATCCGTTCGCGCGCGACCCGGCTGACGGTTCCGCTGGCTGCGGGAGCGTTTCCGACAAATACGCAAGCGGGGTCAAGCCCGCTGCAGCTTCTGTCAGCAGGGTCAACGCGGCGCGTGGAGGGCAATAGCCGCAGCTCTCGCTGCCGTGTTCGCCATAGGATGCTTGGAGTGTTGGCCAATCCGCGACGACAGCGCGAGCGGCGACCCGTTCGTCGCATCAAAAGTGGAGCATGCCGATGTGGATACTGATGTACGTCTTTTCCTATTCGGTGAACCCTGCCGCCACCAGCGACAAGGCCGAATGGAGGCTTCTCCCCACGGTCGTATTTCAGGAGTTCTCGAACGAAGAGCGATGCAGGGCGGCCAAGTCGGCACTCGAAACCAGCTTGAAGGAGGCGGGAACCAAGCTAAGAAGTGGCCTGGAAGACTTGAAGAGCATAGGTAAGGCTGACCCGGCGCATATCATCATTGCCTACAATGTGGAATGCCTCCCGAAATAGACGTCAGCGCGAACTCCAACAAGCCGGTGGCCATTCACCTGTGACGGTGTAGTCTGCGAATCCTCGGACGCAGACTCCCTTAGGATTGCGCATGGTTGCCAGCGAAAGCTTTGCCGAATTCCTGCGCGAGCAGCTCGCTCCGCTCGGCGCCATCACGATGCGTCGCATGTTCGGCAAGACTGGCGTGTTCTGCGACGGCTTCATGCTCGCCATGGTGAGGGACAACACGCTTTACTTCCGCGTTGATGATGAGAATCGATCGGCATTCAGGGAAGCCGAAGCGTTTCCGCCCCTCAACTATGAGAAGAAGGGCAGCGCTATCGACCTCGCCTTCTGGCGCGCGCCCGAGCGGCTGTTCGACGAAGCAGGTGAATTCCTCACATGGGCGCGGTTGGCGCTGGAGGCGGCGCGTCGGGTTGCGGCAACGCGGACAGCGCCGCGTCCAAAATCAGGGCTTCGGCGCAAAAGCTGATCCTACGGCATCGCCAGGGCGTGATCCGGCCGGACTTGCAATCGACACGCGCAGGTCTCATCGATGCCACGTCTCCATGTGCGCCGCATGCGTCGGACCATAGGCGCCGCTTCCGAAGAAGCGGTCGTAGTATTTGGTATCGATGTGATGCGCCTGCATCACCCACATCAGGTGCATTGCGTCGGCGGCGGCGGGAAAGCGGCCATAGGTCTCGTAGATGTAGTTGCAGACGGCTTTGGTGCAGGCGAGGCCTTCGGCACTGACACGGATGCCGCCCGCGCGGTGCTCCTCGTCCGACATGCGATGTGGCACTGCTGTTGTGGCCTCGCGCGGTAGCCGCGACAAGACCGCATCGACCGCTGCATCCATGGTCGGATAATAAGGCGGACAGCTTGCCTGGAACACGCCGTCGAGCCCGACCGGATTGCCGAATCCGGACGCGTTGCCCGGCACGATGCGAAAACCCATGAGCTCGAGAATGTCCAGCGACAGGAATCCGCAATGTTTCCAACCGCCGAGCCCGAGCGCCTCGGTCGCCAGAAACATGTTCTGACAGATCGCCGCCGGCTCGCTGAATACATAATAGCAGGCCTGGCGCTCGAGGATCGATAATGGCAGGACCTGTTCGGCGCTGAGAAACCCGTCCCGCAGCCAGCGCTCGGTGCCTGCGGGGCGAAATCCATGGCGGTCATCGACGATGCTCATGCCGCCGCTTGCCGGCGCATAGCGGCGCAGTGCCGGATCGACAAACTGGGCGATCAGCGAGATCAGCGATGCGCTGACATCGCAGACCGGCAGGAACAGCGTGGAGCCCGGCTGGTTCGAGTCCCAGAGGTCGTGTGCGCTCATCGGCGGCACGCGGCGCGGAATGTCGAGGCGGCCGGTTTTGAGCGTGCGACGCTGGGCGCGGTAGATATCGAGAAGCTTGCCGCGCTCCTCGCAGGTCTCGACCTCGTTTTGCTTGGTGGCTGCAACCTTGTCGTCGAGAACATAAAATCCATCATCATTGGTCAGGAACAGCGCGGTGCAGCCGCCGGGCCGTGTCGTCGGGAAGGTGCGCCCGCTGCGGCGAGCGTAAGGGGCGGGCGTCGGCAGATCCCAGAACGCAAGCCCGGAGAATCCGGCGCCCGCGCCAACCAGCAGCGCTTCCTCCAGTTCGCTCAGCGGGACGGGCGCCTGTGCGGACTTGTAGCGGAACGGGCCCTCCGGCATCTCGAAGCCGAGCCCGAAGCGCCGGGAGCGCCGGCGGTAGAGAGCCTCGAATAGCGGGTAGTTCCAGGCCTGGTCGAGCGGGGCGGACTCCGTCATTTTTCGATCCTTGGCTTGCCAGCGGCGGGCCGCCGCAGTGGTTGGATTTGAGTCCTACCGCTTTACTGGATCATCAAGATGGTCCAGTTTTGCCCATTGCAGCAGACCACTTTTTCCGGTGACGCTTTTCCAATGACAACGACATCGCAGGATTGGGCCGATCTCTATGCCTGGCAGCTCGACCGGGCGAGCCGGACGCCGCTGTCACGGCAGATCTACATGCAGGTGCGCCGCGCGGTGCTGGCGGGCGCACTGCGCGCCGGCACGCGCGTGCCGTCGTCGCGCGCCATGGCGTCGCAACTCGGCGTGGCGCGGGCATCCGTGGTTTCGGCCTATGAGCAATTGCTGGCCGAAGGCTATGTCGAGAGCCGCCACGGCTCGGGCACCTTCATCTCCGGCGAGGTGGCTGGCCTTGCGACGCGGCGGCGTGCGCCTCGCGCGCGCAAGCGTGCGGCGCTGCCGAAATCGGCGCGGGCCTTCCCCGATTTCGAGCGGTCGATGGTGCAAGGCGAGGCGCGTCCGTTCAACACCGGCCGCACGCTGGTCGACGCGCGCACCACGGAAACCTGGCGCAGCCTCACTCATCGCGCGGTGCGCCGGCTTGGACCGAACGATCTCGGTTATGCCGATCCTGCCGGGCTTGCCGAACTGCGTGCCAACATCGCCGACTATCTCAGGGTGGCGCGCGCGGTCCGCTGCGAGCCGGATCAGATCGTTGTGACGGCGGGCACGCAGCAGGCCATCGACATTGCCATCCGCGTGTTGCTTGCCCCGGGAGACGAGGTCTGGATCGAGGATCCCGGCTATCCCCTGACCCACGCGCAACTGCTGCTCGCCAAGGTGCGGCCGCATGCGATTCCGGTCGACGGCCAAGGCCTGATAGTCGACGCCGGCCGGCGCGCGGCGCCGCGGGCGCGCGCGGTCTTCGTCACGCCCTCGCACCAGTTTCCGACCGGCGTTGCGATGTCGATGGTGCGCCGCCTGGAGCTCTTGGCGTGGGCAAGGCGGAGCGGCGCCTTCATCATCGAGGATGATTACACCAGCGAGTTCCGCTATTCCGGCCCGCCACTGGCATCGCTGCAGGGCCTCGATGAGTCCGAGCAGGTGATCTATGTCGGCACGCTCAACAAGGCGCTGTTTCCGGGCCTGCGCATCGGCTATGCCGTGGTGCCAAGCGCCTTGCTGACGGCCTTTGTTGGCGCGCGCTATCTGATCGACCGGCAGCCCGCGACGCTGCAACAGGCGGTCGTTTCGGAGTTCATGCAGCAGGGCCACTTCGCCGCGCATATCCGCCGCATCCGCCAGCTCTATCGCGAGCAGCGCGATGCGCTGGCAGAGACGCTGACGCGCCGCGCCGCGGGCACGCTGGACGTGGCACTGCCCGATCAGGGCATGCACCTCGTCGCCTATTTGCGCGACGGTTCGTCCGACATCGAAATCGAGGCGGCGGCGTGGCGCGCCGGCATCGTCGTCCGCGCCATCAGCCGCTTTTACCGCGCCGCACGTCCGCGCTCCGGCCTGATGCTCGGCTTTTCCGGATTCCCGCGGCAGCTGATCGTGCCGGCCGCCGCGCGCCTTGCGGCGATCGTTGCTATCAGCGGCCGAAACTAGACAATAAGGACGATGCCGTTTCCCTGCGCGAAACGCTGAGCGTCGCTTGACAAATATGTAGCCTATGGGCTACACCTCCGCAAGTATGATCGAGGTGCGCCAGACGCGGGAGTTTTCAGCCTGGCTACACCGACTGAGGGACGCTGATGCAGTCGCGCGGATTATCGCCCGCATTCGCCGCATGGAGAAGGGAAATCCCGGAGACAGCAAGAGCGTCGGCGGAAGCATTTTGGAGATGCGTGTCGATTATGGCCCCGGCTATCGCATCTACTATGTGCATCGAGGAGCGCAAATTGTGATTTTGTTATGCGGCGGCGACAAGCGCACGCAGCAGCAGGACATCAAGCGCGCCCAAACGTTGGCGGAGACGGTATGATGAGCAAGACGACGCGATTTGATGCCGCCGACTATCTCGACACCAAGGAGCGTCAGATCGCATACATAACGGCGGCGCTTGAGTCCGGCGACGCGGACTTTGTCCGCGACGCGCTTGGCCTCGTCGCACGTGCTCGTGGCATGAGCGAGATTGCAAAGAACGCGGGGCTGAACCGCGAGAGCCTTTACAAGGCGCTTGGGGAGACCGGCAATCCCGAATTCAGCACGGTCATGCGCGTCTTCAGCGCGCTGGGTCTTACCCTTTCAGCGCGCGCGGCGATGTCCGGACGAACGTCCAGGCGGCGTCGGATCGCCTGAAACCTGCCGTTGGCAAGCCGTTCAAGCACGCATCCCGATCGAGGGCCGGAATGGCGGATCGTCCTCGGGCAAAGGTGCTGGGGCATAGTGATCGAACTGTATTGTGAACGCGGCGCGCCCCTCGCTCATCGAGCGCAGCTTGTTCGCATAACCGAACATGCTTTTCAGCGGCACTGTTGCGCCGATGACAGCAGTGTTGCCGCGCCAGTCCTGACCTTCGAGCTGCGCGCGCCGCAAGTTCAGATCGTCGATTATGGCGCCGATGCAGTCCTCCGGCGTCATCACCTCGGCCTTCATGATCGGCTCGAGCAGCACTGGCCCCGCCTTCTGAAGCGCTGCGCGGAACGCCGCGCGCGCGGCGATCTCGAAGGCCATCGGGGAAGAGTCGACGTCATGATATTTGCCGTCGACGACCGCGACCTTGACGTCGACCACCGGGAAGCCGGCAACCACGCCGCAGGGAAGCACGCTCTCGATTCCCTTCTCGACGCCCGGGATGTATTCCATCGGCATCGCGCTGCCGGCGGCTTTCGACTCGAACCGGTAGCCCGCGCCGGGCTCGTTCGGCTCAATGCGGAGCGTGACAGCGGCGAATTGGCCCGATCCCCGTGACTGCTTCTTGTGTGTATATTCCACCTCGGCTGGCCGGGTAATGTGCTCACGAAACGCCACCTGCGGTGACCCGACTCTGGCATTGATGTTGTAATGGTGTTTGAGGGCATCGAACTTGGTATCAAGATGAAGCTCGCTCGCGCCCTTCAGGATGATCTGTCCCGACTCGCGATCGATCGCCATTTCGAATGCAGGATCTTCAGCCGCAAGTTTTTGCAACGCAGCGACAAGCTTCTCCGTATCGGCCTTCGACTTCGGCTCAATCGCGATCTCGACCAGCTGCGGCGGCCCGCGCGTTTTATCTGAGTAGATCATCTGCCAAGTATGTGCCGGCAGGTAAATCCGCGCCAGCCCTCGCGGTCGCAGGGGGCCGGCGCCAAACATCGTCAGAGGTGACATGTCTGACCCCCGCGACTTTCACAGCCCGCAACCGTTCTACAGCAAAGAAGACCTGCTCAAATCCAGCGCGAATGCGGCTATTTCGGATTGGGCGATGCGCAGCTGCCGGCGCCGCCGATGCCGATAATGGAGCGCATCACCGAGCTTAGCCTGGACGGCGGCGAATTCGGCAAGGTCCATGATTGGGACTTCTTCAGCAGCCCGCTAGCTCTGGTCTTAGCCCCTCGCTTCATCCAACAATGGGAAGCCTCGCGGTTGTTATTGCAGCGCG
>Ga0081540_1004331_pt1 | contig 10872 bp, 8 predicted proteins | sample TabmetS2T1R1_FD_71024 | JGI IMG/M metagenome (GOLD analysis project Ga0081540, IMG submission 71024) | Tabebuia heterophylla rhizosphere microbial communities from the University of Puerto Rico - S2T1R1 | ecosystem: Host-associated > Plants > Roots > Rhizosphere ... | reverse complement strand
CGCTCCTGCGTCACGGCGTCGACCAGTCCGAGCGATTTCGCCTTGCGCGCATCGATGGTCTTGCCGGTCAGCATCAGCGGCATCGCCTGCATCGGATTGACCAGTTGCGTAAAGCGTACCGTGCCGCCGAGACCGGGATGCAGGCCCAGCATCACCTCGGGAAAACCGAACCGCGCGTCTTCGATCGCGATCCGCATCTGGCAGGCGAGCGCGACCTCAAGGCCGCCGCCGAGACAGAAGCCGTGGATGACGGCGACGCTCGGGATTCGCAACGCTTCGAGCCGGTCGATCACCGCATGGGCGGGGCCGATCTCGGCCTCGACGGCGCCCACATCGGTGGCGCCGCGAAACGCGTTGACGTCGGCGCCTGCAATGAATCCGGATTTTTTGGCCGAACGGATGACGAGCCCGGTGGGCCGCCGGCCTTCCAGCTCCGCCAGTACCTTGTCGAGTTCTTCGATCAGGTCGGCCGAGAGCGTGTTGGCGCTGGTGCCCTCGCGATCGAACAGCAGCCAGGCGACGCCGTCGCTGTCGCGTGTCAGCTTGAAGTTTTTGTAGGGACTATCGGCAGCGGGCTTCGGCCCGAGTTCGAGCACGCGATCGCCGAGAACGTTCATGATCTGGCTATCCATGCTCACACCGTCTCTATCAGCATCGCGCCGCCCTGCCCGCCGCCGATGCATTCGGTGGCGATGCCGCGCCTGGTGCCCAACCGCTTCATGGCGTTGACGAGGTGCAGCACGATGCGGTTGCCGCTGCACCCCACGGGATGGCCGAGGCTGATCGCGCCGCCATCGACATTCAATTTGCTCTGGTCGAGTTCGCCGGCCGCACCGTCGAGGCCCAAAATCTCCTTGCAGAACTTTTCGTCATTCCAGGCGGCAAGGCAGCCCAGCACCTGCGTCGCGAATGCCTCGTTCAGTTCCCAGGTCTCGATATCGGAAAGCGTCAATTCGTTGCGCTTCAGGAGCTCCGTCGCCGAGAGCACCGGCCCCAGGCCCATGATGCCGGGATCGAGTGCCGACCACTGGCTGTCGAGAATGACCGCTTTCGGCGTCAAGCCATGTTTTGCGACCGCCTCTTCGGAAGCCAGGATCACCCAGGATGCGCCGTCGGTGATCTGCGATGAATTGCCGGCGGTAACATTGCCCCACGGACGCTCGAACACCGGCTTCAGTTTCGCCAAACTCTCCGGCGTCGAGTCCGGCCGCACGCCGTCATCGTGATCATAGAACTTGCCGTCGCGCGCAAAGGCGGTTTCGACCTCGCCCTTGAGCCAGCCCTGCGATTGCGCCTTCGCCAGCCGCTTGTGGCTTTCGGCGGCGTAGACATCCGACTGCGCCCGGGTGATGCCGAAAAGATGTCCGACCACTTCGGCAGTCTGGCCCATGTTGAGTTCGGTGATGGGGTCGGTGAGCCCACGTTCAAGTCCGATGATCGGCTTGAAATAGCTGGGCTTCACCTTCAGCGCGGCCATGATCTTGGCGCCGATGTCTTTCGCGCCAGCAAGTCCTGCAAACCAGCGTACGCCCTGCTGCGGCCACACCAGCGGCGCGTGGCTCAGCGCCTCGGCGCCGCCGGCAAGAATGAGATTGGAGACGCCCTCGCGGATATAGCGGTAGCCCGTGTCGATCGACTGCATGCCGGAGCCGCAATTGATCTGCACGGTGAACGCGACCATCTTCTCGCCCATGCGGAGCCGCAGCGCGGCAACGCGGGCCGGATTCATCTCGTCGGCGATGACGTTGACGCAGCCGAGAATGACCTGATCGAAGGCATCAGGCGCGAACGGCTGCCGCGCCAACAGCGGCCGGCCGCATTGCACGGCGAGATCGACCGGGGTGAACGGGCCGGGACCGGAGCGTGCTTTCAGGAACGGCGTCCGGCTGCCGTCGACAATAAAGACCGGTCTTGCCATCAGCTCGCCGCCCTCTGTTCACCCAGTTCCTGAAAGAACTGATGCACATCGGCGCCCTTCCTGTAAATCGGCGACAATGCCTCAGGCGCGAAATCGTCGACCTCGATTACCCTGGCAACGGCCTCATGCGCGGCCTGAAGTTTCTCGCCATCGGCCTGTGTGATGACGCCCTTCTTCACGGCTTCCTTCCAGTCATGCAGGCGCGCGGCACGCATCTGTTTTGCGGCATCCTCTGCGGCCGTGACCAGACGGAATGCCTTCTCCAGCCGCGCGACGCCGCCATCGTCGTCGACGGCGGAAAGATCCGCCGTCAAGCGGTCGCGCGCCGCCGAAGGCTCCAGCACGAGCTCTGCGCATTGATGCACGACGCGGTCGGACGGACCGGTCACTTTGGCGCCGAACGGCTGGATCAGGAATTTCAGGATCACCGCCACGAACCGGTTCGGCAAATTGGCGAGGATCTCGGCAAAGCGATTTTCGATGGTACGGAAGCCACTTGCCATGCACCATTCAAGCGCGGCGAAATCTTCCCTCTGCCGCCCCTCGTCCTGCCAGCGCTTCAGCGCAGCCGACAGCAGATACAATTCGGACAAGATATCGCCGAACCGGGCCGAGAGCATTTCCTTGCGCTTGAGCGCGCCGCCGAGCGTCAACAGCGCCATGTCGGCACATAACGCAAACGCCGATGAGTAGCGCGAGAGCTGGCGATAGAACCGTGTCGCCTCGCCGGCATCGGGCGCCGGTGCAAACAGGCCGCCGCTCCAGCTTCGGCCGAAGGCGCGGAACATGGTCTTGAAGCTGTGGCCAACATGTTTCCAGAACGCCTTGTCGAAGGCCTCTAAGCCCTTGGCGCGGTCGGCCTCGCCCAACGCATTCATTTCATCGAGCAGGAATGGATGAGCGCGGATCGCGCCTTGACCGAACACGATGAGATTTCGCGTGAGGATGTTGGCGCCCTCGACGGTGATGCCGACCGGCACCGCGCGATAGAGGCTGCCCATGTAGTTCTGCGGCCCGTCGATCACGGCCTTGCCGCCATGGATGTCCATGGCGTCGTCGATCACGATCCGCATCCGCTCGGTGGCGTGCAGCTTCATGATGCCGGAAATGACGGCGGGGTGGTGCCCCTGGTTGAGCGCGGCGCAGGTCAGCCGGCGCGCGGCGTCGAGCAGATAGGCGGTGCCGGCGATGCGGGCGAGCGGCTCCTCGATGCCTTCGAACTTGCCGATGGAGATGCCGAACTGCTCGCGGATGCGGGCATAGGCGCCGGTGGTGCGCGCGGCATAGGCCGCGCCCGCGGCAGAGAGCGACGGCAGCGAGATGCCGCGGCCGGCGGCGAGCGCCGTCATCAGCATCTTCCAGCCCTGCCCGAGCCGTGCCTCGCCACCGATGATGTAATCCAGCGGGATAAAGACGTCGCGACCCCAGTTCGGGCCGTTCTGGAATACCTGCATCGCCGGCAGATGGCGGCGGCCGATATCGACGCCGGGCAGATGGGTCGGGATCAGGACGACCGCAATGCCGAGTTCTTCCTGCGATCCCACGAGATGATCGGGATCATAGGCCTTGAAGGCGAGACCGAGCAGTGTCGCGACCGGCCCCAGCGTGATGTAGCGCTTGTGCCAGTTCAGCCGCAGGCCGATCACTTCGCGGCCTTCGAAACTGCCCTTGCAGACAATGCCGGTGTCGACCATCGACGCGGCATCCGAGCCGGCTTCCGGGCTGGTCAGGCCGAAGCAGGGAATGTCGCGGCCATCGGCAAGGCGTGGCAGCCATTGCTGTTGCTGCTCCTTGGTGCCGAATCGCATCAACAGTTCGCCCGGCCCGAGCGAGTTCGGCACCATCACGGTGACGGCGGCGGTGAGCGAGCGAGACGACAGCTTGCGCACCACTTCCGAATGCGCATAGGGCGAGAAACCGAGCCCGCCGAACTCTTTCGGGATAATCATGCCGAAGAACTTGTGGCGCTTGACAAAGGCCCACGCCTCCGGCGGCAAATCGCGCCATTCCCAATTGATCTTCCACTCGTCGAGCATCTTGCAGAGCTCGTCGACCGGGCCATTGAGAAACGTCTTCTCCTCTTCAGTCAAAGCGGCCGGCGCGACAGCCAGCAGTTTCGACCAGTCGGGATCGCCGGTGAAGAGATCGGCATCCCACCAGACGTCGCCCGCTTCGAGTGCCTCGCGCTCGGTGTCGGACATCGCAGGCATTGCGCCACGCGCGAAAGCGAAGATCGGCTTGCTGATGTAATCGCGGCGGAAGCTCATGGCGACCTCCTCGTGATCGGGGCGCGACGCCGCGCCACACCTGTGCCAAACGATGGGATCATTTTAGCTGAAAAGCGCGGGTTTCGGGGACGTTTCGCCTCGGGAATGAAGCGAAATTGATAAGCCGAAGGATAACGGCTGACGTCCCCGACCCGTTCCATTCTGACTGCATTATCCGGCGCTTAGAGACGGCCCGAGTTGAGCGCGAGCCATTCCACACGGCTTTCGCGCGACTGGTCCGGCGCCCCCGGGCAGCATGCTGGTCTACGAATAGCGCCTGCCGCGTCGTCGCTCGTTCGGAACGAATACGGCAAACACTTCCTTGACGCGAACGGCCGGCGTGACGTCGCGCGTAAAACGCACCTCCGCCGTCGTCGAAATTTCCTCTGCCCGAGGCGCGTAGAGCGCGCTCTCATACAGCGATCCGTCGAACCGTAAATTGCTTTCGTCATCAGCGACGTACGCGTGCGAAACAAACAAAAATACGAGCAGCGCCGATCCCACGACGGTAAAATATTTGAAAACAGGCATTGATGGACGAGTCTCCCTTCTTGCAAGGGAGGATGGATCGCTCGCCATAAAGGCCGAGTTTAAGCGTGCCCAGCTTTTGCCGTAGCGGTTGGCTCGCAGTTGCCAATTTGTGTCGAATTTTAATGAATCGCGTCAGCGTCATTCCGGGGCTCGCGAAGCGAAAGCCTTGATGTGCAGTTGCACATCAGAGAATCCATGGCAGCGCACATCATGCGTCTTGATGGATTCCGGGCCTGCGCCCAAATGGGCGCATCTCCGATGTGCAATTGCGCATCGGAGAATGACGTATTGAGGAAGCAGCGCCGGTCAGCCCGGCCCCGTGCCCTGCTCGCCGCCATGAACAGGCGATTGCGCTTGGGGTCGCCGAAGCAGATGTTGCCGCACACCTCGGGCAGGCGGATGCGGCCCGATCAGCTTGCCGTCCGGCGACTACACCGTCACATCGAGTATTCCTTCCCCGTCGACCAGCCGGAGGCCGCGGTATCGCTACACCATCGTCGCGGCGTACTTGGACGGGATGGGGCTCCGCAGGGAAACGAAGCATCTAGCCCGTTTGGGTCATGCGCGACGCGCGCGACCAATGATTGATGGCGATCGCGAAGTCTTTTCCGGACGCACGGTATTTCATGAGGGAAATAAGATGAATCGTTCGTGGCTCAATTGTTCTGTTGTCGTATTGGTGGCGTGCGTCGCGTTTCAAAGAATGGCCGTTGCCAGTCCAGTACAGTGGACGACCAGCAGCGGAGGAAACGGCCACTATTACGACGTGGTGTTTTCAAATAACCCGACCTGGTTTGATGCGTTAAGCCAGGCAGCCGCGCTGTCCTTCAACGGCTCATCGGGATATCTCGCAACCTTCACTACCCGCAGCGAACAGGAATTTGTAATTCAGAACTTGGGAGGAGGCTCCGCACTGAACGCCATGTGGCTCGGCGCATACCAGAATGCGGGTGGTTCTGAACCGTATGGCGGATGGAGCTGGATCACGGGCGAAACCTGGCTCGGAGTGTCGCCCAACGATCCAGTGATTCCCCGCTCGGACTTTGGATTCAACAATACATACTTTAATGGCTCGCCTGAAGGGTATGCGATTACATGGTGGAACAGCGGAGGAATGAACGACTATACCGCCTTTCCCAATCCTTCGCTGGGCGACGGAAATGGCGGTCCTGCTCGCGGGTTTATTGTCGAATACAATGGCATCTCTGCCGTCCCCGAGCCGTCAACCTGGGCAATGATGATTCTCGGCTTCACCGGCCTTGGGTTCATGACGTATCGGCGAAAGAGTAAGTCGGCGCTCGAAGCGGTTTGACAGGGGGCGTCCTCAAGCCGGGAGACCGCCGAAGAGCGGTCTTCCATCGCGCGCGAGCCCCGCAAGCGGCGGCTGCGAACTAGCGGCTTCAAAATAATCGAGCGCCGGCGGGTTGCGCCGGCACTCGATCACTGGATTGAGCGATCTGCAGAGCCAGTCGTCAGCCCGGTCCCGCCCCTTGCGTGGCCGTGTACACAGCGTAAAGCGACTGGCTCGCGGCCATGAACAGACGGTTACGTTTGGGGCCGCCAAAAGCGACGTTACCGCACACCTCAGGCAGGCGAATCCGACCGAGCAGCTTGCCCTCCGGCGACCATACCGTCACGCCGCTATAGCCGACCGCGCGGCCGGCATTGCTCGAAGACCAGACATTGCCGTTGACGTCGCAGCGCAGGCCGTCGGGTCCGCATTTCACTCCATCGATCACGCAATCGGTGAAGCGCTTGTGGTTGCTGGGCTTGTTATCGGTCCCGACATCGAACACGAAGATATCGCCCTTGCCGCCCGGCCCGGTGTCGCCCGGTCCCTTGCCGGTGGAGGCGACATAGAGCTTCTTGTAGTCGGGCGAGAAGCAGAGGCCGTTGGGATCCGGCACCTGCTCTTCCGTCACCACCAGATCGAGGCGGCCGGAGGGATCGATCCGATAGCAATTGGTCGGCAGTTCGCGCCTGCCCGGCACGAAGCCGGCGGGCTGGCCGATGCGTGGATTGAGCTTGCCGCCGGAATTGCTCGGGCCGCCCGCAACATCAGGCTCGCCCTCATAGAGCTGACCGCCATAGGGCGGATCGGTGAACCAGTAGCTGCCGTCCGGGTGCGCGACGACGTCGTTCGGCGAGTTCAGCTTCTTGCCGTTATAGGAATCAGCCAGCACGGTCGCAGTGCCGTCGTGCTCATAGCGCACCACGCGGCGGGTGAGATGTTCGCAGGAGAGCTGTCGCCCCTGGAAATCGAACGAGTTGCCGTTTGAGTTGTTGGAGGGCGTGCGGAAGACGCTGACGTGGCCGTCGTCTTCCGACCATCGCATCTGCCTGTTGTTCGGGATGTCGCTCCACAGCAGGTAGCGCCCCTGCGAACTCCAGGCCGGGCCTTCGGCCCACAACAGCCCCGTATGGAGGCGCTTGATCGCGGTGTTGGGCTGAGCGAGATCGTTGAAGGACGGGTCGACCGCGATAATGTCAGGGTCCCAGAAATAGGTGGTCGGGGCGCCGCGCGGACTGAAATCGCGCGGCGGGCTGGTGACGGTGGACGGCGGCGCCACAGGGCCGCCCTGAGAGCTGACTTGCGCCAGCGCGCCGCTCATCCCTGCCGCGGTGGCGCCGGCGGCTACCGCCAGACCGACAAGGGAACGTCGTGAGATCGCAACTTCCAAATCGCGCTGCTGTTGTGGATCGCGCCGCTCTTGGCGTGTCATCGCATCCTCCCAAATCTGTTCGCCGGCCGTTGATCCAGCCTGGCAACTCGAGGTTAATCCGGACCGCGTCCGGTTGCGAGCGCTGCTTTGGATTTTGCTCGCCGGCCTAAACGTTGCAATGCAAGATGGCATTAGCTTGGCCTCGCCATAACGCTACTTGCGAGCGGCCCAAGCGAGTTAGATACGATCAGAAGGGATCGCCGTATCTACTTCCGGCAATTGCAGGATTTGCATTACTTCCGATTGGTCGCTTCGCGCTCGACAAATGCGACCTCTACGCCCTTCTTCAGGAGCTTTGCCAGCCTGTCGACGTCCCAGTTGGTGAGGCGCACGCAGCCATTCGACTCTGACTTGCTGACTTTCGATGGGTTGGGAGTCCCGTGAATGCCATATCCTTCTGCTGAAAGCCCGATCCATTGGGACCCGACGGGATTGTTGGGGCCGGGCTTGATCTTGAAGGCTCGTTTGGATTTGACTCCCTTGAACTTGTAATCCGGGTTGTAGCGATAATACGGATTTGCATCGATCGAGATCACCTTCAGGACGCCGCTGGGGCTCGGCTTCTCCTCGCTTCCCACGGTCGCGGGAAAGAACGCGATCAGTTCGGAATTCGCGAAGGCCTTGACGGTCTGAGACATCTTGTCGACTTCGACGCGCGTCACAGCCGACTTGCTCTCCTTCACCGCGACGTTCACAACCGCGATCGTTTGACCGGCCTCGTCGAATTTCTTGCCGGGGTTGAGAGCCGCGAGCAAGGCCTCGCTCATGTGAAACCTTTCGGCGATGGCCTCGCGCGGGCTGGTGTAGTCCAGCGAGTCCAGGTCCTTCAGGTCTTCCATCTTCGCGGGCAGCTTCTTCAGAAACGGCCCTTTGACATCCTTCTCCGTGATCTTGTAGTCGACGACGATCGGATCCGATCCGGTGGCCAGCAAGGCGCCCCAGATTTCGGTCGTCAGCGGCTGCTTGCCCACGGCCAGGCCCTTGGCTTCGGCAAATGCCTTCAGGGCTTTTTCGGCGTTCTCGCCCAGCTTGCCGTCGATCTCACCGGGCGAGAAGCTGGCGCGGGCAAGCAGCACCTGCGCCTTGACGATGGCGGGATGAATCTTGTCGTCGGCCGGTGCCTTGCCCTTGAATTCAGCGTTGTTGATCGCCGCCGCATCGAGGCCCGCAAAGGCTGGAGGAGCGAGACACACGAGCAGGATCAGCCCGGCAAACACGCGGATCATTGGCAATCTCCGAAACAACACCTGATAAAGATTTGGACGAGTTGGAGTTCCGTGACGCCGTAGCCCGGATGGAGCCAACGGGTCGGCGCAAAGCGCCGCCCGATGGCTCCATCCGGGCTACGTTCGCGCGACCGCTCAATCCGGACGGATCATCTCGAACATGTTTTCCGGCTTGATTTCGAAATAGTCGCCGCGACGGCCGGCGCGGACGATCGGGTGGGCGAGCCCGGTCTGGTAGACGCCGTCCTTGATGAAGGCCTTGTCGATGTGCACGGCGACGACTTCGCCGAAGGTGACCCAGGCTTGCGCCTTCTTGCCGTCGGCGCCCTGCAACTGGATGATCTGCGTCAGCTTGCACTCGAAGGCGACAGGGCTTTCCGCGACGCGGGGCACGTTGACGAGCTTGCAGGGCGCGGCGGTAAGCCCTGCGATCTCGAACTCGTCGACGTCACGGGCCACATGGGCGGCCGTCGCGTTCATCTGCTTCGCCAGATCCATGGTGGCGAGATTCCAGACGAACTCCCCGGTGTCCTGGATATTGCCCGCGCTGTCCTTCCAGTTCGTCGAGGAGAAGCCGATGATCGGCGGCACGTAGCAGAAGGCGTTGAAGAAGCTGTAGGGCGCGAGATTGATGTGGCCCTCGCCGTCGCGCGAGGAAATCCACCCGATCGGGCGCGGGGCGACGATGGCGTTGAAGGGATCGTGCTTGAGGCCGTGGCCGTTCTTCGGCTCGTAGAAATGCAGGTCTTTGGTGGTCACGCTAGGACTCTTCCGTCATTGCGAGGAGCGAAAGCGACGAAGCAATCCATGCCACGTCGCGCGGAGCCAATGGATTGCTTCGCTTCGCTCGCAATGACGGCGGTGTCAAGTAGCGAACAGTTCAATTCGCCCTGGGGCGCGGCGACAGCCCGGCAATGACGAAATCGACCATTTCGTCGATCGTCGGCCCGGGCTTGGTGGCGCATTGCGCGATCATCTGCGGGTGGAAGAACCGCATCATCGCGGTGCAGGCGCAGAGCGAGGCCAGTTGCAGGTCGGGCGCTTCGAATTCGCCGGAGGCGGCGCCTTGGGCGATCACCAGGCCGAGGGTCGCGGCAATACACTCCATATGAGCGACGCAGACGTCCCAGTCCTCCTGCATCGCGATCTCGACCATCTCGTGCAGCTTGGAGTCACCGACATAGCGCTCGGTGTTCATGCGGTTGATGGTCTTGATCATCTCGCGGAGCCGGACCGACGCCGGCCCGGGCGCCTGCGCGATCCGTTGCGCCTCGACCTCGACCTCGCCCATCAAGGTCCGCGCCACGCTCTCGTGGATCGACTTCTTCGAATCGAAGAAGCGATAGACGTTGGCGGGGCTCATTTTGAGCTCCTTGGCGATGTCGGCGACCGTGGTCTTCTGGTAGCCGATCTGCCGGAACAGACGCTCCGCCACCACGAGAATCCTTTCCCGGGTGTCGGTTTCGCTATGTTCCGAAATCAGCGTCATGTCAGCTCTCAATGTTCAATTATTCTGCCGCGTCGGCAAGCGGAATTGCGTGCGGCCCCTTCAGATGTCCCTTGGCCTGATGCTGCGGCGCAAGATCAGGCTGCTCGGCCTGTCCGCTTTCTTCCAGGCTCTTCCTGAACCACAGGGCGTAAAGACCCGGCAGGTACAGCAAGGTCAGGAAGGTTGCAACAAACAAGCCTCCCATGATGGTGATCGCCATCGGGCCCCAGAACGCGGAGCGCGACAGCGGAATCATGGCCAGGATAGCCGCCAGCGCCGTCAGCACCACCGGCCGGGCACGGCGGACGGTGGCCTCGACGATGGCCTCCTTGCGCGTCAGGCCCTGGGCAACATCGGCCTCGATCTGGTCGACCAGGATCACCGCGTTGCGCATGATCATACCGGCCAGCGCGATCAGGCCGAGCAGCGCCACGAAGCCGAACGGCTGGTTGGCGACGTTGAGGCCGAGCGAGGCGCCGACGATGCCGAGCGGCGCGGTCAGGAAGACCAGGAACAGCCGCGAGAAGCTGTGGAGCTGGATCATCAGCAGCGTCAGCATCACCATGACCATCAGCGGAAACAGCACGAAGATCGAGGCATTGCCCTTGGCCGATTCCTCGAACGCGCCGCCCGGCTCGATCCGGTAGGCCGGCTCGAGATGGTCACGGATTTCCTTCAGTTTCGGCCAGATCTGGTTGGTGACGTCGGGCGCCTGCAC
>Ga0081540_1004330_pt1 | contig 10872 bp, 11 predicted proteins | sample TabmetS2T1R1_FD_71024 | JGI IMG/M metagenome (GOLD analysis project Ga0081540, IMG submission 71024) | Tabebuia heterophylla rhizosphere microbial communities from the University of Puerto Rico - S2T1R1 | ecosystem: Host-associated > Plants > Roots > Rhizosphere ... | reverse complement strand
CACGCGCGCACCCAAGAGCTTGCCGACTTGCACCGCGGCGATGCCGACGCCGCCGGCCGCGCCCAGCACCAGCAGGATTTCGCCTGATTTCAGCGAGCCGCGTTCGGCAAGCGCATAGAGCGCTGTGAGGTAGTTGGCGCGGAAGGCGGCTGCGACTTCCGGCGCGATGCCGTCGGGGATCGCGGTGAGCGTCGCTGATGCCACGACGATATATTCGGCGAGCGCGCCGGATCGCGCCATGCCCATCACCGTCTGTCCCGGCGCAGGGCCGGTGACTCCAGTGCCGACGGCATCGACAATACCCGCGAACTCCTGCCCCGGCGTAAAGGGCAGGGCGTCCTTGGTCTGGTACAGGCCCTGCATCTTCAACCCGTCGACGAAGCCGATGCTGGCAGCCTGCACCTTGACGCGCACCTGTCCAGCGGCGACGTCCGGCAGCGCAATATCCTTCAGCGGGATGTTGTCGATGGTATCATACTGCTCGACGACGACGGCCTTCATGCTGATCCCTGATCGCTTCCCCCGCAGGCGGTCTATCGCGAGTTTGCCGGTTGCTGCAAGCGCCGCGCCGTTGCTCCGCGGCATAACTGTCCTCTGTTCGAACGACCGAAATCCATCTATCAGGGATCAGCAATCGTAACGGGGTTACTATGCAATACCGCTCTTCCTGGATGACCGAGGAACTGGACGTGTTTCGCGACCAGTTCCGCAAATTCCTCGCCAAGGATTTGGCGCCGCATGCCGAAAAATGGCGCAGCCAGAAGATGGTCGACCGCTCCGCCTGGCGCGGGCTTGGCGAGATGGGTGCGCTCTTGCCGAGCGTGCCGGAGGAATATGGCGGGCTCGGCGCGACCTTCGCCTATGACGCCGCAGTGCTGGAAGACATCGAAAGCGTGGTGCCGGAAGTCACCACCGGCGTTTCCGTGCACAGCGCCATTGTCGCCCATTACATTCTCAATTACGGCTCGGAAGAGCAGAAGAAGCGCTGGCTGCCGAAGATGGCGTCAGGCGAGATGGTCGGCGCCATCGCCATGACCGAGCCCGGCACCGGCTCCGATCTGCAGAGCGTGAAGACCACGGCCAAGAAGCAGGGCAATTCCTACGTCATCAACGGCCAGAAGACCTTTATCACCAACGGCCAGGCCGCCGATCTCGTGGTGGTGGTGGCGCGCACCGGCGCCGCCGGCGCCAAGGGCATTTCGCTGATCGTGGTGGAGACGGCTGGCGCCGAGGGTTATCGGCGGGGACGTAACCTCGACAAGATCGGCCTGCATGCATCGGACACGTCGGAGCTGTTTTTCGACAATGTCACGGTGCCGCCGGAAAACCTGCTCGGCAACGAGGAAGGGCAGGGCTTCGTGCAGCTGATGCAGCAACTGCCGCAGGAGCGGCTGTCGCTCGCGATCGGCGCTGTCGCCTCCATGGAGCGCGCGGTGCAGATCACCGCCGACTACACCAGGGAGCGCACCGCCTTCGGCAAACCGCTGCTTGAATTCCAGAACACCGCCTTCAAGCTCGCCGAGCGCAAGACCGAAGCTGTTATCGCCCGCGTTTTTGTCGACTGGTGCGTCGAGCGGCTGGTCGCCGGCGACCTCGATACCGTCACCGCCTCGATGGCGAAATGGTGGTGCTCGCAAAAACAGGTCGAGACCGCCGACGAATGCCTGCAGTTGCATGGCGGCTACGGCTACATGCAGGAATACCCGATCTCGCGCATGTTCATCGATTCCCGCATCCAGAAAATCTATGGCGGCACCAACGAGATCATGAAGGTCCTGATTGCGCGGTCGCTGTAATTTTTTGCATTCCGCCGAACCCTTTTGGGTTCGGCGGCCCTCCAGGGGAGATCGAGCCCTATTCCGGAGGGAAGCCATGATCCGAGCCGAGCCGCAGCTTGTGGAAGCCGCGCGCAGCGGCGATGCCGCCGCCGTCGAACGTCTGCTGGTGGTGTGCCAGCCGGACCTGCGGCGCTTTGCACGGCGGGCCTGTTCAAGCGGCGAGGACGCTGAGGACGCCGTCCAGATCGCGCTGTGGCAGCTCTACCGCAAGATCGGCGCGCTCAGGGCCGCTGCGACCTTCGCCACCTGGATGTTCCGCATCATCGAGCGGGAGTGCTACCGCCTGTTCCGCGCTGGCAGGCGGTTACAGGCGCTGGACCAGTCGCTCGACAAGATGCTGCAGCAGGACCCGCTGCCGGTCGAATTGCGCAAGGACCTCACCGCGGCGATCGCCGCACTGCCGCCGATCTACCGCGAGGTGCTGATCCTGCGCGACATCGACGAGCTGACCGCGCCGGAGGCGGCCGACCATCTGAAAATCTCGATCGACGCTGTGAAGAGCCGGCTGCACCGCGCGCGGCAGATGATGCGCGAGCATCTGCTCGCCAGCGGTTATCTGGCGGTGGAGTCGTAAGAAGAAACTCGGGAAGTCAGAACCCTTTTCGGGACTGGCCGCCTCTAGCCTCCCGGAGGGACCAATTCGGGAGGGAACGGATGACGGAATACCAGACGCGCAGCGATATTCAGGCGGTGCCGGCGCTGCTGGCGCTCGTGCCGGCTGAAGGCCAGAAATTTGCGGCCTTCAACACGGCGGCCGAGCGTGAGGACGGCGCGATCCCGCGCAAATACAGCGAGCTGATCGCGCTTGGCGTCGCACTGACGACGCAGTGCTCCTACTGCATCGATGTACACACCCGCCACGCCCGTGAGCACGGCGTGACCCGCGAGGAGCTGGCTGAGGCGGCATTCGTCGCGGCCGCGGTGCGGGCCGGCGGAACGCTGGCGCATTCGCTGATGGCGTTGCGGCTGTTTGACGGCGCGGACTAGTTGAACGCCATGCCGCCGCTCATCGCGATGGTCTGTCCGGTCATGTAGGGATTGTCGATCAGCATCATCACGGCCTTGGCCACTTCCTCGGGCTGGCCGAAGCGGCCGAGCGGGATACGGCTGATGAGCTGCGGCTGGCCTTTCATCATGTCGGTCTCGATCAGGGACGGCGCCACCGCATTGACCGTGATGCCTTCCTTGACGAGGCGGGCGGCATAGCCGCGGGTCAGGCCCTCGATGCCGGCCTTCGAGGCATTGTAGTGTGGCCCGATGGCGCCGCCACCGCGCGCGGCACCCGAGGAGATATTGACGATGCGGCCCCATTTCTTGGCACGCATGCCGGGCAGCACGGCCTGGGTGCAGAGGAAGGCCGACTTCAGGTTGACCAGCATGGTCGCATCGAAATCGGCTTCGGTTAGATCATCGACGCCGCGAACGATGGCGATGCCGGCATTGTTAACGAGGATGTCGACCGGGCCGAGCTCGCGGCTGGCGCGCTCGATCATGGAGGCGACGGCATCGGCCTTGGAGACGTCGGCGCCGACAGCGATGGCGCCGCCGCCGGCCTTGACGATGGCCTTTGCCAGTTCCTCGGCCTCAGTCGCGCGTTCGCGATAGTTGACCGCAACGGAGCAGCCGGCTTCGCCCAGCGTTTTCACAATCGCCGCGCCGATGCCGCGCGAGCCGCCGGTGACCAGCGCGACATGGCCGCGCAAACTAAAGGTCCGCATGGAAAACCTCCTGTTCTACTTCAAGCCCGCCTTCAAGGCCGTCATGAACACCTCGTAGCGCACGGTCTTGCCGGCGAATTGGTGCGACGGCTTTGGTGCATCAAGCAGGGGCGCGGCGCGCAACGGCCATTTCAGCACCACGCGCTCGCGCGCCGAGGCGAGGGCAACCCGCATCAGTTCATCCGCATCCTCATCAGCGCCGACCATGGCGGAAAGCTGGCGCATCTCCTTCTTCACCAGCGCCGTGTTGCGCCGCGGCGGGTGCATAGGATCGACAATGACGACATCGGGCTCGAGTTCCGGCAACAAATCCTTTGCATCGCCATGGATCAGGGTCATGCGGCCGACGACTTCGGCCAGTACGGGCGACGCGCCGGGGGCGCGGGCGAGGGCGTCTCTCAGCAGCGCATGAACCTCGCCGGAGCGCTCGATCAACGTGACCACGGCGCCGGCAGAGGCAAGCAGAAATGCGTCGCGTCCGAGACCGGCGGTGGCATCGACGATCGAAGGGAGGCGGTCCTTCTTTATGCCCGCGGCCCGGACCAGCGGATGGCCCCGCTCGCCGCCGCGCCGGAAGCGATAGCCGACGGCGCCGCCGGCAAAATCGAAACGCGGTGGTTCGGCATTTTGGCCCATGGCCGACCCTACATCAGAAAGGGCTCTGCGGGTCAAAGGAGGGCTCGTCGGGCATGCCCCTCCGCGCCGACAGCACTAGCCCGGCAGCTTTCCGCGGTCTAAAAAACCCCCCGTCCGAACCACCAAATCAGCAAGAAAACAGGGAGAGTCCGTTGGCCTATTCCAACACGCAATTATTCATTGCCGGCAAGTGGCGGCCAGCCCAGTCGGGCAAGGTGCTCGAGGTGCTCAACCCCGCCACCGAAGAGGTGATCGGCACCGTCGCCCATGCGGGGCAAGCCGACCTCGACGAAGCCTTGGCCGCGGCCGCTGCCGGCTTCAAGGTCTGGCGGGCGGTTGCGCCGTTCGAGCGCTGCCGGATCATGCGCAAGGCCGCCGCCATCATGCGCGAGCGCAATGACGAAATCGCGCCGCTGCTCACGATGGAGCAGGGCAAAGTACTCGCCGAGGCCAGGATGGAAGCGATGGCCGCTGCCGACGTGATCGAATGGTTTGCGGAGGAAGCAAAACGCTCCTATGGCCGCGTCATCCCGGCGCGCGGGCCTGGCATCTACCAGCTCTCGCTCAAGGAGCCGGTCGGCCCGGTCGCGGCATTCACGCCCTGGAATTTTCCGATCAACCAGGTGGTGCGCAAGCTCTCCGCGGCGCTCGCCGCCGGCTGCTCCATCATCGTCAAGGCGCCGGAGGAGACGCCGGCCTCGCCCGCGCAGCTGATCCGCGCCTTTGCCGATGCGGGCGTGCCCGACGGCGTCATCAACCTCGTCTACGGCGTGCCGGCGGAAATCTCGGAATATTTGATCCCGCATCCGGTGATCCGGAAAATCTCGTTCACCGGCTCGACCTCGGTCGGCAAGCAACTCAATGCGCTGGCGGGTCTTCATATGAAGCGTGCCACCATGGAGCTCGGTGGCCACGCGCCGGCCATGGTGTTTAGGGATGCCGACGTGACCAGCGCGGCGAAGATCCTGGTGGCGGCGAAGTATCGCAATGCCGGCCAGGTCTGCATCTCGCCAACCCGCATGCTGGTGCAGGACGACGTGTTCAAGGAATTCGTCGAAAAGTTCGTCGAGGGTGCCAAGGCGATCAAGGTCGGCAACGGCATGGACGCCGGCTCCAATATGGGCTCGCTCGCCAATCCGCGCCGCGTCACCGCCATCGAGGACATGGTGCAGGACGCCGTCAGCAACGGCGCCAAGCTTGAGACCGGCGGCCATCGCGTCGGCAACAAGGGCTACTTCTTCGAGCCAACGGTGGTTTCTGACGTGCCGAAGACCGCGCGGGCGATGAACGAGGAGCCGTTCGGGCCGCTCGCGCTGATCTCGCGTTTCTCCAGCCTCGATGAGGTGGTGGAGGAGGCGAACCGGTTGCCCTTTGGGCTTGCGTCCTATGCCTTCACCAGCTCGACCAAGACCGCGACGGCGATCGGCTCTCAGGTCGAGGCCGGCATGATGTCGATCAACAGCTTCGGGCTGGCTTTGCCCGAAGTGCCGTTCGGCGGCGTCAAGGATTCCGGCTACGGCTCGGAGGGCGGCACGGAAGCCATGGAGGGCTACTTCAACACCAAGTTCATCACGCAGACCGGAGTGTGAACGCCCCTATGAGGGCAAGGAATCAACTCAAAGGCCGCGCCCGGAATCGCCGGGCGCGGCCTTTTTATAGGGTTTTTTGTACGAATCACTTCGCCGCGTGATAGGGGAGCAAGGCTGCGGAACAAGCGGCTGCGCGAGAATCCGCGGCAAAATAAGGCATTTCTTGCACTGCGGCGGTGGTTTTTTACCAAGATTGCTGTGCAGAATGTCGAAAAAGCCTGTATTTTAAGGCGTTTTCAGCCATATCGTGCGGCGTCCAGAATCAACGGAGCAATCATGGCCAACCAAATGTCTAAGTCGCAGCTGATCGAAAAGATCGCGACCTCCACCGAACTCGCCAAGCGCGACGTCAAGAACGTGATGGACTGTCTCGTCGACGTCGGTCACAAGGAGCTCAAGAAGAGCGGTCTCTTCCTGGTCCCCGGCTTTGCGAAGTTCGTCGTGATCAAGAAGCCGGCGACCAAGGCGCGCAAGGGCACCAATCCCTTCACGGGCGAAGAGATGATGTTCAAGGCCAAGCCGGCCCGGAAGATCGTCAGGGCCCGCCCGGTCAAGGCCGCCAAGGACGCAGTCGCCTGACGAAGAAAAGGCCTCCAGCGATGGAGGCCTTTTGCTTTGAAGCCTGCACGCGAAGCGCGGGCTCAGACCACCGGCGAACGGCCGCCATCGACATTGATGGCGGTGCCGGTGATGTAGGATCCCTGATCCGAGGCCAGCAAGCAGGCGAGGTTGGCGAATTCCTCCGCGGTGCCCATGCGCCCCATCGGCACGCCCTTGGCGAGATCGCGGGTGAAGGCGTCGAAATCCGTCCCCGGCGCCGTCTTGGCGTGCCGCTTCACCCATTGATCGCTGACGATCAGGCCGACCAACATCGCATTGACCAGGATGTTGTGCGCGGCGCCTTCGTTCGCCATCGCTTTCGTCAGCGCCATGCCAGCCGCGCGCGACACCGAGGTGGGCGTGGAGGCGGCCGCCGGCGCCTTGGCGCCGATGTTGAGCACATTGATGATGCGGCCCCATTTGCGCTCCTTCATGCCGGGCCAGACCAGCCGCGACAGGCGGATCGCCGCAAACAGCTTTAGATCAAGGTCTTCCTGCCAGATCGCATCAGTGACGGTCTCGAAGGCCATCGCGCGCGAGGTGCCGGCGTTATTGACCAGCACGTCGACCCTGCCGTGGTCCTTCACGATCTTCTCGTACGTTGCGGAAATGTCGGGGGCTTTCGATACGTCGCAAACGTATTCATGAACCTGAAGACCGTCGTTCGCCAAGCCTTCGCGCGCGGCCTTGAGGTCGGCCGCGCCGCGCGCGAGGATCGCGACTTTTGCGCCGGACTCGGCGAAGCGGCGGGCCACCGCGATGCCGATGCCTTTGCTGCCGCCGGTGACGACGGCCACGCGATCCTTCATCGTGATCTGCATGTTCTTTCCCTTTTTGTTTGAGCATGATCCTTGCGGAAAACCGGTGCCCACTTTTCCGGGATCATGCTGTTTGTTGCGATCAAGTTGACTCAGTTCTTCAGCGCCTCGAGCAATTCATCCGGCCGCTCCGCCATCATCATGTGCCCGGCACCCGCCAGCACCACCGTGCGCGCGTTCGGCACGGCTGATGCCAGCGCCTTGCCGGCCTTGGCTGGGGTCATCATGTCGCGCTCGCCGAGGATGATGGTCGTCGGCACCGCGATGCCGGCCGCCGCAGTCAGCGCATTCTGATAGTTGTTGCAGGCGGAGAGGTCGCTGAAGAGCACGCCGGGGCGGCATTGCTGCAGCACGCGCTGCGCGCCGCTGTGCATCCACAGCCCCGGCGCAAGGCTGCCGCCGAGCTCGGCCTTGAAGCCGAGACCCCAGATCGAGACCATGTCGATGGCGGCGGGATCGTTGGCTTCCGCAGCCTTCAGCAGGTCGGGACCGACCGTCATGGTCGCGGCGGTGCCGATCAGGCTGAGACCTGCGACCTTGGCCGGATGCCGCGCCGCGGTCTCCAGCGCAATCAGCGAGCCCATGGAATGGCCGACGAGCTTTGCCTTCGGCGCCTTGGCCGCATCGAGCAGCGCCGCAGTCCAGTCGGCCATGTCTGATATGGTCGGCAGCGGCTTGCCGCCGGAGCGGCCGTGGCCGGGGAGGTCGGGCGCCAGCACCGAAAAACCATGATGCGCGAACCAGCGGCTGTGCAGCGCCCAGGTCGAGTGATCAAGACCGGCTCCGTGGATCATCACGACGGCGGGCAGCGACGGATCGAACGGCTTGCCGCCGGTCGCCACAAAGATATCGGTCCCGTTGACGGAAAGCTGCATGGCTCAACCCCTTTGCGAGGCGCGCAGCGCCTGTCCGAGATCGTCGATGATGTCTTGCGCGGCTTCGATGCCGACCGAGAGCCGCACCAGCTCTTCGCCGACGCCGGCGGCCTTCAGTTGGGCGGCGTCCATCTGCTGATGCGTGGTGCTGGCGGGGTGGATCACCAGTGTCTTGGCGTCGCCGACATTGGCGAGATGGCTGATCATGCGCAGGGACTCGATGAACTTCTTGCCCGCCGGCCTGCCGCCCTTGATGCCGAAACTGACGATGGAGCCGGCGCCGTGCGGCAGCAATTTCTTGGCCAGCTGATGATCGGGATGGTCTTCCAGCGCCGGATGCAGCACCCACTCGACGCCCTTGTTCGATTTCAGGAATTGCAGCACGGCGAGCGTGTTCGCCATGTGGCGCTCCATGCGCACGCCGAGCGTCTCCACGCCCTGCAGCAGATGGAAGGCATTGGTCGGCGACAGGCACGCGCCGAAATCGCGCAGGCCTTCGGTGCGCGCCCGCATGATGAAGGCGGCCCGGCCGAACTGCTCGTCAAAGACGATGCCGTGATAGCCGGCATAGGGCTCGGTCAGCTGCGGAAATTTGCCGGACGCGTGCCAGTCGAGGCGGCCGCCATCGATCAGCACGCCGCCAATCGCAATGCCATGGCCGCCGATCCATTTGGTCGCGGAATGCATGACGAGGTCGGCGCCGAGCTCGATCGGCTTGCTCAGATACGGCGTGGCAAAGGTGTTGTCGATCAGGAGCGGAATTTTCGCGTCATACGCGATCTGGGCGACTGCCGGGATATCCAACACCTCAAGGCCGGGATTGCCGATGGTCTCGGCAATGATCAGCCGCGTGTTCGGCCGGATCGCGGCGCGGAACTCCTCCAGCGCGCGCGGCTTCACGAAGGTGGTGGTAATGCCGAAGCGCGGCAGCGTATGCGCCAGGAGATTGATGGTGCCGCCATAGAGCGAGGCGGACGCGACGATATGATCGCCGGCGTTCATCAGCGTCGCGATGCCCAGATGCATCGCGGCCTGGCCGCTCGCGGTGCAGACCGCGCCGACGCCGTTCTCCAGCGCCGACAGCCGCTCCTCGAGCACCGCCGTCGTTGGATTGGAAATGCGGGTATAGATGTGGCCGGCGCGTTCCAGGTTGAACAGCGCCGCCGCATGGTCGGAATCCTGGAACACATAGGATGTGGTCTGGTAGATCGGAACCGCACGCGAGCCGGTCGTGGGGTCGGGATGCTGGCCTGCATGCAGGCTCAGGGTTTCAAAGGCGGGCGGTTTCGGTGCTGGCATGGCGGTCTCGTGAAGGGGGTGCGGAAGTCGCCGCGGGTTTTGCCATAAATTATCCGAAAGCGTTAGCCCGCCGCATTCATGTCGCGCTGCAACGAAATTTCACTGTGAAACCGCCGCGCCAACGGATAGCCTTTGCAGGTAGTGCGTTCCGACTGACAGGCCAAGAAAATGCCGATCAAAAACCTGCTTTCGGCATCGTTCATCGTTGTCGCGTCGCTGGCGCCAATGGCGGCGTCGGCGCAACAGGGTACCGCACCGGCGGAAGCTGAAATCCGCGTCGGCAACCTCATGCCCTATACCGGGGCATTGGCGGCTTTCGCCACCATCGGAAGGTCGGAAGCCGCCTTCTTCGACATGATCAACGCGCGCGGCGGCGTCAACGGGCGCAAGATCAAGTTCATCTCCGTCGATGACAGCGCCAATCCGCGCGAAGCGGCCGAGCGCACGCGCGAGCTGGTCGAGCAGGAGAAGGTGCTCCTGATGTTCGGCTCCTTCGGCACGCCGGACAACCTTTCGACCCGGCAATACCTCAACGAGCTAAAAATCCCACAGCTGTTCGTCGCCTCTGGTGGCGAGGAATGGGCGCATCCACGCACCTTCCCTTGGACCATGGGCTGGCAGCCGGCGTTCCGTGCCGAGGGGCGGATCTTTGCCAATTACATCCAGGCCGCCTACGCCAACCGCAAGATCGCCGTGCTCTGGCAAAACGACCAGTTCGGCCGCGACCTGTTTCGCGGCTTGCGGGAGGGGCTCGGCGATACCGCCGGCATGATCGTCGCCGACAGCGCCTTTGATGTCGACGACAATTCCATCGATAGGCAGGTCGAAATCCTCAAGGACAGCGGCGCCGAGATTCTCGTGTTCAACGGTTCGCCCGCCGTCGCCGCGCGCGCCATCCGCAAGATATCCGAGCTGGACTGGCACCCGGTGGTTCTGCTGAACAATGCTTCCGCTTCGATTGCGAGCGCGCTGCGGCCTGCGGGTCTGCAGAACGCCGTCGGCGTGGTCTCGACGGCGTTCTTGAAGGACGCCGGCGATTCCATGTGGAAGGAGGATCAGGCGATCAAGGAATGGTCCGCCTTCATGGACAAATATTATCCCGATGGCGACAAGGACGACGGCTATGCGCTCTATGGTTACGCCGCGGCCGAGACGCTGGTGCAGGTGCTCAGCCAGTGCGGCGACGACCTGTCACGCGAGAACATCATGAAGCAGGCGGCGTCGCTGAAAGACTATCGCAGCGCGATCCTGCTGCCGGGCATTGCGATCAATACGGGGCCGGCGGATTTCCGCCCCATCGAGCAGATGCGGTTGGTGCAGTTCGACGGCAACGCATGGCAGCCGATCGGCGATGTCATCGAGAGCGCCTTTGTCAGCCAGGGCGGGGACAATTGATCTGGCCGGCGCTCCCTCTATAAGGACGATATGAAGCCAGACATCGCAGGGCAGGGGATGCCCCCCAGGATCGATCCCATCACGCGCTCCGTCGTCCAGCACCG
>Ga0081540_1004329_pt1 | contig 10873 bp, 8 predicted proteins | sample TabmetS2T1R1_FD_71024 | JGI IMG/M metagenome (GOLD analysis project Ga0081540, IMG submission 71024) | Tabebuia heterophylla rhizosphere microbial communities from the University of Puerto Rico - S2T1R1 | ecosystem: Host-associated > Plants > Roots > Rhizosphere ... | reverse complement strand
CGCCGCGCTCCTCCCGGAGTTTCACCCGGCGGTGGCAGGGCGAGACCGACAGGCCGACCTTGTCGGCGAGCTCCTGCATGGTCATGCGGCCGTCGGTCTGCAGGTGCCCAAGGATTTTGCGATCAATTGCGTCCAGCGAGGTCATTGGGATAAACTCACGGTCTGTGGTGCCGGTTTGGGAATTTATCCCAATTTTACCGGGTATGCTGCCAAAGTTTGAGAATTTTCGCGTAGCCAACGGGATTAGAATTTACCTGTTCGCCATCGCAGGAACCGCCGCCATGGGAATCGATCCCGCACGCCTGGAAATGCTGTCCGCGCTGAACCGCAAGGTGCTGTGGCTGTCGTCGTGGACCATCCATCACGCCAACCACATTCGCCCTAACACCGACGGGCTGAAGGTCGGCGGCCATCAGGCTTCTTCCGCTTCGCTCGCCAACATCATGTCGGCGCTTTATTTCTCGGTGCTGCGCCCGCAAGACCGCGTCGCGGTGAAACCGCATGCGAGCCCGGTGTTTCACGCCATCCAGTATCTGTTTGGGCATCAAACCCGCGACAAGCTGGAAAATTTCCGCGGCTACAAGGGCGCGCAGTCCTATCCGTCGCGCACCAAGGACACCGACGATGTCGATTTCTCCACCGGTTCCGTCGGTCTTGGCGTCGCGCAGACGCTGTTCTCCTCGCTGGTGCAGGACTATGTGAAGGCGCACGGCTGGATGAAGGATCGGCCCGAAGGCCGCATGATTGCGCTCGTCGGCGACGCCGAGATGGACGAGGGCAATATTTTTGAGGCGCTGCTGGAGGGATGGAAGCAAAGCCTGCGCAACACCTGGTGGGTGGTCGACTATAACAGGCAGAGCCTCGACGCGGTCGTGCGCGAAGGGCTATGGGCCAAATTCGAATCCATGTTCCGCAATTTCGGCTGGGACGTGGTGATCGTGAAATACGGCAAGCTGATGCTTGAGGCTTTTGCTGAGCCCGGCGGCGAGGCGCTAAGACGCTGGATCGACAATTGCCCGAACCAGATGTATGCCGCGCTCTGCTTCCAGGGCGGCGCCGCCTTCCGCAAACATCTGCAGGACGACATCGGCGATCAGGGGCAGGTGTCGCAACTGATCGACCGCCGCAGCGACGACGAGTTGCTCGCGCTGATGTCAAATCTCGGCGGCCATGACATGGCGAGCATGATCGAAGCCTTTGAGGCGATCGATCACGACCGCCCGGTCTGTTTCATTGCCTACACCATCAAGGGCGTTGGGCTACCGATGCAGGGCCACAAGGACAACCACGCCGGCCTGATGACGGTGGCGCAGATGGAGAAGTGGCGTGCGGCCCAGAACATCAGGCCCGGCCATGAATGGGACAGGTTCGAGGGCCTGACGCAGGACCCGGCAAAGCTCGAAGCGTTCCTCGCAGCCGCGCCGTTCAACCAGGAAGGCCGCCGCCGTCTCACCGCGCCCGAGATCGAGGTGCCGCGCGAGCTCACCTTCAAGCAGTCCAGCCAGATGTCGACGCAGCAGGGATTTGGCTTGATCCTCAACGAGCTCGCGCGTGGCGACAGCGAGCTCGCCTCACGCATCGTCACAACCTCGCCCGACGTCACCGTCTCCACCAATCTCGGCGCCTGGGTCAACCGCCGCGGGCTGTTTGCCAAAGCCGAGAACCACGACCTGTTCCGGCAGGAGAAGATTCCATCCGCCTACACCTGGGAATTCTCACCCAAGGGGCAGCACATCGAGCTCGGCATCGCCGAGATGAACCTCTTCATCATGCTTTCCGCGCTCGGCCTGTCGCACTCCATCAACGGCGAGCGGCTCTTGCCGGTCGGTACGCTCTACGATCCCTTCATCGAGCGCGGCCTCGATGCGCTGAACTACGCCTGCTACCAGGATGCGCGTTTTATGGTGGCGGCGACGCCCTCGGGCATTACGCTGGCGCCGGAAGGCGGCGCGCATCAGTCGATCGCAACGCCCCTGATCGGCATCGCGCAGGATGGCCTGGCCTCGTTCGAGCCGGCCTTCGTCGATGAACTCTCCGTGATCATGCGCTGGGGTTTCCAGCACATGCAGCGCGAAGGCGGCGAGGGCGGTTCGGTCTACTTGCGCCTGTCCACCCGCACCATCGAGCAGCCGCAGCGGCCGATGGGCGCGACGCTGCATCAGGAGATCACCGAGGGCGCTTATTGGCTGCGCAAGCCCGGGCCGAATTGCGACATCGTGATCGCCTATACCGGCGCGGTGGCGCCGGAAGCGATCGAGGCGGTCGGCTTCATCGGCGAAAGCCACCGCGACGTCGGCCTGCTCGCCATCACCTCCGCGGACCGGCTGCACGCCGGTTGGACCGCCGCACGGAAATTGCGCCGCGACCGCCGTGGCGTTCAGTACCTCAGCCATATCGAGAATCTGCTGGCGCCGCTGTCGCGCGACTGCGGCATCGTCACCGTGATCGACGGCCATCCGGCAACGCTGGGCTGGCTCGGCAGCGTCCGCGGCAACCGCGTCGAGGCGCTCGGCGTCGAGCACTTTGGCCAGACCGGCACCATCGACGACCTCTACCGTCACCACGGCCTCGACGCCAACGCCATCATCGATGCGGCGGAAAGCCTCACCGTCGGCGCCCCGATCCGCCACCGGAAGATGGCGGTGTGACAACGGGAGAGGGTAACTTCGAGGCACCTTGCCCCCCTTGCATCCCACCCCCTATATTCCGCGCGTGTGTCGCATCGCGGCCACCCGCATATGGCGGGTTCCACTGCCCCCGGCTTTCGTGCAAGGATGCCTGCCGAACGCTTCCCGTTCTCCCTCATTCCTGTCCGTACAAAGAGGTTTCCGATGGTCAATCGCATGCAATTCTACATCGACGGCGCCTGGGTCGATCCCGTCGTCAAGAAGTCCACCCCCGTCGTCAATCCCGCGACGGAGGAAACGATGTATGAGGTTGCGCTCGGCTCCAAGGCCGACCTCGACAAGGCCGTCGCCGCCGCCAAGCGCGCCTTCGTCACCTATTCCCAGACCAGTCGCGAGGAGCGCATTGCGCTGCTCGAAAAAATCATCGAGATCTACAAGGGCCGCATGAAGGAAATCGGCGCCGCCGTTTCCGACGAGATGGGCGCGCCGCTGCCGATGGCCGAGAGGTTGCAGGCCGGCGCCGGTCTCGGCCATATCGCCTCCACGTTGGAGGTGCTGAAGAACTACCATTTTGAAGAGGACATGGGCACCGCTGTCGTGGTGCGCGAGCCGGTCGGTGTCGTCGGCATGATCACGCCCTGGAACTGGCCGCTCAACCAGATCGCCTGCAAGGTCGCGCCTGCGCTTGCGGCCGGCTGTACCATGATCCTGAAGCCTTCAGAGTTCACCCCGACCTCGGCGCTGATCTTTGCGGAGATCCTCCATGAAGCCGGCGTGCCGAAGGGCGTGTTCAACCTGCTCAACGGCCTCGGCCCGGAAGTCGGCGCCGCCATGGCCGAGCACCCCGATATCGACATGATCTCGTTCACCGGGTCTACCCGCGCCGGCGTCGATGTGGCGAAGCGCGCGGCGCCGACCGTGAAGCGCGTCAGCCAGGAGCTCGGCGGCAAGTCGCCGAACGTCATCCTTGAGGATGCCGACCTCGCCAAGGCGGTGACCGGCGGCGTGATGCACATGTTCAACAACTCCGGCCAGTCCTGCAACGCGCCGTCGCGCATGATCGTGCCGCTGTCGAAGATGAAGGAAGTGGCTGCGATTGCGAAGGGCGTCGCCGACAAGACCAAGGCCGGCGATCCCCGCGGGGAAGGCACCACCATCGGCCCGGTCGTCAACCGCGTGCAGTGGGACAAGATTCAGGCGCTGATCAAGAAGGGCATCGACGAAGGCGCCACCCTCGTCGCCGGCGGCCCCGGTCTGCCCGAAGGCGTCAACAAGGGCTTCTATGTCCGCCCGACCATCTTCGCCGACGTCACCAACGAAATGACGATCGCGAAGGAGGAAATCTTTGGACCGGTGCTGACCATCATCGGCGCCAAGGACGAGGCCGACGCCGTCAAGATCGCCAACGACACGCCGTATGGTCTTGCCGGTTACGTCACGGCCGGCACCGTCGACCGCGCCCGCAAGGTCGCCCGCCAGATCCGCGCCGGCAACGTCAACCTGCAGGGCGTGCCGAACGACCGCACCGCGCCGTTCGGCGGCTACAAGCAGTCCGGCAACGGCCGCGAGTGGGGCAAGTACGGCCTGGAAGAATATCTCGAGGTGAAGGCCGTCGCCGGCTTCAACGCGGCATAAGCTGACACGACGATCAATTCGATTGTGAAGGATGCCGGCCGCCCAAAAGCGGCCGGTATTTTTTGGTGACTAGGACTTCAAGCAAGAAATGGAGGGCCGAAATGAAGAAGCTGGCCATTGCACTTGTCGCGCTGTTGTCGCTTGCGGGCACGGCGCAGGCCCAGACGGTGAAAGATCTGATCGAAGCCCTCAAGGCAAAGTGGAACGCGCCCACTGAGCCGTTCAAGATGATCGGCAATGTCTACTATGTCGGCACCGCCGGTCTAGCTTCGTACCTGATCACATCGCCGCAAGGTCACATCCTCGTGGACACGGTGATGCCGGAGTCAACGTCGCTGATCACGGCAAACATCGAAAAGCTCGGTTTTAAGATCACCGACATAAAGTATCTTCTCAATACCCACGCCCATATCGATCACACCGGCGGCTTTGCCGAAATCAAAAAGGCAAGCGGGGCCCAGATGGTCGCGGGCGAGGCCGACAAGCCGCTGCTCGAAGGCGGCTACTATCCGGGCGCGAAGGAAGAAACTCTGCTGCAGTTTCCGCCGGTGAAGGTGGACCGCACGGTGCGCGAAGGCGACACGGTTATGCTTGGCGACGTGACGCTGACGGCCCGCGCAACGCCGGGCCATTCGCCGGGCTGCACGAGTTGGGAGTTCAATGTGAAAGACGGCGATGCGACGCGCTCGGTCCTCATCTTCTGCAGCGGCACCGTGGCGCTGAACCGGCTCGTCGGCAACCCGACCTATCCCGGCATCGTCGAGGATTACCGGAAGACGTTTGCGCGGGCGAGGGACATGAAGGTGGACGTCCTGCTCGCGCCGCATCCGGAGATGTACAACATGCAGGACAAGCGCAGCGTCCTCTCCGATGGCGCGCCCAATCCGTTCGTCAATCCCGGCGAGTTCAACGCCTATGCCGCGACGCTGGAAAAGGCATTCGAGGATGCGCTCGCCAAGCAGACCGCCGAGGCGCAGGAAAAGAAGGGGTAGGACCGTCATTGCGGCGAAGCGAAGCAATCCATCTTGCCGCGCAAAGTAAAGCTGGATGGCTTCGTCGCTCCGCTCCTCGCAATGACGAAGACTATCCCCCGGGCGCACCCTGCGTGTTCACATACAGCGCATAGATCGACTGGCTCGCCGCCATGAACAGGCGGTTGCGCTTCAACCCGCCGAAGCAGAGGTTGGCGCAGCGCTCCGGTAGCGCGATGCGGCCGATCATGACGCCGTCGGGCGCGAACACCACGACGCCGTCGAGCTCGGGATCGCCCATGCCCCAGCCGCACCAGAGATTGCCGTCGATGTCCAGGCGAAAGCCGTCCGGCGTGCCGGGACCGGCATCGACAAAGACGCGCTTGTTGGAAAGCTTGTCGCCGGAGGGCGACACGTCATAGGCGAGGATTTTTCGGTTCGGCACGCCGCGGGACTCGATGACATAGAGGATTTTCTCGTCCGGCGAGAAGGCGAGCCCGTTTGGCCCGAGCACGCCCTCGGCGACGATGCTGGCTTTCCCGGTCTGCCCGTCGATGCGGTAGACGTTGGGCTCGATCTCCGGCTCCGCCTTGTAGCCCTCATAATTGCCGAGCAGCCCAAACACGGGATCGGTGAACCAGATCGAGCCGTCGGATTTCACCACCACATCGTTCGGCGAGTTCAGACGCTTGCCGTTGAAGGAATCCATCAGCACCGTGATCGAGCCGTCATATTCGGTGCGCACCACGCGCCTGCCGCCATGCTCGCAGGTGACGAGCCGCCCCTGGCGGTCGCGGGTGTTGCCATTGGCGAAGTTCGAGGGTTTGCGGAAAATGCTGACCGCGCCGGTTTCCTCTTCCCACTTGATGATGCGTTGGTTCGGAATGTCGCTGCAGAGTAGGTAGCGGCCATCGCCGAACCACACCGGCCCTTCCGCCCAGCGCAGGCCCGTGGTCAGCCGCTCCACGGCCGAAAGCTTCAGCCAGTATTTTTCGAAGCGCGGATCGAGCGCGTGGATCGCGGGATCGGGATAATGGGTCGCTGGCCGCCACCCGGCCGCATGAGACGATGCATCGGACATTTGCTGTTCTCGTTGTTGCGTTTCCTCGCAGTTTGGGTTTGCTATCACCCTCAGCCAACGGCCGCAAATGATTGCGATCAAAATCGAGGGAAGAGATGCCACGCATATTGATGACCGGCGCCGCGGGAGGAATTGGAACGAGCTTGCGAAAACTGCTGCCGCCGATCTATCCGGACCTGCTGCTCAGCGACATCAACAAACCCACCGATCTCGGCAGAGGCGAAAAGTTCAAGGCCGCCGATCTCGCCGACCTCGCGCAGGTCGAAGCGATCTGCGAGGGCGTCGACGGCATTCTGCATTTCGGCGGCTATTCGGTGGAAGGCACCTGGGACCAGATTCATCAGGCCAACATCATCGGTTGCTACAATCTGTTCGAGGCCGCCTACCGCACGGGCGTCAAGCGCGTGATCTTCGCCTCGTCCAACCACGCGGTTGGCTTCTATCCGCGGCATCACCGCATCGGCACCGACGTCACCGCGCGGCCCGACAGCCGCTACGGCGTCAGCAAGGTTTTTGGCGAGGCGATGGGCGCGCTCTATGCCGACAAGCACGGCATGAAGGTGACGTGCATCCGCATCGGCAATTTTGGCGAGGTGCCGCTGGATCACCGCCGGCTGTCGATCTGGCTCAAGCCCGAAGACCTCGCGCAACTCTGCCGCATCGGGCTAGAGCATCCCGACATCCATTTCGAGATCTTCTACGGTGCCTCCTATAACGAGCGCGCCTGGTGGGACAACCACCGCGCCTACGATCTCGGTTATCGGCCGACGGGGAGGGCCGAAGATTTCCGTGAGCACGCGATGGCGGAGCAGGCCAAGCTCAAGCCGGACCCGGTAGGTGACTTCTACCAGGGCGGCGCGTTCTGCAGCATGGAGTTCGATGGCGACAAAGGCCGCATCGTCGACTGGAGCAAGCGTTAGGCGGGTACCCGCAAATCCGCGCGGTACTAACGCGGGCATGGCCATGCCCGCGTTAACCTCCGAAGCCGGCATTGGAGCCACCGACCGGCAGGTCCGCTAAGGGCCACAGGCAGACATGCTTGTGATGGGTGGGCATCTGCACTATTGGGATGACATCGCCACTGAGTTGCTTGGCCCAACGTGACGCTGCCATCTCAGGGGGTGCTGGGTTTCCGACATGAGCAAGCCGAAGGTCACGCCCTACGAACTTCTTAGCAAAATCTATGACGAGATCGGCGCTCTCGGCGGTCTCGGCATTGATGTCGTCCGCACAGACGACGGTGGGTGGTTTGCTGAGGTCCGCGACGGGAGCGAACTTACTCCTGAAAGCGGGGTTCAGGCGAAGGTTGACCAGATCGTTGAAAGACTACGGTTACAGTATGAACTGTGCCCCTACAGCGACGTGCCTCCTATGCACGCGGAGGAAGCACGACGCCGCGCGCGGACGGTATTCCCGCCAGGGCACTATCTGCGGGATCAGTTATGGGAATACGCGCGTCAGGCTGAAGTCGGCCCGCATGCCCCCTATTGGGTTTATTACCGGAGGTTTAGAAAGCAAAAATAGGCCGCTAGGTCGGAAGCGAATGAGCAGTCAGCGCACGCAATGCTGGTCTGACGGCGGCTATGGGTCATTTGCGGCTATCGTCATGAGCTAAAGGCGTGTCTGCCTTACCCGAGAAGGCGGTCATCACTCGCGGATGAGTACGCCTCCTAGCGCTTGCTTCCATCCTGCCCGATGCGCCCGAGATAGTCCGACTTGCTGTACTGCATGTGATCGACGCAGAGCTGCGCGAACGCCCAGCTGTCGCGGCCCTTCAAGAGCTCGATCATCAGCTCGTGCTGACGCCGCGATTGCGCGAGGCCTTCCTTGTCGGCAAGATTCTTCGCGCGCATCGGCAGCGTGATGTTCATGTAGTCCTGCAGCGAGCGCACGAGATAAGGATTGCCGCAGGCCGAGAACAGCGCGACGTGGAAGGCGTCGTTGGCCTCATGGATGCCGCGCAAATCCTGCGCGTCGGCTTTCTCGCAATAGCGGCGCTGCAATTCGCTGAGTTGCTCGATCAGGCTTGATGGCGCGGGCAGGGGAATCATCAGCGCGGCCTGCCGCGTCAGCATCTCCCGCACCTCGTAGATCTGGCGCACTTCCTCGGCGGAATAGAACCGCACCGTGGCGCCGATGTTCTTCTCGCGCAGCACAATGCCCTGCCGCTCGAGCTGGAACAGCGCCTGCCGGACAAAATGCCGGCTGGCGCCATAGCGGCTCATCAGGGTGTCCTCGACCAGCCGCGAGCCCGGCGCAAAGCGGCCGAAGATGATGTCTTCCTCCAGCCGGCGGATCACTTCCGCCTGCTCCTCCTCGCGCGAGAGGGGTGAGGTTTCCTGTGATGCGGCTTGCGCGGTCATGCCGCGAAGTCAGCACGCGATCCCCGACATTGTCAATAATGGCGGGCAATTTGTCGCTATCCCGGCGCTTGGCGCACACGGATTATCGAGCATTGACAATAATTCCGCGGACTCCTTTAGTGGGCGCCCAAGCACAAGGAAAAAGAGATGACCGACGGGCTTCGCAAGGGATTGGCAAGTTATGGCGATGCCTCCTTCTCCCTTTTCCTGCGCAAAGCCTTCATCAAGGCCATGGGTTATTCCGACGACGCGCTGGATCGCCCGATCGTCGGCATCACCAACACCTACAGCGACTACAATCCCTGCCACGGCAATGTCCCGCAGATCCTGGAGGCGGTGAAGCGCGGAGTGATGTTGTCGGGCGCGATGCCTTTTGTGTTTCCGACCATCTCGATCGCCGAGAGTTTCTCGCACCCCACCTCGATGTATGTCCGCAACCTGATGGCGATGGACACGGAGGAGATGATCCGCGCCCAGCCGATGGATGCGGTGGTGGTGATCGGCGGCTGCGACAAGACGCTGCCGGCGCAGATCATGGCGGCCATCAGCGCCGATCTTCCGACTGTCGTCATTCCCGTCGGCCCGATGGTGGTCGGCCATCACAAGGGCGAGGTGCTCGGCGCCTGCACCGATTGCCGCCGGCTATGGGCGAAGTATCGCGCCGGCGAAATCGACGACAACGAGATCGAGGCGGTCAACGGCCGGCTCGCACCATCGGTCGGCACCTGCATGGTGATGGGCACCGCCAGCACCATGGCCTGCATCACCGAAGCGATGGGCCTGTCGCTGCCGATGAGCGCGACGATTCCCGCCCCGCATGCCGAGCGTTTCCGCTCGGCGGAGGCAAGCGGTCGGGTAGCGGCTGCGATGGCCAAGGCGAAGGGACCGAAGCCCAGCGAGTTCCTCACCGCATCATCGTTCCGCAATGCGCAGGTGGTGCTGCAGGCGATCGGCGGCTCCACCAACGGCCTGATCCATCTCACCGCGATCGCCCATCGCACCAAGCACAAGATCGATCTCGACGCCTTCGACAAGCTCGGCCGCGAGGTGCCTGTGCTGGTCGACCTGAAGCCGTCGGGTGATCACTACATGGAGCATTTTCATCACGCCGGCGGCGTGCCAAAGCTGATGAAGCAGCTCGGCAATCTCATTGATCTCGATGCCAAAACCATCACCGGCGCCACTTTACGTGAAATCGTAGCAAGCGCGGAGGAAGTGCCGGGGCAGGATGCGATCCGCGCCAAGGCCAATCCTATCAAGGCGGAAGGCGCGCTCGCCGTCCTGCATGGCAATCTCGCCCCGCGCGGGGCCGTCATCAAGCAATCGGCGGCAAGCCCGAAACTGCTGCAGCACACCGGCCGCGCTGTCGTGTTCGAGTCCGTCGAGGACATGACGCTGCGGGTCGATGACCCGAACCTGGAGGTCACGGCGGATGATGTGCTGGTGCTGCGCAATGCCGGTCCGAAGGGCGCGCCGGGCATGCCGGAGGCGGGCTACTTGCCGATCCCGAAAAAGCTCGCGCGCAACGGCGTGAAAGACATGGTGCGCATATCGGACGCGCGCATGAGCGGTACGGCGTTCGGCACCATCGTGCTGCACATCACGCCGGAATCCGCCGTCGGCGGTCCGCTGGCGCTGGTGAAGAACGGCGACATGATCCGCCTCGACGTCGAAAAGCGCCGCATCGATCTGCTCGTCGACGAAGCCGAGCTGAAAAAGCGCCATGCCGCGCTCGCGCCGGCGAGAACGCCAGACTGGGCGAAGCGCGGCTATGCCTGGCTCTTCAACGAGACGATCCTGCAGGCCGACGAAGGCTGCGACTTCGATTTCATGCGCGAGAACGGGAAGGGTTGATTGCAACTAATTATCGATAATGATGCCAAATAATACCGTTTGGTGACGTCTTGAGACCCCTTATCCTTGGTTTTATTGACAATCCCGCGGAACTGATGGGATGATTATCAAAAATCAAGGGAGGGGAGGTACATGCAATTTCGGGCCAGGATGATCAGTGCGGCATTGGCCGCGGCTGCCGTGCTGTGGGCGAGCGGCGCCAGCGCGCAGAACGTCAAGCATTATCGCTTCGCCTATGACCAGCCGCGCAACACCGGCTATTCCATCGCCGGCGATCTGTTCTCCGACAAGCTCAAGGAGCTGAGCAAGGGGACGATGATCATCGACCAGTATCCGGGCGCC
>Ga0081540_1004328_pt1 | contig 10873 bp, 8 predicted proteins | sample TabmetS2T1R1_FD_71024 | JGI IMG/M metagenome (GOLD analysis project Ga0081540, IMG submission 71024) | Tabebuia heterophylla rhizosphere microbial communities from the University of Puerto Rico - S2T1R1 | ecosystem: Host-associated > Plants > Roots > Rhizosphere ... | reverse complement strand
CCTGGGCAGCCGCTCCGACCTGGGCAGCCGCTCCGACCTGGGCAGCCGCTCCGACCTGGGCAGCCGCTCCGACCTGGGCAGCCGCTCCGACCTGGGCAGTCGTTCCGAGCTCGGAGGCCGTGGCGAGGTCGGTCGTGGCGAGGCCGGCCGGACCGAGGGCGGGCGGAGCGGGCCGGATCGCGGCATGCTCGGCGCCGCGGCCGCGTTCGGCGCCGATCGCCGGCCCGGCGGCGTGGCCGCGGCCTTCCCGCGGGAGCCCGTCGACCCCAACCCGCCGCTGCGACTGGTCGAGCCCGAGCGGCGCCCCGGCGACCCGATCTCCGCGCCGCCGGTGGGCGACGAGGGCGACGGCGACCTGCTGATCTTCGCGCAGGCCAGGTCCGCCTGGTTCACCGGCCACCTCGACGAGGCCGACGCCGCCCCGGACTGGGCCAACCCGGCCGACCTGGGTTGGCAGGCCGCCGAGCGGGCAGCCTCGCCGATCCACGGCGACGACACCTCGGTCGGGCTGCCCCGCCGGGTACCGCAGGCCAACCTGGTACCGGGCTCGCCGCTGCCTCCGGCGTCCGAGCGGTCGCTGCGCATCGTCCGCGACCCGGCCGCCATGGCGGCGCACACCACCGGATACTTCCGTGGCTCCCGCCGCGGTGAGGAGGTCCGCGGTTTCGCGGTCGGGGGGCGCCCCGGTCGGGAGGCGGCGGGTGGTTGGGATTTCAGCCGTGACGGCTGGGAGGCTGACCGTGACGAACGCGACTACGGTTACCGTTCGGCATCCAATCGCTAGATCACAATCGAGCCGCTCCGCCTCACCCACGACAGCGTCGTCGCCCCAGTGTTCTTGCCCACACCGGCCGAGCTTGACCACGTCGCGTTATGACGGAGACCATCGGGCGGCGACGTGGACAGGAAAGGCACGAGGTTGATGGCTGGAGACCTGCACAGACCCGGCGCGGTCCGGCTGACCCGCCGATCGATGCTCGCCACCGGCCTGCTCGGTGGCCTGGCGGCGGTGACGGCCAGTTGCAGCAACCAGATCGCGGTGGCGGCGCCCGCCCTTCCCCGGGGTGAGGACCTGATCGTCGGCGCGTGCCTCGACCTCACCGGCCCCGGCAAGATCGCCGCGACGGCGGCGCAACGTGGCCTGCAGGTCGCCCTCGACCGGATCAACCAGTCCGGCGTCACCGTCGGCAACACGGTCCACCAGATCCAGCTGCTGACCCGGGACACCGCGAGCGATCCGGCGACCGCCACCACGATGGCCAAGGACCTGGTCGAAGGTGACCGGGTGATCGGCCTGATTACCGCCGGGACCACCGCCACCGCCAACGCGATCGCCGCCATCGCCGAGCAGGCGAGCGTACCCATGCTCGCCGCGAACGCCGCCGACGGTCTCGTGCGCCCGGTCGTGCAGCGCCGGTTCGTGTTCAAGCTGCAGCCAAACGCCTCCGACATCGCGGAGACGCTGGTGGACGCCCTGGCCTCGACGGGGAAGCGGAAGGTGGCCGTGCTGGCCACGGCGGACGACTACGGCGACTCTGGCCTGGCGGCGCTCGCGACCGCGACGGCCACCGCCGGCGTCACCGTGACCCGCACCGCGCGGCTGGCGCTCGGCGTCGAAGACTACAACGACGCGGTGCACCAGGTGCTCACCGGACGGCCGGACGCGGTGGTCGTATGGGGCGTCGCTCCCGAGGCGGGTCTCGCCGCCCGGGCCCTGCACGCCGCTGCGTACTCCGGGCTCGTGCTGTTCGACCCGGGCGCGGCCTCCGAGGACACCATGTCCGCCCAGAACCGTGCCGCGACCCTGAACTGCCTGGTGGTGAGCCCGTTCATCCTCAGCGGGCCGCCGCCGGCCGTGACCACACCGGCGGCCATCGCCCAGCGCGACTACTTCGACCAGTACACCCGCCTCTACGGCGCGTTCTCCGGTCTGTCCGTGTATGCCGCCGACGCGCTGAACCTGCTCGCGGGCGGTGCGCGCCGGGCGGGCAGCAGCAACCACCTGAAGGTCCGCAACGGCCTGGAGTCCATCCCGTTCGACGGGTTGGCCGGCAGCTACAAGTTCTCCACGATCGACCACGGTGGAGTGCAGTCCGACTCGCTGCGGATCTTCAAGATCGACAGTACCGGCTGGGTGCTGTCGGGCTGAATCGTCGCCGCCCACCCGCGCAGCTCGCGCGGGTGGTGCGAGGTGGGGTCAGGCTGGGGCGCCGGCCCGCTGGCGACGCATCGTCAGCACGTACTCGACCAGCGAGATGAGCACCTGCTTGGTCGACTCCCGCGTGCGCGCGTCGCAGGACACCACGGGTACCTCGGGCGAGACCGCGAGGGCGTCACGGACATCCTGGGCGGAGTGGTACTGCATGCCGTCGAAGCAGTTGATCGCCACGAGGTAGGGCAGGCGCCGGTGCTCGAAGAAGTCGATGGCGGCGAAGCAGTCGGCGAGGCGGCGGGTGTCCACCATGACCACCGCACCGATCGCCCCGCGCACCAGCTCGTCCCACATGAACCAGAACCGCGTCTGGCCGGGGGTGCCGAACAGGTAGAGGATCAGGTCCCGGTCGATGGAGATGCGGCCGAAGTCCATGGCGACCGTGGTGGTCACCTTCCCCGGTACCGCTCGCGTGTCGTCCACGCCCTCGCCCGCGGACGTCATGATGGCCTCGGTGGTCAGCGGAGTGATCTCCGAGACGGAACCGACCAGCGTGGTCTTGCCCACGCCGAAGCCACCGGCGATGACAATCTTCGCCGACGTCACGCGTCCCTGGGTGGGCCGCGTCGCCATGTCAGAGCCTGCGAAGTCCACTGAGCACCCTCTCAAGCAGTTCTGTCCCCACCGAGTCGTTGCTGTCGAAGGAGGTGGGCTCGTATACCGCGACCATGCCATCGGCGGCCATGTCGGCGATCAGAACCCGGGCCACCCCGAGCGGCAGCTGCATCCGTGCGGCGATCTCAGCGAGCGACTGCAGCCGACCATCGCACAGCGATGCGATGTACTGCTGCTCGCGTCCGTGACCGGTGCCGTCGCGCGCAACCGCGCTACGGCCCCGGACGGTGGTCTCGACCAGTGCTTCCAGGGCGATGTCCAGCCGAGGCCGGGTGCGCCCACGCGTGACGGCATACGGTCGCACGAGCGCGCCGGTCGGTTCGTCGCGTTCGGCCACCATTGCCGTCACCTCCTTCTCTACCTGTCAGACACGTGCTGGCGCGGACGCCGGGGCTCAGCCAAGCATGCCGGCGGCGGCCCGCGGCGTCGGGGTCAGCGCGTCGCCGACCCGATCCACCAGCAGCGCCATCTCGTACCCGACCTGACCGACGTCGCAGCTGCGCGCCGCCAGTACCGCGAACGACGAGCCGTCCGAGATCGACATCAGGAAGAGGAACCCGTTGTCCATCTCGACCACGGTCTGCAGCACCGCGCCGCCCTCGAAGCACCGCGAGGCGCCCTGGGTCAGGCTCACCAGCCCCGACGCGATGGCGGACAGCTGGTCGGCACGGTCCCTGGGCAGATCGCGGGAGGACGCCAGCAGCAGACCGTCAGCGGAGACCGCGATCGCGTGCGCGACACCCGGCACCCGGTCTGCGAAGTTGGCGAGCAACCAGCCAAGATCCTGCGTAGTCGTCATGCGTCCTGCTCCTTGCCACCCTGCGGGGAATGTCCGGTCGCCGTGCTCGACTCCGGTCCCCTGTCGTCGTCACCGCGGTTGCGTCCGCGCTGGACACCGCGATGGTAGGCCGACAGGAGGCCACGAACCTGTTCGGGCGAGCGCCGGTTGGCGTTCACCGTGCTCTTCTCGACTCCACCGGGCACCAGTTGCGCCATCGGTACCCGCTTGGGCAGGCCGGCGTCGGTGACCCCGGTCACCTCCGGCTCCGCGGCGGCGGTCGCTGCCCGCCAGCCCTCGTCGGCGGCCGAACGCCAGCCCGGTTCGGGCACAGGCATCCGCCCACCCGTCATGTGAGAGCTCCCCACGTGACCATTGTCCGTCGTGCCGGCCGGAGCCGGTGCTGCCATGTTCCCGGCCGGCGGTGCGGCGGGTGAGGGCCAGGATAGCGCCGGGCCCGGCTCCGCGGCGGCCGCCGGCTGCCCGGCCATCGTGGTCTCCGGCGCGCTGGCGTCACCGTTCGACGGCCAGTCGAGCCCGGGGCCGCTGGGCGCCGCCGCGGGGTATGCGGGCTCCGACGAGGAGGACATCGTGGTACCGCGACTGCGGAACCAGGCGGACTCCAACTCGCGGAAGATCGGAAGCTCCATGGTCTCGTCGGGGAACGAGGCACGGACAGGCTCGGGCTCGCGTACCGGCTGCGGGGCGGGCGCCTGCGCCGGCGGGGACAGCGGGCCGGCGGTCGGCTGCGGGCTGACCAGTGGCGGGGGCGCGTACGCCGCCGGTACCACCGGGGTGTTGTACGCCTCGGGTACCAGCCGGCTCGCGCCACTCGCAGTGTTCCAGCCGGCCGACGGCTCGTCGTCGACCTGCAGCCTCGGCATCTCCGACGTGATGTCCAGCGCGGAGGCGAGATTCTCCGGTACCGGCGGCGCGGCCTGGTCGTCTTCCTCGGCAGCCGGGAAGGACGGCACCGGCGGCCAGGCCGGTGGAGCGGGCGCGGTCGGCGCCACGAAGATGCGGTCGTCCTCGACCACGTCCGCGTCGACGGCGTCGTCCGGCTCGACGGCCCGCGGCGCCGGGTCCATCGGCCGCGCCTCGGGCGAGGACGGGACCTGGCGCGGGATCAGCCCCCGGATGTCGCCGGTGACCTCGCCGTCGACCGTCGGTGGCTCGGTCGCGCGCCGCTGCGGCAGGGGCGAGCCCGCGAAGCCGCTCACGTCGCTCGGGCCGAACCGGTCCGGGCCGAGGGTGCCGGGTCCCTGCCGGTCGGGGCCGAGCCGGTCCGGGCCGCCCCGATCGGGGCCGAGGCCGCGGTCGTAGGCGGTGGGTCCCGGCGGGGTGCCGCGACCGCCCGAGCCACCGTGGCCGCCGGCGAACGGGTCGACGCCGTTCGTGCCGTTGACCGCGCCGGTCAGGTCGGACCAGGCGGGAAGCTGCCTGCCGCCCCCTGGCGCGCCGGAGACCGGGGAGCCGGGGATGCCGCCGGTGTCGAAGGCGCCGAGGCCACTGGGTACGCCGCCGAACCCGCCGAAGCCGCCGGTGGACGGACCCGACGGCGCTCCGCTGCCGGCCATGCCCGGGCCGCCGGCCGGTCCGCTCTCCAGCGCCAGCGGCGTGGCGAACGGCGACCGTGGCGGTACCGGGCCGCCCTGGCGGGGTACCGGCGGGGGCGTGGGCTCCCGGGTGAGCGGGACGCCCGCCGACGGTCCGCGCCCGGCCAGTGCCCGCGGGATCAGCGCGGTGGTGGGCAGCAGCACGTCCGCGATGGTGCCCCGGTCCGGGGCGGGGCGGAGTTCGACCTTGACGCCGTGCCGGTCGGCCAGCCGGGCGACCACGACGAGGCCCATCATCCGGGACACCGCCACGTCGACCATGGGCGGCGTGGCCAGCCGCTCGTTGAGGTCGGCCAGCTGCTCGGGCGACATGCCGATGCCGTGGTCCTCGACGTACAGCACCGCGCGGTCGCCGACCCGGCGGGCCTCGACGATGACGCTGGAGTCGGGCGGCGAGAAGGCGGTCGCGTTGTCGAACAGCTCGGCGACCAGGTGCACGAGGTCGTTGACGGCGTGCGCGCCGACCTCGATGTCACGGTCGATGACCCCGAACTCGATCCGGGTGTAGTGCTCGACCTCGGACTGGGCGGCACGCAGCACGTCGATGAGGGCGGCCGGCTCGCGCTGCACGCGGGTCGAGTCGGCACCCGCCAGTACCAGAAGGTTTTCGTCGTTGCGGCGCATCCGGGTGGCCAGGTGGTCGAGCTGGAACAGCTCGGCCAGGCGGTCCGGGTCCTCCTCGCCGCGCTCCAACCGGTCCAGGTGACCGATGAGCCGGTCGACCAGGATCTGCGAGCGCCGGGCGAGGTTGACGAACATCGTCGACACCGAGGAGCGCAGGGCGGCCTGCTCGGCGGCGGTGCGGACGGCCTCCAGGTGGACCGCGTTGAACGCCTCGGTCACCTGCCCGAACTCGTCCCGGCTGCGTACCGGCAGCGGATCGGCGATCTGCTGGGCCATCTGCTGTGGCGAGAGCTGGCTGGACAGCGACGGGTCGCGCAGCCTGGCCACCGCCTGGGGCAGCCCGTACTGGGCGATCGACATGGCGCCCTGGCGCAGCTCGCGCAGCGCCCGGTTCATCGAGCGGGCGACCGCCCACGCGATCATCAGCACGATCAGGACCAGCACGATCAGCAGGCCGGCGCCGAGGAGCACCTGGCGCTGCACCTGGCTGTGCAGCGAGGTCGCCTCGGTCAGGGTCTGCGCGTCCAGCGACGACTCGACCTGCCGCATCAGGTTGGCGCGGCCGACCATCGCCTGTTCCCACTGGTCGATGTCGAAGGCGTCCTGCGGCAGCGCGGTCAGCGGCAGCTTGCTGAGGTAGTCCTCGTACCGGCGGCCGTCGCTGACGTTCGGGCCGGTCACGATCTTCGCGAGCAGATCCTGCTGCGCCTGGGTAGCGACCGTGTAGAACGGGCGCAGGGCCAGGTCCTGCCCGGCCCGGGCGGTGAGGAAGGACACCTGCGCGTCGGAAGTCAGCTCGTGCCGGCGAAGGATCCGCAGCACGATGACCCGCTCCTGGGACAGCTGCTCCTTCACGTTGGCGATGGCCGCGCCGGCCCGCATGTCGAAGCTCAGCCCGGCGTCGCCGGCGAGCTGCGACGCGGCGTCACGGAGCAGGACGAGGCTGGAGATCAGCGCGCTGTACCGCTGCACCGCGTCGTCCAGCGTCACGTCGCTGAGCTTGGCCACCTGCTGGTGCAGGCCGTCCAGCGCGCCGAGGCTGGTGTCGATGCCCTTGAGCTGGTCGCGGAACCCGGCAGGCAGGCCGCTGAGCGAGGTGCGGCGCTGGCCGTAGTTGTGCGAGGCCTGGGTGGTCTTGGCGAACAGTCCCTGGTATTTGGCCAGGGCGCTCTTCTGCTCGTCGGGCCCGGCCGTCAGCAGCAGGGTCGCCGCCGCCCGCTCGTCCTGCAGATCGTGCACCAGCTCCCCGGCGTCACCCGTCAGCGCCGCCAGGTTGCGGGCGCGGTCCGCGTTGTTCGCCGAGTTGATGTTGCCCAGCAGGGCGCTGAAGCCGACGAACACGGTGGCGATCGTGGGGACCAGCACGATGAGGCCGAGCTTGACCCAGATCGGCCTGTCCCGGAAGTACCCGGAAAGGCCGCTCATCCTCGATCGGACGGTGCCGCCCGCCGCTGGCCGCTTGCTCACCTCGCCGCCTTCCCGTTGGCACCGGCGCTGACCCGCAGGCACCTTTGTACGGCCGACCCGGACGGGTCGGACCTCCGAGATTCCACCATGTCCGGTGGCAAAGAGAAAGCCCAGCCCGGTCCGGATCACGGGTTGTGGTTCGATGGTTTGACCGTTCCGATGCCCTATGCCCAGCCGGAGCCACCACAGGTGAGCGAGCAGAATGCCCGAGTAATACTCATTGCCGGTCCTTCGGGATCGGGTAAGTCGTACATAGCCCGGCGAACCGGACTGCCCATCCTCTGTCTCGACGACTTCTACAAGAGCGGTGAGGATCCGACCCTGCCGCGCATTTCCGGCACGATCGACTGGGAGTCGGCGGAGTCCTGGGACGCCAAGGCCGCTCTGGCCGCCATCGAAACGCTCGCCCTGTCCGGTCGGGTGGAGGTGCCTGCCTACTCGTTCAGCGCAAACCGTCCGGTCGGTACCCGTGAGGTGTCCACAGGTGGGATGCCGCTGTTCATCGCCGAGGGCATCTTCGCGGCCGAGATCGCGACCGAGTGCCAGGAGCGGGGCCTGCTCGCCGGTGCCTACGCGGTGCGCCGGTCGCGCCTGATCACCTTCGTCCGGCGCCTGGCCCGCGACCTCACCGAGCACCGCAAGCCGCCGATGGTCCTGGTACGGCGCGGGCTGCGGCTGCTGCGCGCGGATCCGCGGGTACTGGCGCGGCAGACGGAGCTGGGCTGCCTGCCGGCGTCGGCCAGAAAGATCAGGAGAGCAGCTTCGCGTAGGCCGGCTTGATCACCTCGTTGATCAGGACCAGCCGCTCGTCGAACGGGATGAAGGCGCTCTTCATCGCGTTCACCGTGAACCACTGCAGCTCCGACCAGCCGTACCCGAACGCCTCGACCAGCAGCGCCATCTCGCGGGACATCCAGGTACCGCTCATCAGCCGGTTGTCCGTGTTGACAGTCACCCGGAAGCGCAGGTCCCGCAGCAGGCCGATGGGGTGCTCCGCGATCGACGCCGCCGCACCGGTCTGCACGTTGGACGACGGGCACAGCTCCAGGGGGATGCGCTTGTCCCGGACGTAGGCGGCCAGCCGGCCCAGTTGCCGGTCGCCGGAGATGTCGTCGACGATCCGCACCCCGTGCCCCAGCCGGTCCGCACCACACCACTGGATCGCCTGCCAGATCGACGGCAGCCCGAACGCCTCGCCGGCGTGGATGGTGAAGTGGAAGTTCTCCCGCTGCAGGTATTCAAAGGCGTCCAGGTGCCGGGTGGGCGGGTACCCGGCCTCCGCACCCGCGATGTCGAAGCCGACCACGCCGCCGTCGCGGTACCGGACGGCCAGCTCGGCGATCTCCATCGAGCGCGCCTTGTGCCGCATCGCGGTCAGCAGGGTCGCCACCCGGATCGGGGTACCGTCGGCGGCCGCGTCCGCGCTGCCCTCGGCGAAGCCGGCGAGCACCGCGCTGACGACCTGGTCCAGTTCGAGCCCGCGGGTCAGGTGCTGCTCCGGAGCGAAGCGCACCTCGGCGTAGACCACGCCGTCGGCGGCCAGGTCCCTGGCGCACTCGTAGGCGACCCGCTTCAGCGCGGACTCGGTCTGCATCACCCCGACGGTGTGCACGAAGGTCTCCAGGTAGCGCTCCAGCGATCCGGAGTCGGCCGACTCGGCGAACCACCGGGCCAGCCCCGTGGCGTCCTCAGCCGGCAGCGGGTGTCCGATCTCACGGGCCAACTCGAGCACGGTGGCGGGGCGCAGACCCCCGTCCAGGTGGTCGTGCAGCAGTGCCTTCGGGGCCCTGACGATCTCCTCGTAGCTGGGTGGCAGCATGGTTCAACCCTATCGTTCGGAGCGTCCGTGCTGGCCGAGGTTGTGCCGTACCTCCGCTGTCCGGTATGCGGCGCCGACCTCGCGCCGGCCGGCGGCGGACTGGTCTGCGCGCGCGGGCACAGCTTCAACCAGGCGCGCCAGGGGTACGTCGACCTGACCGCCGGCCCGGTGCGGCACCCCGGGGACGGCGCCGAGATGGTCGCCGCCCGTGCCGCGTTCCTCGCCGCCGGCCACTACGGGTTCATCTCCGCCGGGCTGGCCGCGGCCGGACAGGAGGCCGGCCCCGGCCTGGTGGTCGACGTCGGCGCCGGTACCGGGGCGCACCTGGGCGCCGTCCTGGACGCGCGACCGGATCCGCTCGGGCTGGCGGTGGACGTGTCGCGGTACGCGCTGAGGCGGGCCGCCCGCAGTCATCCCCGCGCGGCGGCGGTCCGCGCCGACGCCTGGGCCGGGCTCCCGCTGCGGGACGGGTCGGTCCGGCTGCTGCTGGACGTGTTCGCGCCCCGGCACGGCGCCGAGTTTGCCCGGGTGCTGTGCGCCGACGGGCTGCTGCTCGTGGTCACGCCCGAACCCGACCACCTCGTCGAGCTGGTGACCGCGCTGGACCTGCTGCGCGTCGATCCGTCCAAAGAGGACAGACTCGCGGCGGGGCTGTCGCCGTGGTTCGCTATCGTGTCGTCGACCCCGCTGCGCCGCAGCCTCTCCCTGGACCACGCGGCGATCTCCGTACTGGTCGGCATGGGCCCGAGCGCCGGGCACGCCGATCCGGAGGAACTCGCCGCGCGGGTGGCCGAGTTGCCGGTACCCATGGAGGTCACCGCCTCGGTGCGTCTGAGCCGGTACGCCCGGCTGGCCTGACCGGGTCGCCCCTGAGACGGGGGTAGGGCCAGCCTCAGGGTGTGCTCGGGGGCCGTCCGGATGGCCTCTCGGGCCGCCCCTCGGCGAGGCTTTTCATCGACATCAGAGACTGCTCAGAGGGGGGCGGCCGCCATGGCCGATGGATTCATCGCGAGGATCGGGCGCTGGTGCTTCCGGCGCAAGTGGTGGGTACTGGCGATCTGGCTGCTAGCCACCGTCGGCGGGGGGCTCGCCGCCGGGCCGGTGTTCAACTCGTTGTCCGACTCGGACGGTCCGAAGTCGATGGAGTCGGTGCAGGCGCAGGACGTGCTCGATGCCGGCAGCGACAAGGGCGGCACCGTGACCGCACTCATCGACCGGGTGGACCCGCAGGCGGGCGCGGTACGCGACGAGGTGCGGACCGCCGCGACGGGGCTGGCGGGGGTACCGGGCGTGACCGGCGTGGTGACTCCGTTCGACAGCGGACTGCCCGCCGCGCAGGCGGCCACGCTGGTCGCCAAGGACGGTCACGGCCTGCTGATCCAGCTGAACCTGACGAAGGACGCGGCCGACGAGTCGTCCACTCTGGACACTATCTCCGACCGACTGCACGGGCTGGCCGGCAGCCTGCACGCGGACGGCCAGCCGGACGCGAAGGTACTCGTCGGCGGTGCCCCGTTCATCAACCACCAGGCCAACGCGCAGGCGCAGAGCGACCTGTCAAAGGCCGAGGAGCTGTCCCTGCCCATCACCCTGATCATCCTGGTCTTCGTGTTCGGCGGCCTGCTCGCGGCGACCATGCCGGTACTGGCCGCGATCGTGTCGGTCTTCGGCGCGATGGGCGTGCTGCTGTTGTTCTCCAGGTTCACCAGCCTTGACTCCGACGCGGTCACCGTGGTGACCCT
>Ga0081540_1004327_pt1 | contig 10875 bp, 10 predicted proteins | sample TabmetS2T1R1_FD_71024 | JGI IMG/M metagenome (GOLD analysis project Ga0081540, IMG submission 71024) | Tabebuia heterophylla rhizosphere microbial communities from the University of Puerto Rico - S2T1R1 | ecosystem: Host-associated > Plants > Roots > Rhizosphere ... | reverse complement strand
GCGATTGTGGAAGGGCGCGGCAAAATTCGGCCGCCTCTGCAGAGCGAGATCGTAATCGGCAAGCGCGCGCTCATCGTCACCCTTGTTGCCGTAGGCGAGCCCGCGCGAGTTCAGCACCGTCGCGTTGTCGGGATCGAGCTCCAGCGCCTTGTTCAGCACCGCCAGCGCGCCGTCATAGTCGCGCTTCCTCAACAGGGAATCGCCGATGTACCAATTGGCAAAAGCCTTGGGCTTGCCGGTGACCTTGTCGTCGGCGACCACGGCGTTGCAGGCCGTCAGCCGGGCCGTGGCCTCGGCCTGGTTATCGCGACAGGTCTCCAGATCGGTTGCGGCCCACGCGGACGTGGCAACGACCGACAGGCCGATCGACAGGAAAAAGCTGCGTAGCATTTGCCAAACGCTCCTGACATGACCAGTTGTCGCGACGGGATGCGGGCGGTTCATTGTTGGAGGCCGCAAGGTGCCGATCAAGTGCAGTTCCCCGCTGGCTAACGTCTTGGATTTCGGGCGCTTTTGTTCACGAACTCGTGTGGCTCCACTTCGTAACAGGAACCGCGCCAACGCGTATCTTGGGATATTCCGGATGGCCGCCAGCCGATTGCGAAGCGCGGCCCCCGCTCTAAACTGCCTTCCAACCCCGCGCCTTACGAGGAAACCATGCCCCGCAGCCAGTTCAGCCGCCTTTCGCTCTGCGCCGCCGCCATCGGCGCGCTGGCCCTTGCCGCTCTTGCCATCGCGCCGTCGCGCGCCGCCGAAGAGGCCGTGATCATCCCCACCCCCACCGTCGATGCGAAGGACGCCGACGGCATCCAGACCGCCGTGCTCGCCGGCGGCTGCTTCTGGGGCGTGCAGGGCGTGTTCCAGCACACGGCAGGCGTAATCAACGCCGTCTCCGGCTACTCCGGCGGCAGCAAGGCGACCGCCGACTACAACATGGTGTCGAGCGGCAGCACCGGTCACGCCGAAGCGGTCGAGGTCAAATACGACCCGAAGAAGATTTCCTACGGCAAGATTTTGCAGATCTTCTTCTCCGTCGTGCACGATCCGACCCAGCTCAACCGCCAGGGCCCCGACGTGGGCACGCAATATCGCTCGGCGATCTTTACCGCCAATGACGAGCAGAAGAAGGTGGCGGAAGCCTACATCGCCGAGCTCAATGCGGCGAAGGTGTACAAGAAGCCGATCGCGACCAAGGTCGACAAGCTCGACGCCTTCTATGCGGCGGAAGACTACCACCAGGACTATCTGACGCTGCACCCGAACCAGCCCTATATTGTCTTCAATGACATTCCAAAGGTCGAGGCCCTGAAGAAGATCTTTGCCGACAACTACATTGCGAAGCCGACGCTGGTGAACAAGAAGGTCACCAACTGAAGTATCACTTGTCGTCGTTGCGAGGAGCGAAGCGACGACCCTTCTACGCTTGCTGCGCAAGCTACGCAGGGCTACAAGTCCGCCGAAGCGCCTCTCGCGAAGGCGGAAGCAATCCATCTTACTTCCCTCACACTGGATTGCTTCGCGGAGCCTGTCATCCGGCGGCGCTTCGCGCCGACCGGGTGGCTCGCAATGACGATCCAATCCTGAGGAGGATCCATGTCCGACACCAAAACGACGAACAAGCTCGTCAAGAGCGAGACCGAGTGGCGCAAGGAATTGACGCCGATGCAATACGCGGTGCTGCGCGAGAAGGCGACCGAACGGCCCTTCACCGGCGAGTACGAGCATGAGCACCGCAAGGGCACCTATACCTGCGCCGGCTGCGGCCAGACCCTGTTCGAGTCCGATGCCAAGTTCGATTCCGGCTGCGGCTGGCCGAGCTTTTCCAAGCCCGCCGTCGAGAGCCATATCGACGAGGAGCGCGATGTCAGCCACGGCATGATCCGCACCGAGGTGCTGTGCTCGAAATGCGAAGGCCATCTCGGCCATGTCTTCAATGACGGCCCCGGCCCGACCGGCTTGCGCTACTGCATCAACTCGGCGGCGCTGAAGCTGCAGCCGAAATAGGATCGACAGCCCTGCCCTCAATTCGTCATGCCCGGGCTTGCCGCCTTCGCTAAAGCTTCGGCGGCCGAGTGAGTTCTTGGCCCGGTGTAGCCTTGGCCGAGACGGGACGCGGGCATCGGCCGGAACGCATGCGGCCCGGCACGCGTTGTCGGGCGCATGCAGGACTTCATGATCCGGGAACTCGACACCGGCGAGACCACGATCTTCACCCGTACGCTTGGATCCGGTCCGCCGCTCTTGCTGCTGCACGGCTTCCCCGAGACGCAGCTGATGTGGCGCAGCGTTGCACCGATGCTCGCGCGCGACTTCACGGTCGTGTGCGCCGATCTGCGCGGCTATGGCCAGAGCGGGTGTCCGGCTTCGGCCGATGATCACGCGCCTTATGCGAAACGTGCGATGGCGCGGGACATGGTGAGCGCGATGGCACAGCTCGGATTCGAAAAATTCGCCGTCGCCGGCCATGATCGCGGCGGCCGCGTCGCCTACCGAATGGCGCTCGACCACCCAGACGCCATCGAGCGGCTGGCGGTGCTGGATATTCTGCCGGTGGAAACCGTCTGGTCGCGCGCCGATGCCAGGTTCGCACTTGGCTACTGGCCGTGGTCGCTGCTGGCCCAGCCGGCTCCGCTGCCCGAAACCATTCTCGCCAACTCCGCTGAAACGATTGTCGACAACGCCCTCAATGGATGGGGATCGCCGGCGAACTCGTTTCCGCACCACGTCCGCGCCGCCTATGTCGCCGCGTTGCGCGCGAGCGGACACGCGCAGGCGATCTGCGAGGAATATCGGGCGGCGGCCAGCATCGACATCGAGCATGACCGCCTCGATCGTACCGCCGGTATCCGGATTCCCTGCCCGGTGCTGGCGCTGTGGAGCGCCGACGGCCCGCTCGAGCGCTGGTATCCGGAAGGACCGCTCGCGCTGTGGCGCCAGTGGGGGCACGATGTGCGGGGGCAGGCGATCGAAGGCGGCCACTTTTTCCCGGAAGCTTCGCCCGCACAAACCATACTGGCGCTGCGGACGTTCTTCACTCGATCGTCTTAGGACTTCCGCACCGGAATATGCTTTTCTTGGCATCAAGCGGCATCGCCCCGCGCGGCCTGCCGCCTGCTTGCGGGAGAGTGCCATGGTGTCGACGGTCCTGATCGTTATTCTCATTATCGCTCTGATGGTTGGGCTGAGCGGCCGCTTCGGCGGCTACGGCTTCGGTTACGGCCATTCCGGGATGGGCCTGCTCGGCGTCATTCTCGTCGTGATCCTCGTGCTGAAGCTGCTGCACAAGATTTGAGGCGCATAACTGATTGAAATAAAATGGTTTATTTCGATGCCCAGCGAGCTATGCGTGGATTCGTGATCTCTTCTGTTGCAGCGCAATAGGGGTCGCATTTCTGTCAAAGAAGCCTATATTAGGGGCCGAAATGACGGGTACGGCGCCGCCGGTTGTGGATTACCGCCGCCCTAAATCCCCAAGCTAGATAGCGCCAAGAAGATCAAGAGGTCCTCGACCATGCGTCCTTTGCGTCAATTCAACTTCAACACTTCCGCCGAGCTGTTTCCCGCCGCCATCCGCAAGAAGAAGCGGGCTGGCTTTGCGTATCGCCGTTTCGGCACCGCAGCGGAAGCCGTCCGTTTCGCGATCGAAGAGTTGCCGGCGGACTCGCTGAATGGCGCCTATCTGCAGGTCGAGGAAGCCCGCTTCGACCAGAGCGGCATCCGCTCGCTCTATGAGAGCGAGGCCTTCCCGCTGCCGCGCCGCCCGCGCAAGGCCGAGGCTGCGCCCGCTTCCGACAAGGACGCTGCGTAATATCTGCAATATCTAAAGTCGCGGCTGCTTCTCCATCCATCGGCGGAGCAGCCGTACGTTTCTGACGTTGGCGCGGAACATGACGTCGAAGGCGTCGCCCGCCACCGGCACGATCCCCACCACGCCATCCACGGCCACGTTCGCCAGCATCCGCGCCGTGATGTGCCACGGCGCGCCGAGTGCGCGCGCCTCGCGCACCAGCCACAGCGAAATCGCCGTCGTGATGATGTCGCCGACCACGGGGATCAGTCCGATCAGCCCGTCGATGCCGTAGCGGATCTTGGTGCCGGGCAGGATGAAGGCCACATCCAACAGTTTTGCCAGGGCCTCCAGCCGCGCCAGCCGCTGCTCGCGCGTCAGCGGCGCGAATGTCGTTCCTCCGAATTCGAAATGAAAGCCCTGGGACTGCGGATGCAGGTTTTCCGCCGGTATCTCGCGTCCTTCCTGGTCAATGACGGGCCCGCGCGCCTCCGCACGCGAAAAGCTCGCGTGTGAGGTTTGCCCTGGGCGGGTTTTCCGCGGCGTGATGATGTCGTCGTCTTGCATGGCCTCTAGATGGTAACGCGGTTGCAGGGCACAAGTTGCGTCACGCTGCCGCTCACCTCTCCCATCGGCCTGCGCCGGGACGACACCGAATTTGCTGATGTAGCGCTTCAAACAGCCGAAGATATTCCCGCGACTCGTTTTCGTCCGGGTTTTGCATCTTCGTTGTCCCTCTTGTTTGAAGAGGGCGCAGGGAAAGCCGGGCGCTGACTGCGCCCGCAGTCCCGTGTGCGAGAGTAGAGACAAGAAAGCACACGGGTTGAACTACAGGTACAGCCGAGACATCCCGGCTTTCCCCGCGCAATGGTCTTACGGTTTATACGCGCTCTCCTCGGGGAAGCGGCCTTTCTTGCCCCCGTTGCTGGTGGGATACTTCCCGCCAGCGTAGCGCCAGGATCGCGGCGCCAGGACCACACGATTTCGCCGTACGTTGCAGCGTTTTCGTCCGGTGTGTTTTGTTTGGGCGTGATCCTTGTCGGAAAACCGGTTTCCACTTTTCCGGGATCACGCCGCCACACCTGACGCCACAGCGTCCATCGCATCCCGCGCCCTACGTATCGTGACGATCGCGAAACGTCCCTCGAGTTGGGCGCCGGACGGCAGGGTTATGCCACGTTTTGTATATTCTGAAAAGCGGAATATTTTTCAATCTGCGGCTTGACGGGAAATGCTGATTTGCCCGTCGTGTCGAATTTGCAACACGACCGGGGCGAGGTCCAGGGTTCGCGCCTCACTTCGGCACGACCCGCAGCGGCAGGGAGCGCAGCGCTCGCAGCCCCGTGCTCTCCCGGAAAGCGATATCTCCCGCGATCTCGATGCGCGACACGCGCGCAGCGAGAGCCGAGAGGACGGCTTCGGCTTCGAGCCGCGACACCATCTGGCCGACGCAGCCGTGAATGCCGATGCCAAAACCCATATGTCCGGAGACGCGGCGGTTGATGTCGAGCTGATTAGCGCGCTCCCATCTCGTCTCATCGCGATTGGCGGAAGCAACCATCAGCAGCACTTTTTCATGGCGGCCGATCGGAACGCCGGCGATTTCGGTTTCATGTGGCGTGGTGCGGAACACGAAGGGCGCAGGCGAGTCGTATCGCAGCGTTTCGTCAAACGCCGCGCGCGCCAGCGCGGGATTGGCGGCCAGCACAGCCCATTGCTCGGGCGAACGCGCCAGACTGTAGAGCGACATCCCGATGGCGCTGATCGTGGTATCGAGACCGGCCGAAAGCAGCGAGCGCACCAAAAGCGCGCCTTCCTCTTCGCTGATCTCGCCGCCGTCGACGGCTTCGTAGACCTGCGCGCCAAAGCTTCCGGGTCGCAACGATTGCCGCCGGCATTTCTCCGTCACCCAAGGCAGCACCGTCGCGGCCTTGGCCATCAATTCGCGGAAATAGTCATTCTCTGGCCCAAAGCCCGCGAACACCATCGCCCCATAGGTGAGAAAATTCTCCCTGCCCTCCTCGTTGATCCCAAGCGCATCCGGAAACACGCTGGTGGGAAACACTTCGGCGATGTCGCTGATACCGTCGAACGCGCCGGCCTCGACCAGCGGCTCGATCAGCGCGACGGCCCTGGCCTTGAACTCGTCGGCCAGGCGCCGCATCACACCCGGCGAGAGCACGCGGGCGAGGACCGCGCGCGTTCTGGTGTGCAGCGGCGGGTCGGCTTCCAGAACGATGCTCGGCGGACGCCACGGCTTCTGTTTGAAGTAATTGGCAAGCCCCGCTCCGCCGGCGCTACTGAAGTTGGCGTGATCCTCCAGCACAGACTTGACCTCGGCAAATCGCGGCACCGCCCAGATGTCGTATTTGGCGAGCCGAATGACCGGGCCGGCAGCGCGCAGCCGCTCGTAGGTCGCATAGGGATTGCGCCTTGTTTCCGAACTGAACGGATCGAAGTCGCTCGAAATGACAGCGGCGGCAGCAACAGCCATGGCACTCCCCTCCCGGTTTCCTTAATCCTTGTTAAATGACCATAGTCAATTATAATGGTGACCGCAAGGGGCGAGCTCATCGTCTTGCGCCCTCGATCGAAGCGCGGCATTCAAGGCACTGGCAAAGCGATGGAATTGTCGATCTTGAAGAAAGCAGCAAAAGCCCCGGCGGCCCGCCGGTTTCAGCGCCGCGCCCGCCGCGAGGCCGACAAGGAAGCGCTCAAGTCGCTGATCATCGAGACCGCCCGCAAGGAGTTCGCAGCCGGCACGCTGGAGAGCGTCTCCATTCAAAGGATCGCCGACAGCATCGGCTACTCCAAGGGTACGGTTCTCAAATATTATCCGACCAAGATCCTGCTGCTGCTGGCGGTGAAGCAACAAAATCTCGAGGCGGTTGCCGAGCGGCTGCAAGCGGTTCGGGCCCAGACCTCCGACGCAGAATTGCGCCTGCGCCGCGTCATGGAGGCTTACATCGGCTACTGGGCCGACAACCCCGATCACTTCCGATCGCTGTACTCGATGTCCGGCACGGTGGAGGACCGCCGCTTTCCCGACGGCACCTATTTCGGCGACACCGAGGTTGCCCGGCGCGGCTTCGAAATCTTTGCGCTGAGCGTGCGCGAATTTCTGCAGGCGTCCGGCGCCGAACCGGCGTCCGGCCTTGCGTCCAGGCTCGCCTCAGCGCTGATCTCCTGCGCGCATGGCGTCATCGCGCTGCCGCTGGGCACGCCGACGATGAAGCTTCCCGACGTGCGGACGACCGGACGGCTGGTGATCGGCAACATGGTCGATGCGTGGTCGGCGAAGCTCGCCGCTGCGCGCGCGGAAAAATCGTGGCCGCGGATTTCGCTGAGCACGTTCAGCTAGATACTCGCGCATCTCAGGAGAGCATCCGCGCGAGGCGGTGTTTGCGAACTACCACCTGCGCGGTTGCCGGGTAGCAGCGTTGCGGCAGAACAAACTTGAATTGTGGACGTTTGAAAGGAAGAATGTTGAACGGGGGTGGACGTTGCTTCAACGGAGAAGAATCCGATGAAAAACATCGCTCTCTCGTGCACTGTCGTGATCGCCACACTCGTCTTCCCACCACCGCTATCCGCTGAGGAAGCATTCCCCGACAAGCTACTTTCGACGCCGACGACGCCGGAGGTAGTTGCCAAGGGTCTGGAAGCTGACGGATACCAACTCGGCATCTCCGCGTATGCGTGGGGTTACCCATTGGTGCGCATGGAACGTGTGATCCGCCAGTATTCGGACGTGCCAAAGCCGAACCCGCCCACAAGTTACCGTGCGCCGCTGAACCAAATCGGATGGGCATCCCAACTCGCCACGCCCGACGCGAAGGACATGCCAACGGCGAACAATGACACTTTCTATATGAGTGCGGTCGTCAAGCTCGATCGGCCGTACATCCTTACGGTGCCCGATACTCAAGATCGATACTATGTCGTCAACGTCTTCAACATGTGGCAGGAGCTAGAGCACTACATCGGCCGTCGCACGACCGGAACAAAGGCAGGGCGTTATGCCATTGTGCCACCGGGGTGGAACGGTACCCTCCCCGCGGGCGTGAAGCGGCTGGATGTGACCACGAACAAAGTCTGGCTCTGGGGCCGTCTTCGCATTGCGCAAGGTGAACCCGCGGGTCCGGTCCTTGCGCTGCAGAAGGAATTCAAGCTTGGGCCGCTTGGCGGCTTCACTGCAAAAGACAAGGCCGCGACGCTGCCGTCGATGCCTTCGATTTCTGGCGACAATTTGGGATTCTTCAAGCACCTTGCTTTCGCACTCAAAGAAAACAAAGTGAAGCTCGCCGATGAGGCCTTGTTCGCCCAGTTTTCGCGGATCGGGCTGACCAAGGAAGGATTTGATCCGACGAAACTCCCCGAGCCGACGCGCAAAGGTCTGTTGCGCGGCTTGGAGGATGCACCGGCTGTGGCGGTTTCTTCACTTGCCAGCACCACAGTCAATCGCAACGGTTGGACTTGGGGTACCGGACTCGACAGGTTCGGGTTCAATTTACCCGTTGCGGGCCGTCGTGGCTGGAGACTATCTGGGCGGCAATGGCGAGCGCGAAGCCATGTACCCGCTTCGATCAACCGACGCCGATGGCAACGCGCTGAATGGTGCTAGCCGATATGTTGTAAAGTTGGATCGAGAGCCGCCCGTCAACGGCTTTTGGTCTCTCACGATGTACGACGATGCCGACAAGATGTTGGTGCCTAATGCTATCGGCCGCTTCAAGGTTGGTACTGACACCAAGGGTCTGAAACGCGCATCGGATGGCTCGATTACCATCCCAATACAAGCCGACCAGCCGCAGGGAGATGACGCCGCTAACTGGCTGCCCGCGCCTAAAGGCAACTTCTACGTCATTCTACGGCTCTATCAACCGAGCGAGGCAATACTGTCCGGCGCTTATCAACTTCCACAAATGCGCAAGGTCCAGTAGTTGCATTCAAAGCAAGGAAAATAACCATGAGAGACCGCACCTAGTAACCAATGGAGGGACATGCCCTTGTCCCCTGTCTCTCAACCTAACGACTTGCCCAATTCGGCGTGGGGAACCGTGGCGCAGACCCCAATCCGTGGGGCCAGACCACCGCTTGCTTTCCGTCCTGCCACTGGATCGTCACCGCCTTCTGCCCGATCTGAAAACCGCGCTGATCGACAGCGAAGTCACCGAGGATGGACTTGGTCTTGAGTGACAGGAGCGTGTCCCGGAGCTTTTCAGATTAGGTGGTGCCTGCCCGTCGCACCGCTTCGGCAAAAATCTGGCAATCGGCATACGAGTTGGCCGATTGAACAGCCGGGGCGCGGTTGAATTCTTTTTGGTACGCCGCGACGAATTCCGGATTGCCGGGATTTGGCAAGCTCGCGTCCCAGAACGTCGCGCTGTAGACAAACTCGGCGTCCTTCCGAGTTGCTGATAATATTCTGGGAGCAAGCCGTAGGGCAAACTGCTCATCATCGTGATATCAAAGTTCATCCCCTCATTTGGCGGACGATCGCCACGAGGTCATCGAGTCGGACGGCCGCTGTAACCAACAAATCCGGAGCAGACTGCTGCACCTTCTTCAAAAGTCCGGAGAAATCGCTTGTACCCGTCGGATAGGTTTCGAAGACACCACATTCAAACCCATGCTCTTGGCGAGCTCATTGTGGTTTTCGCAACCGCCTTCGGCAGCAGCGCATCCTGATTGAGTATCGCTACTTTCTTCAGTCCACTACGGGCGGCGAGGTCAAGCGCACCGATAGCTGCCGAATCGACTGGCGCGAGTACCATGATCAGGTACTTCCGCCCCTTTTCCCAGATTGAGCTTGTCGCAGCGTTCGCTGCAACCATCACCTTGCGATACTTGTCCGGGATGTCGGCAACCGCTTCGGTAATCGCGGTGCCGTAGGGTCCGAGAATCGCGTCAACCTTGTCCTCGGTAATCAGCTTCTCGTACAAACGTGCCGCAGTCTTTTCGTCAGACTCATCGTCGTAGATCAAGAATTCGACTGTCCTGCCGAGCAGGCCGCCTTGCGCGTTTAGGTGCTTTTGGCACAACAGGTAGTCTTCGCGGCCATATCCGCCTTGGACGGAGTAAGCCTTTCCTGTAACTGACATGGTGGCGCCGATCCGAAGACGTTCGTCGTCCGACGCGCGCCCCTGAGCGGACGCGGCCCCCGAAATGGCGAGCGTGATCAAAGCAGCGCAAATGATGACGGATGATCTGGACACGGGACTTCTCTTAAGCGAGCGAGTCCCCACTCAAGCCCTTTGATCGTAGCACAAGGCGGACGTGATAGAAATGTGCCATACCCAACGGTGCCTAATCTTCTGCAATCGAAGAGAACGCTGTCTTTGAGCGTCGCGTTTCGCCAGGATCAAGTGAGGTCACCTTACCGGCCCTTTGCTGACCTCGGCCCAGATCCGCGAAATGTCTGGTTTTGAGAGGCGGCCAAGGTCAGCTTGTGATCCGAAGGCGACCTACAGGGCAGGTCGCCAGCTCCTCTCCCGCCAGTTCGCCGAAATCCGAGGTGCCCATTCCACGGTTGGCCGCTCGCATTAATGGCTTCGCTTTGAAATGTTTGCCTATTGGGCAGCCGTGAGCGCATACACCGACATCTCCGTGCGGGCGTCCGCGATCGAGAACCAACGGTGCTGCTCTGCCCGGAAAGCGCGCCAGTTCTCAAGCACGTGCTTGAATTGCTCGTTTTTCGCGGCCTCCTCGTCGAGGACCTGCTCGAGCGCAGTGCGCAGCGCCTTCAGGATGTCGGGGTTGAGCACGACGAGCTGCGCGCCGGCCGCGACAAGGCGAACAAGCGCTTTGGGGTTGCGCGCATCATAACCAGCAAGCATTTCCATCAGCGTGTATGTGCAGGCCGCTCTCAGCATCGTCCGATAAGCCATCGGCAATTCGGCCCACCTCGCCTTGCTGATGTAGAGGTCCGTGTTAGCTTCCAGCTCAAGGACGCCCGGAAGATACATGTACTTCGCGACCTTGTGGAAGCCGAGCTTCTCGTCATCATAAGGTCCGACCCACTCGGCGGCGTCGATCGTGCCCTTCTCGAGCGCAGGGTAGATGTCCCCGCCCGCGATCTGCTGGGG
>Ga0081540_1004326_pt1 | contig 10877 bp, 12 predicted proteins | sample TabmetS2T1R1_FD_71024 | JGI IMG/M metagenome (GOLD analysis project Ga0081540, IMG submission 71024) | Tabebuia heterophylla rhizosphere microbial communities from the University of Puerto Rico - S2T1R1 | ecosystem: Host-associated > Plants > Roots > Rhizosphere ... | reverse complement strand
CGATCATGATCGGCTTGCCCTTGAGAGCGGCGAGGGTGTCGTTTCCCTGACCGGGATGGGCGATCAGAACAGACGGGTCCTTCTGGAAGATTGCAGCGACCGCGACCATTGGAATGTTCTCGCGCACGAAATTGAGCGGAACGAAGGAGTTCGGCGCGATATTGAAGTCCAGCCGGCCTGCGGCGAGGAGCTGCGCGTGATTGACCTGTGGTCCGCCCTGCCGCAAGCTCACATCGAGGCCGTGCTGCCGATAGATCCCCGTGGCGATCGCTTGATAATAGCCGCCGTGCTCGGCTTGGGCCTTCCAGTCCGTGCCAAAGCTGACCTTTTCCTGCGCCATCGCGCTGCAGCCCAGCGCAAAGGCGGCCGCGGCCCAGAGAACGGCGGCGATCAGAACCCGCATAGCTAACCACTCCCTGCTCGCCCCTTGTCACTCTAGCCCGCCGCGCCCGCTCTCGCAAACCACGGGACGATCGTGTACTGTCGAGGCAGTGGTCCCATTCCGATCGGGGGCGAGCGCAGGGAGCGCGCGATGAAGAACCTGCTGACAGTGGTCGGCGACGGCAATGCAGGGCCGGTGCTGGACACTGCGCTGATGGCGGCGCAACGGTTCAATAGCCACATCGTCGGACTGCACAGTCTGACCACCGAATATGCCGTGGTGTTTGGCGGCGAGATGGGGTTCTCGATCTCTTCCGAGGTCGACCGGACCCTCGAGCGCGAGGGGCATGAGCGGCGCGATCAAGCGCGGCGGCTGTTTCGCGACTTCATGGATGCGAAGGGCGTCCCGGTCGAACCGGCGCCGCCCGGGCACAACGGCCCCACGGCCTCGTGGCGCGAGGAAGACGGCAGGCAGAATGCCGTTGTCGGGATGATTGGGCGTGTCTATGACCTGATCGTGGTCGAACAGCCGGAGAAGCTCGCCTCGATCGCCGAGGCGACCCTCGAAGACGCGTTGTTCGAAAGCGGCCGGCCGGTTCTGATGGTGCCGAAACGGAGCCAGTCGACATTCGGTGAAATCGTCGCGATCGCCTGGAACGGCAGCACCGAGACCGCGGTGACCGTGGCGATGGGAATGCCGTTTCTGAAGCAGGCGCGGAAAGTCGTCGTTGTCGCTGTCGGCCCGCAGCACATGCCAGAGCCGGGTCCGGATGGTGAGGAGCTCGCACGCACGCTCGAGCAGCATGGCATCGACGTCAGCCTGCGGACAGCCGTCGGGCGGCAAAAGGCGCAGGGCGAGTCGTTTCTGAAGGAGGCGATGGCGGCCGGGGCCGATCTGTTGCTCAAGGGCGCCTACACGCAGAGCCGGATCCGCCAGATGATCTTCGGCGGTGGCACGCGGCACATCATCATGGAGGCGGGGATCCCGGTTCTGATGGCGCGTTAACCTCGTTCTTGGCGGGAACTCCGTTTCTTGGAGCCTCGTTCGCTCAATAAAAGCGAAGGAGATCGACAATGAACGACAGATCAAAGCATGATCCGTCAAAGGATATGTCGTACCGGCAGAAAGAAGATGAAGGAAACAAGACCGCTGCACGGCGACATAGCCGAGCGTCACGGCAGTTCGCCGGCGGCAGCAAGCAAGACGAAAAGGCGCATGGTGCAGAGGAAGCGCTGCACGGCGTGGAGCGCTTCGAACTCGAGCATGCCGAGCTGGTGGGCAGGCGCCATGTCGCCGAAGAAGACCCGGCCGCCAAAAAGCGTTGAATTCAGACCGGTAACGACCCGGCGCTGACTGCGCCTGGTTAAACCGACAGCGAGCAGAAAGGGCGCCGAAGAGCGGCTCCTATGCCGCAAGCATCGGGCGGCCTGCCGTTTCTCGCGGCGAGATCAGCCGATAATCGCCGCCGCTTCCCACCCTTCCTCAAATCGTCGCGCGATGTCGCATATCCACGCTCAGAATCGATTGAGCAGGACAGAGGCGGCGAGGCGCCAGCTCTGTAGCGGATCGGGAAACGCCAGGGACGGGTCGAATGGATCGTAACGCGCCCGTTTCAGCCGGATCAGCCAGCGTTGCGCAACTTGCGCCGGCAATAGCGCGGGGAGCGCCGAGCGCGGCACGCGGGCGCGGTGCGCGCGGGCATGATGGAGGTGCTGTGCGGCTGCGGCAGCGATTTCGGCGGTCGCCCTACGCAGTCCGACGGTATGGCGCAACTCTCGGTAGTCCCGGCCGCCCACACCATGACGTTCTGCGATCTCTGTCGGGATGGCGCCAAGGCCTGTGGGAGCCTGAAACGGCATCGCGCGGATCATCCCTGCGAATGCGTAGGCGATGCCGACATGGTATCCGGCCTCGCCCGCGGCGGGATCGCGAGCCGAGAGAACCTCGAGGGCAAGACTGACGAGGCTGGCCGAGCTTCCCGCGGCATAGGCTTCGAGAGCGGCCAGGCTGACCGGCGGCTCATCCTCGAGATTGCTCTCCCGCGCATCGATCAGCCGATCGACGTGCTCCCGGGTCAGGGCATATTCGCGGATCGTCGCGGTCAGCGCCTCGGCCACCGGATGGCGGCGGACGGCGCCGGCTTGATACGCCGCGGCGACATTCTCGCGCCACCATTCGAGACGGATCCGACCGAGGGTCGGCTCGGTCACGCTCTCACGTACCCTTGCAATCTCGTAGTTGAAGGCGTAAAGCGCGAATAGCGCCTCGCGACACGCGGCCGGTGCAAACAGCACCGTTTGGAACCGGTCTCGGTCGTGGCGCCGCACCAGCGCCGCGACCGGTGACAGGCGATCCGCTTTGGCGGAACGTCGGTCTGGAACCGGCGTTTTACAACGAACTTCGTTCACAGAACCCGGGATGGTCGCCATGGCTTTTGAATTGCCGCCCCTGCCCTACCCGAAAAACGCGCTCGAGCCGCATATCTCCGAGCGGACGATGGATTTCCATCACGGCAGGCACCACCAAGCCTATGTCACGAACCTCAATAACCTCGTCAAGGGCTCGCCGGCCGAGAACCAGTCGCTCGAGGACATCATCAAGGCCACATACAGGGACACGTCCAAAACCGGAATCTTCAACAACGCCGCGCAGGTGTGGAACCACACCTTCTTCTGGAACAGCATGAAGCCCAATGGCGGCGGCTCGCCGAGCGGCCAGGTCGCGCAGGCAATCGAACGCGACTGCGGTGGGCTCGACAAATTCAAGGAACAGTTCAAAGCCACAGCGGTCGGCCAATTCGGCAGCGGCTGGGCTTGGCTCGTCGCAGAGGGCGGCAAGCTCAAGATCACCGCGACGGCGAATGCGGTCACTCCGCTGGCGGAGGACCAGACGGCCCTGTTGACCTGCGACGTCTGGGAGCATGCTTACTATCTCGATTACCAGAACCGACGGCCGGATTTCGTCCAGACATTTCTCGATCATCTGGTGAACTGGGACTTCGTGGCTCAAAATCTCGCGAAAGCCCGCTGAGCGCTGAGCCGTTTGCGCTTAACTCCATCAGCCCCGCCCAAGCGGGGCTTTTGGTTTAAAGATGCACACCGCGGTCGAGCAGCACCGCCGTGTACTCCCGATAGGTCAGTCCGAGCGCCTGAGCGCGGTGAAGCCGAGCCAGAACAATCTCCCGCGGCGGCGTCTTCCAGGCTCGCGAGTGAGCCTTTTTCCAGCAGAAATGTCGCCAATCGCCACCGGGATCGAGCGGCGGCCCGCCATTATGGCCGATGCCGGGCGGAACCAAAAACGCGCGTGCGTCGTCAGGTGTCATTACAAAGCACTCATGCGACGCTGACCCGGCACGCAAAAAGCAGGCCAGGCGCGGCGGTCAGCTCTCAGCGCTACGGACCGGCCGCCTCCACGCAGACAGCCGGCGGTTAGCGGCTGCGCCCGCGACGCTGATCGTGCTGCTGGGCGTTGGCCCGGAACACCTGATCGGCGAGCTGTTTTTGCTGCTCAGGCATCGCGCCGTACAGGTTCTCGAACGCTACGACCAGCTTTTGCACGTGCTGCGCGTGCGCCTCGGCGAGCTGTTCATAGGATTGCATGTTCTGGACGGCGTTCATTGTTTCGAACTGCTGAGTGCGGTTCAAGATCGCCTGATCGATATCGCGCGCGTTTTGGCGCATGACCTCGGCGAATTGATTCCACTGCGGCTCCTCGGTCGATGTAATGCGCAGCTGTGTGTGCAGCTCTTTGATGCGATTCTCGACCCGCTCCTTCGCAGTTTTGCCGGCTACGGGGTGCCCCGCCATCGGTGACGTCGAGGCCGCGGGCGGCGACGGCGTTGCGCCTTGCGGCGGAGCCGATTGCGTTGATTGCGCGAGCGCGGCTCCGGGAACTGCCAAGAGAGCGGCGAGGAACACGGGAGCGAGACGGTTCGGCATGATCGCTTGCATCAGTCTATCAGTCTGTGTCCAAAGGGGATGGTGCGTCTTCAATAGCCGCGGTAGCCGTAGCCGTAATAGACAGGCGGCGGCGGCTGGTAATAACCCGGAGGAGCCCCGTAATAGACCGGCGGGGGTGCCGGGTAAGGTGCTGGGTAATAGCCGCCGCCCGAGGCGATCGCGGCACCGACACCGAGGCCGACCAGGCCGCCGATAATCGCCCCGGCAGCGGCATTACCGCCATTATGGTGCTGGTAATGCCCGCGGCCATGCCAGCGCTCCGCATGAACAGATGGCGCTGTTGCGAGACCTGCGATCAACGCCGCCGTAGTCAGCAACCGTACGCGAACAGCCATGATCCACTCCTTTAGAAGGCTCGCATAGAACGTGTGCACACGGTGAACAATTCCCGCGAGCAAACGGTTGCCAGCCCGATGGCTTACAGCGGAGGGATCAGAGCGGCAGCGACCCGACGGCCCTCGGCGACGAGCACGTTGTACGTGCGGCACGCAGCTCCGGTGTCCATCGGCTCGAGCGTGATGCCGGCCGCCCGCGAACCGGACCGCAACGCCTCCGGGGGCGCGCCCATCGCTCGGCCGAGCCCGAGCAGCAGGATCTGCACACCGCCATGCTCGACGACCGGCGCCAGGCTTTTCCACGTCACGGCCGACGCGTTCGCGACCGCCCATGGCAGCGTGCAATCGGGAAAAACGAGGACCGCGCCGCGGTGAATGATCCCGGTAATGCGAAACCCGCTCGGGCTATAGCGCTCGATCACCTGACGGCCGGCCGGGATGATCGGTGTAAGGTCCATGCGGGTTCCGGGCGCCCGTGCTGCCCGTCTATCGCGCTCCGGGCGCGCGGGCTTCCTGCGACCCCTCGGCGGATCTGGTGATCGCCGCGCGGTTCGGCCGGACGTAGTAGAGAATAGGCGCGGCGATAAAGAGCGACGAATAGGTGCCGATGACGATGCCCCACAGCATCGCGATGCTGAACCCGCGCAGAACCTGCCCGCCGAGAAACAGCAGCGACAGTACCGCCAAGGCAACCGTGCTGACGGTCAGGATCGTCCGCGACAGGGTCTCGTTGAGCGCGAGGTTGATCAGGTCGCGGAACTCCATCCTCGGATATTTGCGCAATGCCTCGCGGACGCGGTCGTAGATCACCACCGTGTCGTTGACCGAGTAGCCGGCAATCGTCAGGATCGCCGCGAGGGTCGTCAGGTTGAACTCGAGCTGAAGCAGTGCGAACAGGCCAACTGTCGTGACGACGTCGTGCAAGGTCGAAATCATGCCGCCGACGCCAAACTGCCACTCGAACCGGAACCAGATATAGGCCGCAATCGCGAACAGAGCGAGAACGGTAGCGATCACCCCGGCGCGTATCAATTCGCTCCCGACGCTCGGGCCGACGACTTCGGTGCGGCGGTATTCGATCCCGGAACCCAGCGCCTCGCGGACCAGCCTGACTACCTGCTCCTGCGCCGCATCGCCGCCGGGTTGGCGGGGCAGCCGGATCAGCACATCCGTCGGAGGACCAAACCCTTGCAACGACGCTTCACCGAGGTGCAGCGCATCGAGCTTCTTGCGCATATCCGCCAAGTCCGCCGGCCCGCTCGTCACACGCACCTCGATCAAGGTGCCGCCCTTGAAGTCGATCCCGTAATTGAGCCCGACCGTGGAGAACAGCACAATCGACGCCAAGGTCAGCAGCAGCGACAGAGCGAAACCCAGCCTGTGCCAAGCCATAAAGTCGATCTTCGGCGTATGCCGGATGGTGATCAGCGGTCTCATTTAGGGTTGGTCAATCGCAAATGGCGGCGGGTCAAATCGGGATCGCTCGCGGCTTCCACTGGCGCAACCACGTGACGATCAGCAATCGGGTCACGAGGATCGCCGAAAACAGCGACGTCACCACACCGATGCTGAGGGTCACGGCAAAGCCCTTGACCGGGCCGGAGCCGAGCCAGAACATCAGAGCGCCGGCAACCAGGGTCGTGATGTGGCTGTCGAGGATGGTCCCGAAGGCCCGCTTGAAGCCGGCGTCGAGCGCGGACAGCATGGTCCGCCCGGTTCGCACCTCTTCGCGGATGCGCTCATAGATCAGAACATTTGCGTCGACCGCCATGCCCATCGTCAGCGCAATTCCGGCAATTCCCGGCAGGGTCAAGGTGGCGCCGAGCAGCGACAGGCTGCCGAGCATCAGGCATAGGTTGAAGATCAGCGCAATATCGGCGAACACGCCGAACAGCCCGTAGAACAGGATCATAAAGATCACGACCAGCGCGACGCCGACGATGCTGGCGATCGCCCCGGCATGGATCGAATCGGCGCCGAGATCGGGACCGACGGTTCGCTCCTCGAGGATCGTGATCGGCGCCGGCAGCGCGCCGGCGCGCAGCAGCAAGGCAAGATCGCTCGCCGACTGAACCGAGAAACTGCCTGAGATGATCCCGCTGCCGCCGAGGATCGGCTCGCGGATCACGGGAGCGCTGATCACCTTGCTGTCGAGAACGATCGCAAAGGGCTTCCCGACATTGTCGCGCGTCGCATCGCCAAATCGCTTGGCTCCGGCCGCATCGAAGCGGAAGCTTACGACCGGTTCGTTGTTTTGAAAGGTCGGCTGGGCGTCGACGAGGGTGTCGCCGCCGACCATGACGCGTTTGCGAACGACATAGGCCGGCGCCTGCCCGGAACGCGGACCGCGCCCGTCTTCCGCCGGCAGGATCTCGTCGCCCGGCGGCAACCGGCCGCGCCGCGCATCCTCCAGCGAGACACCGGTATCGACCAGTTGGAACGTCAGCTTGGCGGTCCGCCCCAACAGCGCCTTGACGTGCTCGGGATTGTCGACCCCTGGCAGCTGAACGAGGATGCGGTCGGCTCCCTCGCGCTGGATTGTCGGTTCCTTGGTCCCCGTCTCGTCGATCCGACGACGAATGATTTCGATCGACTGTTCGACGGCCTGCCGGCGTCGCGTCTCGGTCGCCACGGTGCTGAACCGCATCGTCCCCGACCCGTCGGCGCCGATGTTGACGGTGAGGTCGGAATCGATCTTGCGCAAGGCCTGGCGCGCATCCTCGATACGGTCGGCGTCGCGGATCGTGAATGCGATCGCATCGCCTTCGACGTCGAGCCCTGTATAGCCGATATTCGCGTCGCGCAGGGCGTTCCGCACGTTATCGACGAGCGTGTTCAGCCGCTCGTGCTGCGCTGCGGCGACATCGACCTGGAGCAACAGATAAGATCCACCCCGCAGATCCAGCCCGAGCGCCACCTGTTTGTGCGGCACCCAACTCGGCAGTTGCGCGAGGAAGGACGGACTGAAGAGATTGGGCAGCGACAGCAGAACACCAAGCGCGCATATCGCGCAGATCAGGATAATCTTCCAGTTTTCGAAATACAGCATTCGTCAATTTCTTTTAAGGAGACGCGCCGGCGGTACGTCATGGCCGGGCTCGACCCGGCCACCCAACACTGGCATTCGGGTCCTACTCACTCCTTTGTTCCCGCCTTGACCCGCGCGTCCTCTTTCTGCTTGGCGGCCTCGCGGGCGGCGCCGGGATCGGGCTTGGCCAGGACGCTGGTGATGGTGCTGCGCAGCACGCGGACGCGGACGCCCTCGGCGATGTCGACGACAACCTCCTCCGGGCTGTCGACCCTGGCGATTGTCCCGATGATGCCGCCCCCGGTCACGACGCGGTCACCCCGTCGCAACGCGTCGAGCATTGTCCTGTGATCCTTGGCTTTCTTCTGCTGCGGGCGAATCAGAAGAAAATAGAATACGACAAAGATCAGGATGAGCGGCAGAAACTGGATGAGTGCGTTCTGGTCAAACATGCCCGTCCCTTGGGCATATGCCGTCGAAATGAACATTATCGTCATGCCCCGAAATCGCGCGCCACGGCAATCGAGGTGCGGGCCCGCTGCCGTCATATGGTGCGCGCTCCGCGGCAGGCAAATTGGTACGCGATGCCTGGTTAAAGAGCAATGATCGGCTCGGCCATGCTGTGATAGCGTCCGCGGCTTTGCCGCTGCCGCAGGATCTCGACACCCGATGACCGATCGCGATTTGCCGGCGCTTCTTCGCCGCATCGCCGACGCGCTGGAGCGGATTGCGCCCCCGGCCGGGCCCGCCGCCGATCTCGATGCGAGCGACGCTTTTGTCTGGCATGTTGACCGCGGCTGGCTCGAGCCGGTCCATCAGGTCAACCGCGTCGAAATTGGGCTGTTGCGGGGCATCGACCGAGTTCGCGACATCCTCCTCGACAACACCGAGCGGTTTGCTGCCGGGCTCCCGGCGAACAATGTCTTGCTGTGGGGAGCTCGCGGCACGGGCAAGAGCTCCCTGGTCAAGGCCGCGCACGCTGCCGTCAATCAGAAACGGCCCCGCGCGCTGGCGCTCGTCGAGATCCATCGCGAAGACATTCCGAGCCTGCCGCGCCTGCTGTCGCTGCTGCGGCAGAGCTCGCGCCGCTGCGTGCTGTTCTGCGATGATTTGTCGTTTGACCATGAGGACGCCAGCTACAAATCGTTGAAGGCCGTGCTCGAAGGCGGAATCGAGGGACGGCCTGCCAACGTCGTTCTCTATGCGACGTCGAATCGCCGCCACCTGATGCCGCGCGACATGATCGACAACGAGCGGTCGACCGCGATCAATCCTGGAGAAGCCGTAGAGGAGCGGGTTTCAATGTCTGACCGCTTCGGATTGTGGCTCGGGTTCCACAGTCTCGACCAGGAGACCTACCACGCCATCGTGCGCGGCTATGCCGAGCGCTACGGTCTCGATCTTCCAGGTGAACAGCTAAGGGCCGAGGCCGGCGAATGGTCGATCACACGCGGCTCGCGATCCGGGCGTGTCGCATGGCAATTCATCCAGGACCTGGCGGGCCGGCTCGGCAAGGCGCTTGAATGATTGCTGGGCGCGCCGCCGGTCACCGACAGTGTGGCATGACCTCCTTCGCGAAAAGCATCATCGTTTCTCTAACCAAGGCGTGGTCCATTATTCCGCCTTGGTTAAAGTAGCAAATAAACTCGTCCATATCATATTCGCGACGCAACGTCCGGACCCGCTCGACGCAATAATCGGGATCGCCAAACACCCCCATTTCACGGTCGAGATCCTCAAAGCTGATGCGCTCTATGCGGGCGAGCACCTGCCGAAAGGCTTCGAAGCTCTTGACATCGGTCTGACCTAGGGGACGCAGCCGCTCCGCGGCCTCTCGTAGGAACCGCAGGAGTCCGGGCTCGCACTCCGCACGGGCGCGCGCCCGGCTCGTTGTGACATGCACGGGAAACGCCAGCGCCGTATCGCCTTCGGCGAATGCTTGGCGGTATACGGCCAGCCCCTCCTTGAGCTTGTCGGGCGGGTTGATCAACGGCGTGGCGAAAATCGGAAACCGCCGCCGACCAGCCATCGGAAATGTGTCCGGGCTGTTCGCTGCAATACGTACCCGAGGGTGGGGAGATTGGACCGGCCGGGGCACCACCGACAGCTCGGACGCCCGAAAATGCTTCCCCTCAAAGGAGAAGGTTTCCTCGGTCCATGCCTTGAGAATGAAGTCCAGCGCCTCGTCAAAGCGCTCCCGGCTTTCCTCCTGAGGGATATCGTATCCCGAATAATGCAGGGGGGCCGTACCCCGGCCGACTCCCAGCTCCAGCCGCCCATCGCTCAAGATGTCGGCAATGGCCGCCTCCTCGGCTATCTTCACCGGGTTGTGCAGCGGCAACAGGGTCACCGCGGTGCCAAGCCGGATGCGGCTCGTCCGCTGCGCCGCGGCGGCCAATACCATCAGCGGATCGGCGAGGATCGAGAACGCGCGGCTGAAATGGAGCTCCCCGAGCCACACCGCGTCAAATCCGAGATCGTCGCCAAGCTCGATCTGCGCGATGATATCGCGATAGCGCTGACGCTCGGTATATCCGGCCGCACACGGCAGCTGGTCGAAAAAGCCGAAGCGCATTCCTGATCCCCTCGCCGCCGATTTTGACGCCTGCCTCCGGCGAATAGCACGTCCCCGGCTGCGCCATCAATCAACGGCGGTGAGGGCCACGTCACCCCGTCCGCGCATCCTTGCCGTCTGCGGTCGGCAATGGGGTCAGGAACTCGCGGGGATCAACGGGATGATTGCCGCGGCGCAATTCGAAATGGAGCTGCGGTTCGCCGACATTTCCGGTCGAGCCAACCCGGGCGATGACCTGTCCGCGCGCCACCTTTTCGCCGCGCTTGACGAGCATCAGATCGCAATGCGCATAGGCCGAAATCCAACCATTCGGATGCTTGACCAGGATGAGGTTGCCGTAGCCGCGCAATTCATTCCCGGTATACGCGACGATCCCCGCATCGGCGGCCTGCACGACCGCGCCCTTTGGGGCGCTAATGTTGATGCCGTCATTATGCGTTCCATCGGTCTTTGACCCGTAGGCGGCAAGCACGCGGCCGCGCACCGGCCACAAGAATGCGCTGCCGCTGCGCGAGGGCGCCGGAGCCGCGTTGCTTGAAGCGGGTGGCTCGGGCGCGGCCGCTTGCGGCGCCGGTGCAGGAGCTGCCGGAGAGGCAAG
>Ga0081540_1004325_pt1 | contig 10877 bp, 9 predicted proteins | sample TabmetS2T1R1_FD_71024 | JGI IMG/M metagenome (GOLD analysis project Ga0081540, IMG submission 71024) | Tabebuia heterophylla rhizosphere microbial communities from the University of Puerto Rico - S2T1R1 | ecosystem: Host-associated > Plants > Roots > Rhizosphere ... | reverse complement strand
GTGCTGATACTGGACAATCAGCTCATCGAGCAGGCCTTCATCGTGGCGCTTCAGTCCCTGGGCAATCAGGGCATTTTCCTGACGCGCTTGTGTCGTCAATGAGAGGGAGGCTGTGCTCATACTAGGTTGAGAGACGGAGTTTGTACTGCCAAAGACTCTCTTCGAAAGAAAATTCTGCACTTTTTCAATCGGACTCATGACTAATTCCCGGCCAGCGGATAAGGCCGTGTTGAGCAATATAAGAGCAGTCCGCTAACACTATCATTATCGGGCAGATAGATAGCACCTAGCAAGAGATACACTGAAAAGGAATGGAAGTCCTTTATGGCCTGCACCCGGTAGAAGAAGCTCTGCGCTCCGGAAGCCGCCACTTTGACCATATCTGCGTCGCCCGCGAGCGGCACGACCAGCGCCTGCAGCGCATCATCGACGCCTGCCGCGAAGCCAACGTTCGCCTGCGTTTCGAGCCCCGCGATCACCTCACGAAGCTCGCCAAAACGCCCGGACATCAGGGCGTCGTCGCCGTCGTTCGCGCCAAGGCAATGCTCGAACTTGAAGATCTGCTCGACGGAGCTGAGCCGCATCTCCTGCTCGCCCTGGACGGCGTTGAAGACCCGCAGAACCTGGGTGCGCTTCTGCGGACTGCCGACGGAGCCGGAGCCAACGGCGTCATCCTCACCGAGCGCCGCTCTGCTCCTTTGAGCCCGGTCGCCATCAAGGCCTCAGCCGGGGCAGCCGAGCACGTTCCGGTCGCGCGCGTCGTGAACCTTAGCCGTGCCCTCGAACAGCTCAAGGAGCGGAATCTGTGGTGTGTCGGCCTCGATGAACGCGGCACCATGTCTTACGACGAGTTCGATTTCACGTCTAACTGCGTGTTGGTTCTCGGACGCGAGGGCGCAGGTTTGCACGATCTGGTAAAGCGGCATTGCGATCATCTCCTGCGCATACCCATGGCGGGCAAGGTGGCTTCGCTAAATGTATCCGCAGCCGGCGCCGTCGTCCTTTATGAAGCCGCGCGGCAGCGACGCGCGGCGCAGGTCCAGCCCAAGGTGGCTGCCTCACCAAAGAAGAAAGAGCAAAAAGGTCTAGGTTCATGAAAGCAGTACAACCGCTTCTTGCGGCAGTCGTATGCAGTGCGGTTGCCTTCGCCCAGCAAGCCCCAACCCAACGGACTCAGCAAAAGCCGGCTCCCGCGCAAAATCAGACGCAGCCAGCACAGGAAGACCAGCTGCCGCCCCCACGCGGAAAGGTGCTCTTTTCCCGCTCATCGAGTGACGCGCAGCAACCCGACGCCAAAGAAGCCCAACCCACAAGCGAAAAGGCAACAGATGCCGAACGATCCGCTCTGGCGTTCACGGCTTACGATCTTGACGTCCACCTCATGCTCAAAGAGCAGTCCATCGCTGTGCGAGCCCATGTGGAGGTGCGCAATGACAGCAACGATCCGCTCCTCCGTCTTCCCCTGCAACTCTCATCGTCGCTCAAATTTGAAACCATCAGCATCGAAAGCCAGAAACTTCCTTTCGCGCAACAGATCATCAACAGCGATGCCGACCACACCGGGCAGTTGCGTGAAGCAGTTGTAACGCTGCCGAAACCACTGGCTCCAAAAGCTGCGATGATGCTCGACATCGCCTACAGCGGTGCGATTCCCGCCTCAACCAAAAGACTGGAAGACATCGGCACCCCCGTCGATCTCGCGCAACAGTCCGACTGGGATCAGATATCCGAGGACTTCACTGGACTGCGCGGCTTCGGCGACGTGGTCTGGTATCCGGTCTCATCAGTACCGCAGGCCTTGGGTGACGGCGCCAAGCTTTTCACTGAAATCGGGCGCCAGAAGCTGCGTTCTCAGGACGCCCAGGTCGCCGTTCGTGTCACTGCCGAATACCTGGGCACCGCACCCAACGCCGCCGTCATCAATGGCCACTTTGTCCCGGTGCCAGCGCCCAGGGTTACTCCTTCAGCATCATTTCCCGGTGTCGTCTCCTTCTCCTTGCCGGCAACGCGACTTGGCTTCGGAACCCTGAACCTGTTCCTGTCGATTCGTCTTTCCCACGAAGCCAACAGCATGCGCATTCTCGCCGCCGACTACGACGAGCCAAATGTGCAGGGCTACTTGACAGCGGCAATCATGGTGCAACCGCTCATCCAGCAGTGGCTGGGCAGCAAACCAAAAGATCTGCTTACGATCTTAGATCTGGCCGACAAGCGTGATGCTGCCTTTGAGCAGGGAACAGTAATCGCAACTGGCCTGCAAGCGCTCGACCCGCAAGAACTGGCCATTGCCCTCAGTCACAGCATTGCGCATGCCTATTTTCAGTCGCCGCGCGAATGGCTGAACGAAGGCGTAGCCAACTTCATCGGTACACTCTGGATTGAGCAGGCGAAGGGAAACCAGGCAGCCCTCGAACATCTTGAAGCTTCGCGCGGAGCCTTGGCGGTTGGCGAGCCGGCAAGTCCGGGCGAGAGCCCCGGTCAGCCTCTTATCGAAGCAACGGAGGCCGTCTACTATCGCGATAAAGCGACATACGTGCTGTGGATGCTGCGCGATCTCGTCGGAGATAAAGCTCTATCCGCCGCGCTGCGCGCCTATGACCCGAAACAGGACACGACGCCCGAATATTTCGAACACCTTCTTGAGCAGGCCAGCGGCAAAGACCTGAAGTGGTTCTTCGACGACTGGGTCTATCACGATAAGGGCCTGCCCGACTTATCTATCGTTTCGGTCTTTCCCTCCGCGTCCGCGCAGTCTGGTCAGTATCTGGTAGCAGTTGATCTCGCGAACGACGGCTACGCCGCTGTCGAAGTCCCGGTCACAGTCCACTCCCAAACCGAAACACAAACCGCGCGCGTACGCATTCCCGCGCGGTCCAAAACCACGCATCGCATACTCATTCAGGGATTGCCGACCGAAGTCATTCTGAACGACGGCGTTACACCGGAACTACAAGCCAGCGTCCACCGGCGCGATGTCAATATAACCGACAGCAAACATTAAATCTCCGGGACTGTAAGCTGATAGGGCACAATGATCTGGCTCGGAGGCCCGATGATCTTTCGCTCGTCCTGTTCGCTGCGCCGCAGCATTCTTTTCACTGCCGCGATTCTCTATGTTTCGCTGGTGCACGCTCAGACTGCTGCGCCCTACCGTTATTTCAGAATCGGCAACCCCAATGACGTGACTACAAAAACGCAGCCGGGGTTCGCGCTCATGGGCGGTGGCAAAGATCTCGATCCGGCATTTCGCTGGCTCTGTCAGCGATCAGGTGGTGGTGACTTCCTTATCCTGCGGGCAACGGGCGATGACGACTACAACCCTTACGTGCGTGATTTGTGCCACGTGAACTCGGTAGCGACGATCGTCATTCCAAACAAAGCTGCAGCGACGGACCCCTTCGTAGCCAACGCGATCAGCAAAGCCGAAGCCGTCTTCATCTCCGGCGGCGACCAGGCCAACTACATCAATTTCTGGCAGGGAACACCGGTGCAGGCGCAGCTAAACGCCGCTATCCAGCGAGGAGTACCCATCGGTGGCACCAGCGCAGGACTCGCCGTGCAGGGCGAATACATCTACTCCGCGCAGAACGATCCCCCCGAAGGTCCCGATCTCAGCTCGAAGATGGCTCTGAGCAATCCATTTCTGCCGCGTGTTGTCATCGCGCAAGCATTTCTCGAAGATCCGGCGCTGAAGGACACCATCACCGATACGCATTTCGTTACACGCGACCGCATGGGCCGATTGCTGGTCTTTATGTCGCGAATTCTCGCCGATCACTCGGAGCCATCGGTGAAGGGAATCGGCATCGATGAGCGCACCGCCGCCCTCATGGAACCAGATGGGCACGCCACCATCGTAGGCTCGGGTACCGTGTACTTCCTCTCGGCTTCCGCAAAGCCTTCAGGACTGAAGAGCGGAACACCTCTGACGATGCAGGACATCTCGGTCGAGAAAGTCCTGCCCGGAGGCAGCTTCGATCTTCGCTCCTGGAGCGGCGATGCAGAAAAGTATCAGCTAAGCGTAGACGCGGGAGTGGTTCACTCCACGCAAAAGGAAGGGCATATTTATTAGGGGGCGACGCGGAGTCACCCCCCGATCACGCGAATTAACCCTGCACGGATACGCCGGAGAAAGACAGAACTACGAGCCCGCGCACCGGCTGGCCAAAGAATCGGGCCGGCTCAAAGATGCTGAAAAGCAGCTGGTTCTCGACCTGGGAGCGGGTATGGGAATCATTCGGCCCGGAGACGATCGAATAGTCATAAACACGGCCGCTGCCGTCGACGAATGCCTCCACGATCACAGGATTATCGCGCTCGCCGATTGATGAGGCAGCCGCCAGATTCGAATAGAGGAAATGTGGGCCGGAGGCGTTTCCCAGCGGTTCATCGCCGGCCGAAGCCGATTCAGGAACGGCGACCGCGCCGACCAGCAGCCCGACGGTACCGATCAACAGAATGGCGCTGGCGAAGCCCGCCGACGCCTGTAGCAGAAAAGGGGCGACGGTGTTCTGCCAGCGCACCTGCCACCGGGCCAGATTTCGCTTCGGTGAGTGAGTCTTTTCCTGTGAAATAGCCACCCGCAACCGCAGCGCCAAATCAGCGGGAGCCTTTGCCGGGCCGAGGTCCGCAAGCATCCGCTGCGCGCCGCGCAAGCGCTCGAATTCCGCGGAGCACTTCACGCACGACTCCAGGTGTGCGGCCACGTCCTGCATGGCGACACCGGTCAGCGCTCCGTCAAGATATTCCGAGAACTGAGAGCGAACGCTGCTGCATTTGCTCATTGGGCCTCCTTTACCACGCAGGCAATTGACGCACGCTGCCGCACCGCCTCGGACGGGCGCTTCGCAGCAGCCTCAGCAAACGGAGCCAGACGTGCCTTGATCTGGGCGCGCCCGCGCATCAGGCGCGACTTCACCGTTCCCAGCTGAACATTGAGGATCTCGGCAATCTCTTCGTAGGCAAGCCCTTCGATATCGCGGAGGATCAGCACGGAGCGGAACGGCTCCGATACCTCACGCAGTTCAGCTTCAACGCGAGCACGGATTTCCGCATGGGCCGCCATGTCAAAAGGCGACTCGTTTCCATCGACGAGCGTGTCCTTGATGCAGAGCTGCTGGCCATCTATCGAGTGGCCTGTTTCCGCCTCAATAGTGACTTCCTGGCGGCAATGGCGCGACCACCAGCGGCGCTGGTTGGAAGCCTCGTGCAGCGCGATCCGGTACATCCAGGTGCGCAAACTCGATTCGCCGTGAAAACCGGAGATGCCGCGAAAAACCTTGATGAAAACATCCTGCGTAACGTCGGCTGCGTCCGCTGGATTCTGCAGCATGCGCGCAATAACGCTATAGATTGGCTGGTGATAGGTGGATATCAGCCACGCAAATGCCTCTTCGGAGCCCGCTTTCAGCTCCGCTACGACGTCCGCCTCTTCTGGACGGATTGCGACAACGCCTGCCAGATTTCCCACTGCCGTTCCTGCTTGCACCTCGGAAGTTACCTCCTAACAGTACCAAATTGGCAGGGAGTCTGGCATCTCCCATGCCCGGCGTGAGCACGCGCCTTCATTTGCGGCTCATCGGATACTGCATTTCGCTCGCTACGATTAAGCCGCCGGCGGCCGAGTGTCTCGCTCACTCTACCTGCTTAGACACCAGCAAAGGGCATTTTGGTTCCTGGAAAATAACGGGCAACGCGAGCAAATGCATTACCACTACGCTGTCATCTGCCTCTTTTTATCCGATGAGACCAGACCTTGATCCCGCCTATCCCTTGGCCGCAACCACTGTAGGCAGTTCCAGCTGCTCTGAATCGGTAAACGGTTCGAAATGCGCCCGGCAGCGCGCTTCGTACATGCCCGCCGCACCGATCACAACCAGTTCCTGGCTTCCGCCAAGCCGCTGCGTATGGATCGCTGGAGCGCCACAACGCGTACAGACAGCAGAGAGCTTCATCACCTCGTCAGCGATGGCCATCAGGTCGGGAATAGGAGGAAAAGGCTCTCCGGCAAAGGTCGTATCCAGACCCGCGATGAGAACGCGCTTCCCCAGATGCATCAATTCCAGTGAGAGCGGTATCAGGCTTTCGTCCAAAAACTGCGCCTCATCGATCCCCACCACCTCTACCTGATCGATCTGCGCGAAAAGCTCATCCCGCAGGCGATCTACATTTGGCACGACACAGGCATCCAGCGTCTGTGCGCTGTGCGAAGCAATAGCGCTCTTGTGATAGCGCAGGTCAACGTCGGGCTTAAAGCAGACGACGCGTTGCTTTGCGATCCTTGCCCGCTTCAGCCGCCGGATCAGTTCTTCAGACTTTCCCGAAAACATTGGCCCCGTAATGACTTCGATGCGCCCCGGCGGCACCGCTGGCGTCATCGGCTTTCCACCTTTGTCTGTGCGGCTTCGTGGATCGCCAGTAGAGTCTCGAGCAACGGACGCAGGTATTTCAGGTCGAGCGCATTTGCTCCATCCGACTTCGCCTCTGCCGGATTGTCATGCACTTCAAGAAAGACGCCGTCCACTCCTGCCGCCACAGCAGCCCGCGTAAGCACAGGGATGAACTCCGGCTGGCCTCCGGAAACGCCATTTGCAGCCGAGGGCGTCTGCACCGAATGTGTTCCGTCGAAGACCACAGGTGCAAGCTTCCGCATAACCGGCAGCGAGCGCATGTCTACCACCAGATTGTTGTATCCGAAGCTTGCGCCCCGCTCCGTCAGGAAGAAGCGTTGATTGCCCGTGCTCAGAAGCTTGCCGACAGTATGTTTCATATCCCACGGCGCGACAAACTGCCCCTTCTTCACATTCACGGCCCGGCCCGTTCTTCCCGCGGCGAGCAGCAGATCAGTCTGGCGGCACAGAAACGCGGGAATCTGCAGCACATCCGCGCCCTCGGCAGCCACCTCGCAGTGTGCGGGCTCATGCACATCCGTCAATACTGGCAGTCCAGTCGTTTCAGCCAGGCGGCGCAGGATAGCCGTACCGTCAACCAGCCCGGGACCACGGAAGCTGTCTACAGAGGTGCGGTTGGCCTTGTCATACGAGGCCTTGAAGATATAGGGAACACCAAGATCAGAAGTAATGCGCTGGATGGCATCCGCCATCTTGCGCACGTGTGCTTCGCTTTCAATAACGCACGGCCCGGCAATCAGAAACAGTTTGCCCGAGCCGACATGTACGTTGCCGACTTCAAATTCATGACTCACATTCATGATTGAAACATAAGAAAAGGCCCGCCGGTGAAGGCGGGCCTTGCAATGAAGTTGAGTGTTGGATAATCAGCCTGCGGTACCCTGCACATGCTGTGTTGAATGGTTGCCGTGCGGAATGGCTGCCGCGCAGGTCGGCTGTCCAGCGGACAGATACGGCGAGTTCTGGTTGATGGTGAGCGCACCCGTGTTCGGATTGAGCTCCAGACCGGTCACCGTGTTGTCGATGAAATTCGCCGTGAAAATGAAGCGCCCAAGCCCAGGCTCAATCAGCACGCAGGAAGGACCAGCGCCGGTTGCATAAGAGCCTGCTCCCGCGACCGCCGACGGCGTGCCGGTGGATTGGTTGATCGCGTACGCGGTGACATCAGCCGAGTTGTAATTGGCCACATAGATGTACTGGCCGCGAGGATCGACCGTAACCGCCACCGGGAATGTGTCAGTCTTGATCGGCGGATTCTGACTCGGGTTCAGAACTCCCGTCGAAAGAATCGTATAAGTCACCAATTGGTTCTGGCGGCTATCCGTCACATAAAGGAAGCGATTCGTCGGATCGCTGGCCAATGCCGAAGGCGTTGTGCCGGTCGGATACTTCGTAATCGCTGATAAGGTGCCACCCGAATTCACGTCGAACGCATCGACCTCACCCAGCGTGTTCGTCGCGTTGGGGAGTCCGTCCTGAGCACTGACAAATACCGAGTTACCGTTGGCCAGAGCATTGACGCCTGTCGGGCTGAAACCCACCGGCACATACGTGGCTGTCTGGGTCACATTATTGGCATCCACGAAGGTCTGCTGTACCGGAGTGCAACCGCTGCCGCCAATATTTCCCGAGGCTGCATCGACCGGATAAACCACCAATGCACCCGGCCCAGGGTTCGCGCTGCTGTAGACAGGACCGCCCGGCGTCGTCGGAGAGAAGAAATCGACCACGTAGAGAAGTGTCTCGGTGGTGTTCATGGCCAAAGCCACCGGTTCTGATCCTGGCGTATTGCATGTTTGCTGCGGATAGAGCTTGCCGTCCGTTCCGATAGCAAACTGGACGATGTTGTTATCGTCCTTGTTGATGACGTACAGATATTTGCCGTCCGGTGAACTGATAGTGCCGACCGGATTTCTTCCGCCCGAAGGATAAGGCGAGTCCTGAATCTGTGTCAGTGCACCCGATTCGGAGTCGACTCTATAGACGCTGATCTGGCCGGGATTGTTCTTAGAGGCGGTTACGTAGACATAATCGACAGTGTTACTCGGACTGCAGGACGTAAGACCAAGAGCCAGTCCCAAAGTTGTTGCGGTGGCCAGAAGGACCCGGCCGGATTTCCTCAACTTCATGCGCTTCCTTCATCCTGTCCTGTGCGGCACAGGCTTCTTATGTAAGGGATTGCTCCCGCTTGCATTGTAAAAGTTCAGGCCACTTTAGACTACAAAGGTCCGGCCACTCCTGCGCAGTGAGGCAAATTTCTTCGGACCCCACTGCAACAGGGTCTAACTTGATCGCCTGGCTTAAGTCGTACGTCCGCTGACCGCACACCAGGTTGGATTGCCCGTCGTGTTGAACGTCGAACCTCTGCGCAACAGCGTCAGGCTGCCAGAATTCGGATCGAGAATGCGTCCCGTGATCTGGCTGTCATTAAAGCTCGTCGTGTAGATGTACTGGCTCGACGAGTCTTCGAAAATACAATTCACGCCCGACCCCGATCCAAACGGTTCGCCTGCGATATGCTGCAGCGTGCCATTGGTCGGATCAATCGTCCATCCCGTGATTTGACTGATCGGGTTCACGATGCCGGTCGTCGGTCCTGCGTTCACGACGAAAAGGTACTTACCTTTGCTGTCGACAACCAGCGAGACCGGATTGGAAGCCGTCTGATCGTTCTGAACCGCGCCATTCGTCAGCGCCTGCAGTGTGCCGTTCGTGCCTGCGGTGAAGGGAAGAATCTCACCCGAGCCGCCATTGGCTGCCGCATCCAGAATATAGATGTACTTGCTGCCGCTGAGCGTCGAGCCCTGCGCCGTGCTGATGGCCGACATACCCTGCGTGCCCATGACCAGCGGCGAGTTCTGCGTCAGCGTGAGCTGGCCATTGGTCGCGTTCAGCGCATAGGGAAAAACGGTCTGGACGTCATTGTTCGACTGGCTGCCCGCATCGGCGGTGAAGACAAAGCCGGAGGCGATCGTGAAGTCAATCGGAGAGCAGCCCAGCGGGAAATACGTCAACTGCGTGCCATTCGCATTCTGCTGCTGCAGATTGGTAATGATCGAGAGGCGGCCGGTATTCGGATCGATATTGAATGCCGTAAGATCGCCGGTCGGATAAAACTTCCCATCCGCGCCCTGGCAGGGATAATCCGCGCTCTTGGCGGTCTGCGGCGTCACGCCCGAAGCTGCAACTGGGGCATAGGTATCCAGGATGTACAGAAATTTTCCAGTCGTATCCGTAAGGAAGCGAATCGAGTTTGATCCCTGACTCGTATAACTCGCCTGGAAGGCGAGAGCGCCGTTGCCGCCGATGCTGAAGAGCGAAATATTAGCGCCCGTGTAAGTAATGTTCCCGCCGGCATCCACCTCTGGCGCACCCTGGTTCAAAACGTAAAGATAGCGCCCGCCGGCGAGCACAACCACGCGGATTGGGCTCGTCCCGCCGGAACCGAAGGGCGACCCAGGTGCGTTCGACAATACTCCGGTTTCACTGCTTTCTTTAAACGAGCTGATCTGGTTGTACTGGGTTCCAACTGTGAAGACAAATGCCGTCGTAAAATCCTGCCTGCACGAGGTGCTTCCACACAGGAGTACAAGGGACACTATCGCAGCCAAAGATAGCTGCCCGATTTTTTTCAACTTCATGCGCTTCCTTCATCCTGGCCATAAAGGTTGGCGCAGGCAACTGGGTCGGGATTGCTCCCGTTTGCATTGTAAAACAGGCAAACCCTGTTAGGGCACAGGTCTCAGAGCGCAGGTCGCACAAATGATGTTCTTTATCCGCGGCGAAACCTATTTTCTGAGTGCTGTACTACAGACTTTTTGCGCTTTGAAACAGTAAGCATGCCAGGCTCAGAAATTTTTTCTCTGAGCCCCGCATGCAGGTCCTTATTTCTCTTGATTACCACACACGGCAGGCATCGTCCGGCATCATTGGCTGACCTTTATGGCAGCCAAATGCCTTGCCGAACTCATCGAAGTTTCTCACCACGCCATTTACCCGGAACATGCCGGGCGAGTGCGGATCAGTCTTCGCTGAGACCCGTTGCACCTCATCGGTCCGATTTTCACACCATACCTGCGCGAACGAAATGAAGAAGCGCTGCGGCGAGGTGTAATCATCGATTTTCGTCTGCGGGTTGGTGTGATCCGCGGCCAGCGTGCTCATCAGTGCCTGGTAGGCGATGCGGATGCCGCCGTTGTCAGCAGTATTCTCTCCGAGCGTCAGCTTGCCGTTCAGATGCGTTCCAGCCACGGGCTCGAAGCCGTTGTACTCCTTCACCTCGCAGTCCGTGCGTGCCTCGAATTCCTTCCTGTCCGTCTCGGTCCACCAGTTCTTTACGTTGCCCTTGGCGTCATACCTGCTGCCCTGATCATCGAAACCGTGCGTCATCTCGTGTCCGATAACAACGCCAATGCCTCCGAAGTTCACCGCCGGGTCCTTCGAGTTGTCAAAGAACGGCGCCTGCAG
>Ga0081540_1004324_pt1 | contig 10880 bp, 15 predicted proteins | sample TabmetS2T1R1_FD_71024 | JGI IMG/M metagenome (GOLD analysis project Ga0081540, IMG submission 71024) | Tabebuia heterophylla rhizosphere microbial communities from the University of Puerto Rico - S2T1R1 | ecosystem: Host-associated > Plants > Roots > Rhizosphere ... | reverse complement strand
CGCGCTCGACGAGGGCGATCGCGCGCCGGCGCGCGCCGGCGAGCGCCTCGGCCGCCGGAGGCTCGAAGTCGGTCGCGAGCTCGCGTGGGATCGAGCGGCGGCTCGCCGCCTCGCCCGCGACGCGGAAGCGCAGCACCTGCGGGTACGGCAGAAGGCCCTCGAGGTCGGCGGCCTGCTCGGCGTTCTCCGCCGGGAAGCCGGAGCCGTCGAACGGTGCGGCGGCGGTGTTCAGCACCGTCAGCTCGCTCCCGGGCGCGAGGTCCGAGAAATCGACGAGCAGATCGGCGCGCTCGGCGGACGCAAGCACGAGCCCGTCCGCCGGCACGGGGACCGGAGATCTGAGGAGCCCGTGGTCGGTTCCGATCTGCGTGATCCGCTCGAGCTCGGGAACGCCGTCGCGTAGCAGCACGAGCCGGTACGTGCGGGCGTTGGAGCCGTTGAGCACGCGGAAGCGGTACGTCGCCGGCCGGACCTCGCGCACAGGCCAGACCTTCCCGTTCACGACCGTGAACGGCGGGAAGGCCTCCATCACGTCCGGGTCGGTCTTGTGAACGAGCCGGCCCGCCAGCCGACCTTGCTCGTCGAGGTCGAAGTTGCGGTCCTGGATCAGCAACGGCACCTCGAACGGCGGCCCTTCCGGCAGCCCAAGCTCGCGCTCCCGCTCGTCCCGCACGATCCAGAGCCCCGCCAGCCCGGCGTAGACGTCGAGCTTGGTGATTCCCATCACGTGGTCGTGGTACCAGAGCAGCGCCGCCCGCTGGTCCATCGGGTACTGGAAGACGGCGGGCTGGCCGGGAGCGAAGAGGTTCTCCGCCCAGCCGTCGAACGAGGCGGGCGTGAGGCCGCCGTGAAGGTGGACGACCGTCTGGCCCGTCAGCCCGGCCACGTGGCTGTTCGCCTCGCCCCCGCTCAGGCCCGGCAGGCACTGCACGGGGACGCCGTCGGCGTCGGCCGCCTCCGGGGCGACGGTGTCGGTGACCGGGAAGGCGCCCTGCAGCTCGTTCCGCCAGTCGACCGTGACCGGCCGCCCGCGCTCGGCCTCGATCGTCGGGCCGGGAACAGCCCCGTCGAAGCCCCAGACGCCAGAGGCGGGTAGGTCGCGGTGGAACCGGTGCTCGCCGGCGCGAAGGTGCACGGTCAGCCGACCGTCGTGCTCCGTCGCGATCAGCCGTGAGGGGAGCGGAAGGGGGTCGACGAACGGGGTCAGCGACGGGGGCGGCACTCGGGTCATCGCGCTAATAGATCGCGGCGAGCAGGTCGTTGCAGGCCCGCTCGCAGCGGCGGCAGGTCTCTGCGCAGATACGGCAATGCTCGTGGTGTTGAGCGTGCCGCTCGCACTCGTCGCCGCAGGCTCGGCACGCCGTCGCGCAGGCCTCGACGGTCGCCCGGATGACGCCGAAGTCGGGCTCCGTCTGGCGAATGACCATGCGGCCGGTGGCGACGCAGACATCGGCGCAGTCGAGGCAGAGGCGAATGCAGCGAACCAGGTCGCGGACATCGTCCTCTGCGAGGCACGCGTCGGCGCAGCCGGTGCACGTGGCGGCGCACTCGAAGCAGTCCTCGATGCAGCGCACGAGGACGGCGCGATCGGTGCTGGTCGGATGCGGATGCGTCTCGAGCAGCTCTTTGACACTCATGTCGTCTCCTTTCTCAGCGCTCCCGCCGAACGGCCCTGTGCAGACTCTCCGCCGCCGCGGCCACCACGGCCAGCGGCAGCAGCCACCACGCGGGGATGCCCGCCTGGACCAGGCCCCATGTCGCCAGGAGGGCCACGCCGATCACGGCGGCCACGGTCCAGTCGTCGCCGACGATGTAGTCGACCCAGAAGAGAACGAACGCCCGGGCCCAGCGCCAGAGGATCATCTGGCCGCCCCCGCGGGCGCAGGCTGACCGGTCTCCACGCGCGGTGGGACCCCGCGGCGCCAGGACGACACCGCCCGCACCAGGAGGAGCGCTGCGCCCACGTAGAAGGCGGCCAGCCACACGAGGGCGAGATCCCCTCCGGGCCAGTCGACGTTGAGCCCCTCACCGGCCCAGAACGTCCCGAAGGTCACGAGCGCCGATCCCACGAACAGCTGGAGCGCCCGCCGTGGAATCCGAGCGACGAGCCGGTAGCTCGCGAGCCCGAGAGCGCCGACGATCACGACCGAGGCCGCCGCCCCGATCACCGCGGATCCGAAGGCCTGCGACGCGGCGCCGAAGGCGACCACGATCACGGCGACCTCGAGCCCTTCCAGCGAAACGCCCTTGAACGAGAGCACGAAGCCCTTCCAGTCGAAGCCGGGGGGAACGTCGTCGTCGACCGTCTCCTCGCCGCTGCCGGCGCTCCAACCGTCGCGCGAGACGGAGAGGATCCCCTTGCGCAGCCATTGCGATCCGAATGGGAGCAGGAGCGCTCCGACGACGAGCCGGAGCGGCCGAAGGGGCACGTCCTGCAGCGCCGTGCCGAGCGCGCCGATCAGGACGGCGAGCAGCACCAGCGCCGCGAGCGCTCCCAGGCGCGCGGCACGCCAGGAACGGGTGACGCCCACGGCGACGACGATGGCAACCATCTCGATCACTTCGATCGTGGCGGCGAGAAACGTCGAGATGAGGACGCTGACGTTCATGTCGCTGCAGCCTTCGGGCGCAGGGTTGCTCTGCAGCCGGGACGATGACAGGGACGCGGCCCCCTTGCACGTCCACCTTTACGATGGAGGCGATGGCAGCGGGGAAGGACGCCGTACGACACGCACGCGCCCGCTACGGCAAGACGTTCGCCCGCCTGCGACACCCGCTCCGATCGATCGAGGCGGAAGCGGAACATCTCCACGAGGTCGAACGGGCGGGCGAAAGCGCGGAAACGCCGTTCGTGGCGATTCTCGGGATCGTGCTCTTCCTGCTCCCGATCGTCGCCGTCGTCCTCGGGCTCGCGTTCGCGGCGTACTATCTCGCCTCATGAGCCTGCTGGACCGCATTCGCCGGCTGTTGAAGACGCCCGAGCCGGATCACCCGCTCACCGAGGAGGAGCGCCAGGAGCACCTGCCCGTGACGGCGTTCGACGTGCGCGCCTCCCTCGAGCAGAACTATGTCGGCCGGGACCTCGACCCGGACGAGCCCCGCTCGGGTCGCCTCTAGCACCGGCGCCACGCCGTGACCCGGCGCCGCGTCAGTACCATCGCCGAATGAGCCCGGTCCGGCCAACCGTGCAAGTCGTCGGCCGGCGGATGGACGCTGAGCACTACCGGCTCCGGGACTTCCTCACTCGCACCGCGCAACCGTATGACTGGTTCGAGGCGGGCACGCCCGACGCCGATCGCGTGCTGGGGGAGCTCGGCCTGGCCAGCGCGCCGCTGCCGGTGCTCGTCGACGGTGACCGGACGTACACGGGCGCCAGCGTCGAGTCGATCATGGCCGCCTGGGGCGGGAACCAGCCGGCGAAGCAGAAGCACTACGACTTCGTCGTCATCGGCGCGGGGCCGGCGGGCCTGGCAGCCGCGGTGTACGCCGCTTCGGACGGGCTCTCGACGCTCGTGTGCGACGCCGACGTCCCTGGCGGGCAAGCCTCGTACGCCACGATGATCGAGAACTTCTTCGGGTTCCCGGGCGGGATCGGGGGCGCGGAGCTCGCCCGCCTGGCGGGCCGCCAGGCCGAGGGATTCGGCGCCGAGCTGCTGCTCATGCGCGGGGTTCGAGGCAGCCGCATGAACGGGCTCGACGAGCCGGTCGGGTTGATCCTCGACGACGACTCCGAGGTGACTGCCTCGGTCGTCCTGGCGGCGCCGGGCATGGACTGGACGCGGCTCGACCTCGAGGGCATCGACGACCTGGTCGGGGACGGGGTCTACTACGGGGCCGGGCGCAGCGAGGCGGCGCAGTGCGCCGGTCAGGACGTCGTCGTGGTCGGGGCCGGCAACTCGGCGGGCCAGGCCGTCCTCAACTTCGCGAACCAGACGGCGCGCGTGACGATGCTCGTCCGCGCCGATCGCCTCAGCAAGAGCATGTCGGCCTACCTGATCGAACGGATCGACGCCCATCCGCTGATCGACGTCCACCTCGAGACGCAGCTTACTGAGCTGCACGCGAACGGCGGCGCGCTCGAGGGCGTGACGTTCACCGACTCCGCCGGCAAGGCCGAGACCCGCTCCGTCGACGGCGTCTTCCTGTGCATCGGCGGCAGGCCGCACACCGAGTGGTGCTCGCGCGAGCACGTGATCACGGACGACCGGGGCTACATCCTCACCGGGCCGGACCTGCGAGGCCAGGCGGGCCTGCCCGATTGCTGGCCGCTGGAACGCGATCCGCTGGCCCTCGAGACCAGCCGCGTCGGGCTCTTCGCCGCGGGCGACGTGCGGCACGGCTCGACCAAGCGCGTCGCCGCGGCCGTGGGCGAAGGGTCGATGGTCGCCTCGCTCATCTTCAGCCGCCTTGCCGAGCTCGGTGTCACCTACTGAGCTCGAGGCCGTACTCGAGCACGCGCGCGAGCGAACCGAGGCCCTGCTCGAGCCGCTCGACGACGAGCAGCTGACGCGCCAGGTCTCGCCGCTGCAGTCGCCGCTCGTCTGGGATCTCGCCCACATCGGCTACTTCGAGGAGCTCTGGCTGCTCCGGAACGGCAGCGGCGACCGCAGCGAGCTCGGCGACCTCTACGACTCGTTCGCCCACGAGCGAGCCGAACGCGGGACGCTTCCGATCCTTCCACCGGCCGAGGCCCGCGCCTACCTGACGAGGGTGCGCGAGCGGGTCCTGGAGCGGCTCCCGGAGCTCGCGCAGGACGACTTCCTCGTCGGGATGGTGGCCCAGCACGAGCTTCAGCACGTCGAGACGATGACGCAGACGCTCGCACTCGCCGGGGTGGCCGGGACGGACGGGCTTCCCGAGGTCGAGGCGAGCGGCGACGTCCTCGTCCCGGGCGGGCCGTTCACCCTCGGGTCCGACGAACCGTGGGCCTACGACAACGAACGGCCCGCGCACATCGTCGACCTCCCGCCCTTCCGGATCGACCGCGGCCTCGTGACGAACGCCGAGTACGCGCGGTTCGCGCCGCCGCGCGGCCCGGGTCGCGCCAACCAGCCGGTGCAGCACGTGTCGTTCCACGAGGCCGAGGCGTATGCCCGCTGGGCCGGCAAGCGCCTGCCGACCGAGCCGGAGTGGGAGAAGGCGGCGAAGCTCCTCGGCGACGAGCTCGAACATGCCCACGGCGCCGTGTGGCAGTGGACCTCGTCGATCTTCGACGGCTATCCCGGCTTTCGCGCCTTCCCCTACGCGGAGTACTCCGAGGTGTTCTTCGGCCAGGAGTACCGGGTCCTCCGCGGCGGCTCGTGGGTGACCGACCCGCTAGTCGCAAGGCCGACCTTCCGCAACTGGGACCTCCCGGAGCGTCGCCAGATCTTCTCCGGGATTCGGTGCGCGTCCGATGCTTGAGACCGCCGCGACTCAAGGCCTCTACGAGGCGACGCGCCGGAGCCTCCAGGCGGTGCCGAAGGAGCTGCCGGCGGTCTGGCTGTACGACGCGCGCGGCTCGCGCCTCTACGACGAGATCACGCGGCTGCCGGACTACTACCTGCCGCGGCGCGAGGGCGAGATCCTGCAGGCCCGGGCCTCCGTGATCTCCGAGCGGACGAAGGCGCGGACGCTCGTCGAGCTCGGCTCGGGCAGCGCGCCGAACACCCGTTTCCTCCTCGACGCGTTGAGCGGGACGCTCGAGCGCTACGTCCCGTTCGACGTCAGCGAGCAGGCTCTGCGAGACAGTGCCGAAGCGATCGCAGCCGCGTATCCGCCGCTCTCGGTGGAGCCGATCGTCGGCGACTTCGAGCGCGACCTCGGCGCGCTGCCGGGCGCAGGGCCCCGGCTGGTCGCCTTTCTCGGGAGCACGATCGGGAACCTCTACCCCGCGCAGCGGGCCGCGTTCCTGTCCGCGCTCGCCGACGAGCTCGGCGACGACGATGCTCTCCTCCTGGGCGTCGACCTGGTGAAGGACGTCGGCCGGCTCGAGGCGGCGTACGACGACGCGTCGGGCGTGACGGAGGCGTTCGTCCGCAATGCGCTTCGCGCGGCGAACCGCGAGCTGGACGCGACGTTCGAGCAGGAGCGCTTCGACTACGACCCGCCCTGGGACCCCGCCAACGAGTGGATTGACGTCGGCCTTCGTGCGCGTGAGTCACACGTCGTGCCGGTCCGTCACCTGGGGCTCGAGCTCGAGTTCGCGGAGGGAGAGCGCCTCCGCGTCGAGATCAGCTCGAAGTTCCGGCGGGAGCCGTTCGAGCTCGAGCTGGAGCGCGCCGGCCTGTCCCCGGAGTCGTGGTGGACCGACGCCGCGGGCGACTTCGCCGTCGTGCTCGCCCACCCCCGGAGCTAACGTCACGCAACGGAAGGAGCAGCCATGTCCGCGAGCCCGATCTGCAGCCATCTCGACCAGATCGAGGTGACCGAGCTACCGGAGCCGATCGAAGGCTGCGAGGAGTGCCTGAAGATCGGCAGCGGCTGGGTGCACCTCCGCATGTGCATGAGCTGCGGGAAGATCGGCTGCTGCGACTCCTCGCCCAACCGGCACGCAACGGCGCACGCGGGAGAGAGCGGCCATCCGATCATCCGCTCGGCGGAGCCCGGCGAGGACTGGAGCTGGTGTTACATCGACGAGGTCGCCTTCGCGGTCGCGCCGCGGTAGCTGTCGTGCCGGCGCTACGGGAGGACGCCCGCGTCGAGCCACGAGCGGAAGCGCTGGACGTCCTGCTCGGGCCACGCGCCGTCGCAAGGCATCCGGCCGGCGGCGAGGATCGCGTAGATCGCCTCGCCGTGCGACCGCACGTCCTCGTACGACGCCAGGTCGAAGGCGAATTCCATCGACTTGACGTCCCGGTCTCGGAACAGCGGGCGGAGGTCTTCCGCGTAGCTCAGCTGCTCTGCCGCGTCCGTCACGGCTGGCCGTCGTACTCGGAGGCGAACAGGTAGCTCACCGCGAGGCTCCGGTACGGCCGCCAGCGATCCGACACCTCGACCACTTCGTCGTCGGTCGGAAGGTGGTCGAAGCCGTAGGCGCGCTGGATCGCCCGACGGAGCGCGAGGTCGCCCGACAGGAAGACGTCGGGCCGGTCGAGCGCGACGAGCAGGAACCCCCGCGCCGTCCAGGGCCCGATTCCCGGCACCTCGGTCAGCGCCGCCTCGACCTCGTCGTCGGCCATGGCGGCGAGCGCCTCCTCGCTCAGGCTCCCGTCGACGAAGCGCTCGGCGAGCGTTCGGATCGTCTCGCCCTTCCGGGCCGAGAAGCCGCTCTCGCGGAGCACCTGCGGATCGGCGGCGAGCACCTGGGCCGCAGTGGGCATGTGCCCGTCGAAGTGATCCTCCAGGTGGCGGATGATCGCCCGCGTCGAGCTGACGGACAGCTGCTGCCCCGCGATCTGGAAGACGAGCGTCCCGAAGGCATCGAGCGGGGGAAGCTCGTCCAGCCAGGCGCGCGGGCGGAAGTCCGGCCGTGCGTCGATCAGCCCCGCGAGCACGGGGTCCGCCTTCCGCAGGAACTCGCGCGCCTCGGGATCGGCGATCGCGGCTCGCTTACGGGCTGGAGCGTCCACGTTCATGGTTTTAGCAGCCGCTCGGTGAGCACGGGCCCGCCATCAGGGGTGCACCCAGGAGCCGTACCCGCTGTCGAGCCGCGTTCGCGCTCGCGATGTCCGGGAGCGAGACCGGCTGGCAGGAGGCCGCGGACCAGACGCTCGCGGTCGCGCCGGACAGCTCCCTCGCCCACACGTTCTCGGGGCAGGCGCACCTCCTCTGCGGCGGCGAACGGGAGGCCGCCGAGCGCTTCCGCGAGGCGCTTCGGCTCGATCCGGAGAGCGAGTTCGCAGTGACCTGGATGAGCGTCCCGATCGCAAATCTCGCGCTACGCCTTTCGCCGGTCGGCCGCGCGGTTCTGCCCGCGGACCAGAAGCGCTCGTCCGCAGCGTTTCTCGCGTTCTTCGTGGCGGCACTGGTCGCGGTGGTGCTCACCCTTGCGGTCAGCACGGGATTCGCGCTGGCCGCCTTCGCGTCCGTGCTGCTCGCCTTCGTCGTCGGCTCCGCGCACGGCCTCGGACGCAGGCGGAAGCGAATCGTCTACACAGGCGCGATCGCGGCCGGCGTCACGGCGTTCGTCGGGGGCTCGCTCATTTCCGTACGCGTAGGCGAGGCCTCCCTGGGGGCGATCATCATCGTCGTGGCGTTGTTCTCCGCGGTCGCGTTGATCTGGACGGTGCGCCTCGGCTGACACGACCGGTGCGCGAGCCGGCCGACGCTGACACCTGCGTCAGCGCGTTCCCGACCTTCCGCCGGAGCCGCCTTCCTTCAACGCGTCGAGGCGGCGCATGCGCTCCGCCTGGTACTCGACGCTGCCGCGGAGGAAGCGGATGAGGAACTCGAGCTCCTCGTCGGAGTAGCCCGCCAGCCCCTGCGCGCCCTCGTCCTCGGGGGGCCCGTACAGCAGCTCGGCCCGCTTCCGCAGCTCAGGCGTCACCTCGGCCAGGACGCGGCGGCGGTCCCTGGTGTCGCGCACCCTGCGCGCCAGGCCTTTGTCCTCGAGGCGGTCGAGCAGAGCTGTCATCGCACCGGGGCTCAGTCGCGCACGATCGGCGAGCTGACCGGCGGTCATCGGTCCCTCCTGGTCGAGGATGTCGAGGCACCGGTAGGCGGAGTCGTCGATTCCGAGGAACTCCGCGACCGAGTGGTCGAGCGTCTCCGTGGCGGTCTGCGAGGCCCGGACCGCGGCGATGAACTCCTGGATCAGTTCGTCTCTCGAAAGTTTTGACAAGGGAATCGTTTCTTTGCTAAAACGTTTCGACCGTCGAAACTATAGCCGAGCTGGAGGAACGATGACCGCAATCGAAGCATGGGAGCTACGGAAGACGTACAGGGGCAATGTCCGCGCGCTGGACGGGCTCAGCCTGCGGGTCGAGCCGGGCACGATCCTGGGGCTCCTCGGGCCCAACGGCGCCGGCAAGTCCACCGCCGTGAAGATCCTGACCACCCTTTCGCGCGCAGACAGCGGCGAGGCCCGCGTGGTCGGGGTGGACGTCGCCCGCGAGCCGGACCGGGTGCGTCGCTCGATCGGAGTCGTCGGGCAGAAGCCCGGCCTCGACGCCGAGGCAACCGGCCGCGAGAACCTGGCGATGCAGGCCGAGCTCTACGGCCTGGTCGGCGCCTCGCGGCGCACGCGGGTCGAGGAGCTGCTGGAACGGCTGGGCCTCGCCGAGGCCGCCGACCGCCTGGCCAAGACCTACTCCGGCGGAATGCAGCGGCGACTCGACATCGCTCTCGGGCTCGTCCACGAGCCCAAGGTGCTGTTCCTCGACGAGCCGACCACAGGCCTCGATCCGGAGGCACGCACCGACCTGTGGCGCGAGATCGAGCAGCTCGCCGGCGACGAGGAGATCACGATCCTGCTCACGACCCACTACCTCGAGGAGGCCGACCGGCTTGCCTCCGAGCTGGTGATCGTCGATCGCGGGCGCACCGTCGCGCAGGGAACCCCCGACGAGCTCAAGAACGCGCTGCGCGGCGACACCGTGCAGATCGAGCTCACAGAGTCTGCCGACGGCAATGCCGCCGCCGCGGTCTCGCGGGTTTCCGGCCTGAGCGAGCTTGCCGTCGACGGGAGGCGCGTGCGTGCGCGTGCGGCCAACGGCGCCGCGGCGATCCCGTCGATCATCTCGGCACTCGAGCACAGCGGCCTGGCGGTCGCCTCGGCGACGATCGCCCGGCCCTCGCTGGACGACGTCTATTTCCAGCATGCAGGCCGCTCGTTCCAGCAAGCAGACGACGAACGGACGGAGGTGGCAGCGTGACCCCGTTGCGACACACCTGGCAAGTTGCACTCAGGTACATCCGGGCCCTCCTGCGCCAGCCGGCCTGGATCGGCATCTCGCTCGTGCAGCCCGTGATCTGGCTGCTCCTGTTCGGCGCGCTGTTCCGGCGCACCGCCGACATCCCGGGGTTCACGAGCGGCTCCTACATCGACTTCCTCACCCCCGGCGTCGTCGTGATGCTGGCCGTCTCGGCGGCGGGGTGGGTCGGGATGGGCTTCATCGAGGACATCAACCGCGGCACGATGGACCGCCTGCTCGTGAGCCCGATCTGGCGCGGCGCGCTCAACCTCGGGAGCGTCGCCCAGTCTGTGCTCAGCATCGTCATCCAGAGCGTGATCGTGATCGTCCTCTCGCTGGCAGTCGGCGCCCACTTCCACAACGGGGTCGCCGGCGCGGCCGTCCTCGTCGCCGTCGCCGCGCTGCTCGGGGCGGTGTTCGCCTCGCTGTCCAACGGCGTCGCCGTCCTGACGCGACAACGCGAAACGCTGATCGGGATCGTGACCATGGTCACCCTGCCGCTGACGTTCCTCTCCTCGGCCCTGATGCAGCAGAGCCTCCTCCCTGGCTGGATGCAGGAGGTCGCGAAGTTCAACCCGGTCAACTGGGCAGCCGACGCCGGCCGTTCGGCCGCAAGCGCGAATGCCGACTGGGGGTTGATCGCCAGCCGGACCGGCTTCCTGGCGCTGCTCCTGGTCGCGAGCGCCGCCTTCGCCACCCGCGCCTTCAACAGCTACCAGCGCTCGATCTGATGCCTGTCGAGACGACCACAGCGCTAGCTCCTCGCCCGACCGACGGCGGCTAGCCGGACATCGGGCGCACCGGTGAGTCCACGCACACCACGCGCGCCGGCTCGTCGCCCAGGACCTCGTAGCTGTGCGGCGTGCCGGCGGGCGTGACGATCACGTCCCCCGGCCCGGCCTCGAGCGTCTCTCCGTCGACCGTCCAGCGCATCCGCCCGGAGCGGATGGTGATGACGTGGTCCTGCGGCGGGGCGTGGGCGTGCATCTCCCTCACCTGTCCCGCCGGGTGCGTCACGGGAGTGACGTTCACGTCGTTGAGCCAGAA
>Ga0081540_1004323_pt1 | contig 10885 bp, 10 predicted proteins | sample TabmetS2T1R1_FD_71024 | JGI IMG/M metagenome (GOLD analysis project Ga0081540, IMG submission 71024) | Tabebuia heterophylla rhizosphere microbial communities from the University of Puerto Rico - S2T1R1 | ecosystem: Host-associated > Plants > Roots > Rhizosphere ... | reverse complement strand
CGGGGGGGCGCGGAACGGGCCGCCCGCTGTACCCGCCGCTGTACCCCCCCCCGTAACCGCCGGTGTAGCCGCCGCCGTAACCGCCGCTGTAGCCACCCCCGTAACCACCGCTATAGCCGCCGCCTCGAAAACTCGGGCCGCCGCCCATGATGTCGCGCATGTCAAAACCTTGCGCCTGGGCGTGGCCTGCCGCCAGCATCGCCACCGCCGCACACAGCAAACCGAGCCCCCGGGTCATCTTTCTTCCTCGCAAATCGATTTCAGCCGCAGCCCACGACACAGGCCATAACGGGAACGCCTGCGCAAGCAACGAGCCTGTGACTGCGGCATTTTCGAGTCCCTCGGTTAAAAAACACAACATGCCCCGCGCGATACCTGCATTGTCGGCTAACCCTTTGACGAAAAGCGTGAACAATGGTTGATCTCAGGGATAAGCGGGTAAGTCCGAGAAACGTCAGCAACAGGGGCGAAGCGATGAATGGTGCGGAAAGTCTGGTGCGGACCCTGGTCGCAGGCGGCGTGGACGTCTGCTTCGCCAACCCCGGCACCTCGGAGATGCATTTTGTCGCCGCGCTCGATCGCGTCGAGGGCATGCGCTGCGTGCTCGGCCTGTTCGAGGGCGTGGTGACGGGCGCGGCCGATGGCTATTTCCGCATGAAGGGCACGCCCGCCTCGACGCTGCTGCATCTCGGCCCCGGTCTCGCCAACGGCCTTGCCAATTTGCACAACGCGAAAAAGGCCAATTCCGGCATCGTCAACATCGTCGGCCAGCACGCCACCTATCACATCGGCTACAACGCGCCGCTGACGTCGGACATCGAGGGCCTGGCGCGGCCGATGTCGGCCTGGGTACGCACCTCGCCTGACGCCAAGTCGGTCGCCGCCGACGGCGCGGCCGCGATTGCCGCCGCCAAAAGCTCGCCGCCGCAGATCGCGACGCTGATCCTGCCCGCCGACACCGCCTGGAACGAGGCCGACGGCATTGCGCTCGCAAACGGCGAAAGCCAGCGCGCCAATTATTCCTCGCAAGCTGTCGATCATGCTGCCAAAGTGCTGCGCAACGGCGGCGCGCAGAACCTGCTCTTGCTCACCGGCAGCGCGCTGACCGAAAAGGGCCTTGCGCTGGCGCAGCAGATCGCCGGCAAGACCGGCTGCAAGGTGATGGGCCAGACCTATAATCCCAGGATGGCGCGCGGCCGTGGCCGTTACGCCATCGACCGTATCCCCTATGTGATCGAGCTGGCGCTCCCAATCCTGAAGGATTTTAAGAACATCGTGCTGGTCGAGGCCAACGATCCCGTCGCCTTCTTTGCCTATCCGAACAAGCCGAGCATGCTCAAGCCCGAAGGCTGCGAGGTGCATCGCGTTACCAGCATCGGTGAGAATTCCGTCGGCGCGCTGGAAGCGCTGGCCGGCGCGCTCGGCGCCAAGCCCGCCGATGTGGTGCCGCAGAAGCCGATGGACATCGCGAAGCCCACCGGGCCCCTGACCTTTGCCTCGATCGCGATGGCGATCGCGATGGCGATCCCGGAGAACGCCATCGTGGTCGACGAGTCCATCACCACAGGCCGCGGCTTCTTCCCGCCGACCGCGGCGGCCAAGCCGCATGACTGGTTGCAGAACATGGGCGGCTCGATCGGCTTCTCGCCGCCCATCGCGACGGGCGCTGCGGTTGCCTGTCCCGACCGCAAGGTGGTCTGCATGGTCGGCGACGGTTCCGCGATGTACACGATCCAGGCGTTGTGGACGCAGGCGCGCGAAGGCCTCAACGTTGTCACGATTGTGTTCGCAAATCGCATTTACCAGATCCTGCGCGGCGAGTTCGATGGCGTCGGCGCCGGCGAGCCCGGGCAGCGGGCGATGGACATGCTGAAGATCGACCGGCCGACCATCGACTTTGTTGCGCTGGCCAAGGGCATGGGCGTGCCCGGGCGCGCGGTGACGACGGCGGACGAGTTCAACAAGGCGCTGGAAGAAGCCATCGCCGAGCCCGGTCCGCGGCTGATCGAGGTGCAGATGTAGCGCTGGCGTCAACCGCCCGCGCGAACTGGGGAAGGTGATGCGGGCGGAGTTGGAGAAGGTCGTCAAGGCGATCGAGGAATTTTACGCCCGCGAGGGCGTGCTGTTCGACAAGGATCTCGGCGAACGCACGCTGACGCATCGGATGGCAGTGTATCTGGAAAAGCAGTTCGACGGCTGGGAGGTCGATTGCGACTACAATCGCCTTGGCGAGCGCCTGCTCAAGCTGCCGCATGGAACCATCGTCTCGACTGATGATGAGCTTGGCAAGTCGATCTTCCCCGACATCGTCGTGCACCGCCGCACCGTGCCGGAGAATCTGCTGGCGCTGGAGGTGAGGAAGGCCACCAACCACCAGCCGATCGAGCACGATCACCACAAGCTGCGCGGCATGACCGATCCGCATCTGTGGTTCGCCTACCGCCTCGGCGTGCTGCTGGTGCTGGCGAAGGGAAAGGTGAAGTCGTCCGACGTCTATCTCGGCGGCATCATCGACCGGGAGCTGTCGGACTGGTTCGCCGGCCGGCTGAGGGACGTAGGTCTGGGCTGAGGAGGTTGCCATGGGCTGGAAGTTATCGATCGCCGCAATCGTGCTGCTGGTCACGCCCGCATTCGCACAGGCGCCATCTCCCCAGACGATGGATGCCACGATGCTGACGCTGCTGGGCAACGCCAAAGTCGGCAAGGCGCTCGACGACATAAAGGCCGACGATGCGCGCTCCCTCGAGGAGCAGAAACGCATCACCGAAATCCCGGCGCCGCCGTTCAAGGAAAAAGTCCGCGCCGAATATTTTCTGAAGCGGATGCAGGAACTCGGCTTCAAGGATGCCTCCATCGACAGCGAAGGCAACGTGACTGCGCTGCGCAAGGGGACGGCCGGTGGCCGGCCGAAGCTGGTGCTGTCGGCGCATCTCGACACGGTGTTTCCCGAAGGCGTCGATGTCACCGTGAAGGAAAAGGACGGCGTGATCATTGCACCGGGGATCGGCGACGATTCCCGCGGGCTTGCTGCGCTGTTGTCGCTGGTCAAGGCGATGAACGAGAACGCCATTACAACCGTCGGCGACGTTCTCGTCGTCGGCACCGTCGGCGAGGAGGAGCTTGGCAATCTCCGCGGTGTCAAGGCGCTGTTCCGCGATCACACCGACATCGACGGCTTCATCTCCATCGACGGTCTTGGTATCAGCCGCGTCGTCAACCAGTCCACCGGCAGCCATCGCTACGAGATGATCTTCAAGGGCCCCGGCGGCCATTCCTTCCAGGAATTCGGCCTGCCCAGCGCCATCCACGCCATGGGTCGGGCGATTGCGAAAATCTCCGAGCTGCAGACGCCGTCCGATCCCAAGACCACCTTCACCGTCGGCACGGTCAGCGGAGGCACCTCGGTCAATGCGATTGCCGCCGAAGCCCGCATGGCGGTCGATATGCGCTCGAATTCGACCGAAGAGCTGCTCAAGCTCGAGGAGAAACTGCTCGGTCTGGTCAAACAGGCCGTCGTCGAAGAGAACGCACGTTGGAATACCGACAAGATGACGGTCGAAATAAAACTGATCGGCGACCGGCCCGCCGGCATTGTCGAGATGGACTCGCCGATCGTACAGGCCACCCAGCGCGCGGTCTTCGGCATCACGCGCGGCAAGCGCGCCACCTTCGGCGGCGCCAGCACCGACTCCAACATTGCGATGTCGCTGGGCATTCCCGCGGTCACCATCGGTGGCGGCGGCGAGGGCGGCAACTGGCACTCGCGCAACGAATGGTACAAGCCGACCGATGCCTGGATGGGTCCGCAGAGCGCGCTGATCACAGTGTTGATGCTGAGCGGCCTCGACGGCGTGACCAAGCCGGCGCTCGCGGTGCGGCAGGCGAAATAGCTGCCCCTCATGGTGAGGAGCGCCAACGGGTCCGCGCAAAGCGCGGCCCGATGACAGGCTCTGCGCGTCTCCCGGACGATGCTGCGCATCGCCTTGAGAACCATGAGGCTATAGACGGGCCTGCATCCTTTGAGACGCGCGCGCTCCGCGCTCGTCAGGATGAGGAATTAGAGCGCTTCGACGCGGCAGAAAATAGTTAGCGCTGCATCGCGCGCCGCAAGCCGACGAGCGCGACGCCGAGCCGGCGTCCGAAGAGGAGGCCGATCACCACGAGCAGGCACCAGACGGGAAGGAAGAAGAAGGTGAGGATGCCGGCATCCTCAGGCTCGGTCTGCAGCAGCCATTTGACGACGCCGACCGGTGCGAACAGCCCGATCGCGCCGCCGATGGCGGTCATGATCCAGATCATGATCTTCTGCGGCGACATCGGCGCGGTCACTTGCGGAACAGCACGAGCGCTTCGCGATAGAGATTGGCAAAGGAGACGACAAGCGCGCTGCCGAGCACGAACATCGCGAAGCGATGATAGTCGTCTGACGTGAGCGGCTGGAATTGGAAATACGGCGGCATGAAAGCCCACCACACGATCGGGATCGTCAAGAGCGTGGCAAAGATGCCGGCCGGCGCGCCCGCCAAGACGCTCGCAACGAGGATCGCGGGGAAGAAGGCGGCGAAATAGAACGTGGCGCCGAACACGGTGAACATTTCCTGGATCGTTGCGGCCAGCGCAATGGCCAGCACCGCCGCGAAGAACGCCGAAGGCGACCACGGCCTCACTCTCAGGATCACATTGCGCATTGAGTTACCCAGCCTCAGATCAACGCGAGGTTCCAAGGGTAGCGGAGGAAGGATGAAAGGAAAAGCATCATCGCGGCGCCGGCAGGGCTGCAAGCGGCCGGAATCGGGCAATCGTTAACGGGGAGGTCGCCTTGCACTGCAAACCAACCCCTGTAATCTGATGGAAACATAAGGAAAAAGAGGCGATGGGTGGAGTTCTGGAGGGGGTACGCGTCCTCGATTTCGGGCGCTATATCGCGGGGCCCTATTGCGCGACATTGCTGGCCGAGTTCGGCGCCGAGGTTATTCGCGTGGAAAAGCGCGATGGCAGCGAGGATCGCTTTGTAGCGCCGGTCGGCGAAGGTGGCGAAGGCGCGCTTTTCCTGCAGATCAACCGCAACAAGAAGTGCATCACGCTCGATCCGATGAAGGGCGAGGGGCAGGAGGTGATGCGCCGGCTGGTGGCGGCCTCGGACGTGGTCGTCGCCAATCTGCCGCCGCAGACCTTGCGTGCGATGAAGCTCGACTACGACTCATTGAAAGCGGTCAAACCCGATATCATCCTGACGACGGCAACGGCGTTCGGCGGGCCGGGCCCCTGGTCCGACCGCGTCGGCTTCGACGGTGTCGGGCAGGTCATGTCGGGTTCGGTGTACATGACCGGGGCCGGCGATCCGCCTTACCGGGCCGCGGTGAACTGGGTCGATTTCGGCACCGCGCTGCACTGTGCGTTCGGGACACTTGCCGCGCTGATCGAACGCGGAAAAAGCGGGCGCGGGCAGATCGTCGAGGGCGCATTGCTGGCGACCGCGCTGTCTTTCACCAACGCCACGCTGATCGAGCAGGCCGTCATCAGCGCCAATCGCGTTCCGACCGGCAACCTCGGTCAAACAGCCGCGCCCGCCGACATCTACCGCACCAAAGACGGCTGGGTGCTGTGCCAGGTGACGGGTCATCCGCTGTTCATCCGCTGGGCCAAATTGATGGGTGAGGAGAAGGAGTGGCTGACGGATCCCCGCTTTGCCGACGACCTCAAGCGCGGCGAGAACGGCCCCGTCATCAGCGCTCGGATGGCGCGCTGGTGCGCCGGGCGCACGACACAAGAAGCAGTGGACACGCTCGGCAAGGCGATGATTCCGGCCGGCCCCGTGCTGAGCCCGCAACAGGCGCTCGATCATCCGCATATCCGCGCCGCCGGCTTCATGCAGGACGTCGATTATCCGGGCTTGCCGAAATCGGCGCCGGTCGCGCGCGCAGCGGTCCGGCTGTCGGAAACGCCGGGCGAAATCGCGGCACGTCCACCGACGCTCGGCGAGCATACTGATCTCGTTCTGTCTGAGCTGGGCTACGACGCGGCCGCGATTGCGGCGCTGAGGGAAGGTGGCATCATATAGTGCTACTCCGCACGCACGCCGCTCTCTTCGATCACCTTGGCCCACTTCGCGGTTTCGCTGTCAATGTAGGTCTTGAAATCCTCCGGCGACTTGCTGCTGACGGCGATCGCGCCACCCTTGCTCATGCGTGCCCGAATCTCGGGATCGGCAAGCACCTTGGCGATCGCGGCGTGCAGCTTGTCGACGATCGGCCGCGGCGTACCAGTTGGCACCAGCACGCCCTGCCAGGATGACGTCACGAGGTTCTTCCATCCGAGCTCGTACATGGTCGGTATGTCCGGCAAATCGGTCATTCGCTCTCGCGTGGTGACGGCAAGCGCCTTGACCTTGTTCTGCTTCACGAACCCCATCGCCGACGAGAGGGTGGTGAACATGAGGTCGACGTGTCCGCCGAGGACGTCCGCCACCGCCGGTCCGGCGCCGCCCTTGTAGGGCACATGCACCATGTCGAGCCCCGCGTCCTTCTTGAAAACCTCCATTTCCAGCCGATTGAGGGTGCTGCTGCCGGGTGTGGCAAAAGTGACCTTACCTTGGTTCGCCTTCACGTAGGCGATCAGCTCGCTGACGGTGTTGACCGGGAAGTCCAGCCGGGTGATCAGGATGCTTGGCGTGTCGGCGCAAATCGTGACCGGCGCGAGATCCCTGTCGGGCTTGATGCGCATGTTGGAACCGTAGACGCCGGAGTTGATCGAGAGGGTGCCTATATTGCCGAGAAAAGTTGTGTAGCCGTCGGGTGCCGCACGGGCTGCGGCCTCTGTCCCGATCATGCCCGCCGCACCCGGCCGATTGTCGACGACGATCTGCTGGCCGAGGATGTCGCCGACGCCGTGCTGAATGATGCGGGCGACGAAATCGGAAGCGCCGCCGGGCGCGAACGGCACGATCATCATAACCGGTCTGTTGGGATAGTTGCCGGCGTCCTGGGCGGAGGCTGCCGCACCAAGCAGGAAAAACATTGCACTGCCGAACGCGAAACCAATTCCGGTTGCCATTCGCTCTCGCAATACCATGGTTATTCTCTCGCTCTAATCGATCGAAATATTTGCCTCGTGCGCGACCTTGGTCCAGCGCTCCGTCTCCAGGCGCATCATGTCGCCGAATTGCCGCGGAGTCATGGGTTCAGCTTCCGCGCCCTCATTGGTGAGAAAGGTCGCGAGTTCGGGCGAGGTGAGGGCCTTGTTGATCTCCGCGTTGAGCGCATTGACGACATCCGCAGGCATCCCGGCAGGTCCCGCAATGCCCCACCACGTCCCGAGATCAGCGCCCGATGCCCCCGACTCCGCAAGAGTCGGCACGTCGGGCAGAAGCGCTATTCGCCTGGTGCTCGTCACCGCGAGCGTCTTGATCTGGCCGCTTCGGACGAGTTGCAGCGCCTGCGGAATGCTCGATACAAACATGTCGACATGGCCGCCGACCAGATCGTTGAGCGCCGGCGCGCCGCCCTTGTAGGGGACATGCATGAGCTTCACGCCCGCCGAATACGCGATCCACTCGGTCGAAATCTGATTGATGCTGCCAAGGCCGGCCGAGGCGTAGGTGATCTGGCCCGGTTTGCTCCTGGCCAGAGCGAACAGCTCCTTGGCGGATTCCACCGGCAGCCTGGTCGATGTCGTGACCAGCAGCGGCGCGCGGGCAATGAAGGCAATCGGCGTGAAATCCCTGACCGTATCGAACGGCATGGTCTTCCTGACCGCCGGGTTGATGGTGAAAGTCGGCGACACCAAGAGCAGCGTGTAGCCATCCGGCGGCGCTTTGGCCACGGCAGCGGCGCCGATCACGGCGCCGCCGCCACCGCGGTTTTCGACCACGACCGGCTGCCCCCACACCTCGGAAAGCTTCTTGCCGATGGCGCGGCCGACCAGATCGTTGGAGCCGCCGGGCGTGAACGGAATGATCAGGGTGATTTGTCTGGACGGATAGGTTTGCGCGCGCGCCGCGGGAATCGCGAGTACAAGCGCTGCGGCCAGCAATGCTCCAAGAAAAACTCCGGCCCGGATCATGACAGGCGTCTCCCGTCGCCCTGGTGTTACCCCAGGCGCGCACTCGAAAATGACCTATAATCGTCCTGCCTGCGACCGATATTTCAACCGTCACAGCCGTTTTCACGTCAAGGACAAGCGATGGACTTCCAGCTCACCGAACAGCAGCGGCGGATGGTAGCCGCGGTGCGCGACCTCGCGCAGGGAGAGTTTCGGGCAAACGCGCCGAAATACATGGACGGCACGTTCCCCTGGGAAAACATGAAGAAGCTCGCCGAGATCGGCGTGCTCGGCATGTCGGTGCCTTCGGAATATGGCGGCCTTGGCTTGCCGGTATTCGACACAGCGCTGGTGCTCGAGGAGATTGCCAAGACCTGTTACGTGACCGCGATGGCCACTCTCGGCGAGGCCGGTGTTCAGACCCGCGTCATCGCGACCTACGCTCCCTCAGCCATCCGCGCCAAAATTCTTCCGAAAGTCATCTCCGGCGATTGCATATTGGCCGTCTGCATGACCGAGCCGCACGCCGGCACCGATGTCGCCAACTATCGGACCAACGCCGTCATCAGGGGCGACCGCGTCATTCTCAATGGAACAAAGACGCTGATCAGCCGGGCCAGGGAGGCCGGCATGTTCGTCATCTTCACGCGGATCGATGGCAAGCCCGGCCGCGAGGGTATCGGCTGCGTTCTGCTGGAACCGGACACGCCGGGTTTTGAGGTGACCGGGACGTATCACACGATGGGCGGTGAAAACCTTCACGAGATCCAGTTCAACGATTGCGAATTGCCGCTGGAGAACCTCGTCATTCGCGATGACGGTTTTCGAAAGCTGCTGAACGCCTTCAATACGCAACGCTGTCTCAATCCGAGCATATCGCTTGGGCTGGCCGAAGGCGCTTTTGAGGAAGCCCGCAACTATGTCCGGGACCGCACTGTGTTCGGAAAGGCGATCGGGGACTATCAAGGCGCGCGGTGGAAGCTCGCCGAGATGTACCGCGAGATCGAGACGGCCCGCAGCATCCTCTATCGCGCCTGTATCACTGCCAATCCATTTCCCGATCCCTTGATGGCGGCCGTGGCCAAGATCACGTGCAACGAGATGTCGAGCCGCGTCACCAGTGAGGCGATCCAGTTGCACGGGGGATTCGGTTTCACGGATGAGTTCGCGGTATCGCGCCTCTATCGCGGAGCGCGCTACGGAACGCTCGGCGGTGGCACTTCCGAGACGCTGCGCGATCTTATCGGCAAGCGGATCATGGACGCGGCGGAGGCCGGCGCCGAACTGCTGGCCTATGACATGATGAACGGCGGCTGATTGCGGTATGGATGTCCAGTGTTGCGCATGCAGACTCTAACAACATCTGATATCCGGGTCCGACTCGGTTCGCCCAAGCGGTTCGTGTAATGAGCAGTCTCGCCCGACAGGTGGCTGCCCGGGGATGATTTCGCAAACCGCCAAACCCGTGTTACACGTCGCTCATCCGCCACTACCGAGCGACCCAATTTTGGCCAAAAGAAAGCGAGTTTTGCGATGGCAGCGCGATCCCGAGGGGATGCGGCTGCGCATCCTCGAGGCCGCCAAGCAGGAATTCTCCACTCACGGGATCGGCGGCGCGCGGGTCGACCGCATCGCGCAAAAGGCCGGCGCCAACAAGCGCATGCTCTATTACCACGTCGGCAACAAGGAGGATCTCTATCTCGCCGTCCTCGAAGGCGCCTACGAAAAGATCCGCGCCGAGGAACGCGAGCTCGACCTCGAGCATCTCGATCCGCCGCAGGCGATCGAACGGCTGATCGATTTCACCTGGAACTATTTTATCAAGAACCCCGAGTTCCTGGCGCTGCTCAATACCGAGAATCTGGCGAAAGCGAAGCATCTGAAACGCTCCACGAAAGTGAAATCGATGCATTCGCCTTTCGTGGAGATGATCCGCGACGTGGTGCGGCGCGGCGTTGCGAGCGGCGATTTCCGCGTCGCGGTCGATCCGGTGCAGCTCTATATCTCCATCGCCGCGCTCGGCTTCTTCTACCTCTCCAACAGTGCGACCCTGAGCACCATCTTCGGCCGCGATCTCCTGGCCAAGGAAGCGAGGGACGAGCGGCTCCAGCACATGGTCGCACTGGTACTGGCCGCGCTGACCGGCAAGGCCATGCCGTCCTTTGTCAGGGAAAAAGCGCTGAAACCGCGCTCCCCCGCACATCATACCGCCTGAGCGAGACGGCCTCCCCGGGGGCCGGCGCGACATTTCGCGGGAATCGGCCAGGGGAAGGCGGCTGGACAGTAATTATCCAACGGGTTAATTGTGCTCCGAGAAATCACAGGGAAAAGCGTGGAGAGCCAGACGTGCCTGAGGGCCCAAAGGTCGTGAGCGCAGTGACCAGGCTCTTGAATGCGGCATGGATCCGCCCGTTCCTGTTCCTGATCTTCATTGTCGTACTGTGGGACGTGACCATCCGCCTGTTCAGGATTCCGGCCTACCAGATTCCGTCGCCCGGTGACGTCGTCGCCGTGCTCAAGACGGAATGGCCGGAACTGCTGCGGCAGTCCTGGCCGACCACCTACGCCACCATCTGCGGCTTCCTGCTGTCGGCGCTGTTCGGCATTCCCGTCGCGATGCTGATCGCAGGCTCCAAGACGGTGGAGAGCTATGTCTATCCGCTCTTGGTGTTCTCGCAGTCGGTGCCGAAGATCGCGATTGCGCCTTTGTTCGTGGTCTGGTTCGGCTTCGGCATCATCCCGAAAGTGATCTCGGCCTTCCTGCTCGGCTTCTTCCCCGTCGTGGTCTCCGCGGTGCAGGGTTTCAAATCCGTCGACCCCGACATGGTCGATCTCGCGCGCGCCA
>Ga0081540_1004322_pt1 | contig 10887 bp, 10 predicted proteins | sample TabmetS2T1R1_FD_71024 | JGI IMG/M metagenome (GOLD analysis project Ga0081540, IMG submission 71024) | Tabebuia heterophylla rhizosphere microbial communities from the University of Puerto Rico - S2T1R1 | ecosystem: Host-associated > Plants > Roots > Rhizosphere ... | reverse complement strand
AGCGCGCCATCGCGGACGCGCAGGTTAAGGCCGCAGCATCCGCACTCGCAGTGCTCGAACGGCGCCTCGACAAGACGACGTTGCGAGCCCCGGCCGATGGCGTCGTCAGTGTGATCGTCGCCGAGATCGGCGAGAACGTCCGCGCTGGCCAGCCGGTGCTTGCGATTCAGGAGACCGGCAAGCGCTGGCTGTCGTTCAACGCGCGGGAAGATCTGCTGCAGGGCCTGACGGTCGGAGCGGTGGTCGATGTGTCGCGACAGGGCATGCGCGAAACGACGCCCGCCGCTGTCACCGAGCTTCGGCCGATCGGGTCGTTCGCGACCTGGCAGGCGGAGCGCGCGGTCGGCGATCACGATCGCAATACGCTGCGCCTGCGCCTCGATCCGCAAAGCGATTCGACCGGGTTCGAGCCCGGTATGACGGTCTGGCTCAATCGCTGAATGGCGAGGGGCCGCAAAAAAGGAGAAGTGTGATGCTTGGCAAATCGAGTTGGTTCGTGCTCGCGGCGCTGCTGTTGTCGAGCACTCAGGCCCTTGCGCAAGGCAACGTGACCGCTGGCAAGACGGTGTTCGAGAATCAATGTGCTTCCTGTCACTCGACAGAGCCTGCTAAGCAGGGGTTCGGTCCGTCACTCGCCGCCGTCATGGGCCGGCTATCGGGCACACTGCCGGGATACAACTTTACGCCCGCGATGGTGAACGCCCACCTGGTCTGGGACGCCAAGACGCTCGATGAATTTCTCACCTCGTCGACGCAGAAGGTTCCCGGCACGTCCATGCCAGTCTCGTTGCCGAATGCAGGCGCGCGCGCCGACGTGATCGCGTATCTCGGCACGCTCGGGCAGGCCGCGGCGTTCTCGGCCACACCGGCGACGCCGGCCGTGACCGCGCCGGTCGGCCAGGGCCCCAGCCAGGACGAATTGCTGCGCGCCGCATCCGATACTCGCAGCTGGCTCAGCGCCAGCAAGGACTACGAGGGACAGCGCTTCGTCGATCTTAACCAGATCAACGCCGGCAACGCGGCGGGGCTGCGCGCGGTCTGCATCTATCGGTCCAACAACGCGAACCCGACGCAGACCAATCCACTGGTCTACAACGGCGTGATGTATCTGACGGTCGATCAGTCGATCGTCGCCATCGACGCCGCGACCTGCCGGGAGCGTTGGACCTACAACTGGAAGGTCAGGGATCAAGTGCTGTCGCCAACCAATCGTGGCGTGGCGCTCAAGGACGGCCGCGTCATCCGCGGCACCGCCGACGGCTATTTGATCGCCGTTGACCGGGAGAAAGGCACCCTCCTCTGGAGCCGCAAGATCGCGGATGCCGGCAAGAGCCAGTATCTCAGCATGCCGCCGCTCATTGTTGGCGACCTCATCATCTACGGACCGGCGGGCGCCGATTGGGGTGCCAAGAACTGGATCGGCGCCTTCAAGCTTGAGAACGGGGACGAGGTCTGGCGCTTCAACCTCATCCCGGACGCCAACGAGCCGGGCGCTGAGACCTGGACTAATCCGCAGGCGCGCGACCACGGCGGCGGCAGCGTGTGGACGCCGCTGTCGTTCGACGCCGAGAATAACGTTGTGTTCGTGCCGGTCGGCAATCCGGCGCCGGATTTCTATCGTGAGGTGCGGCCGGGCACCAATCTCTATACCGACTCGGTGGTCGCGCTCGACGTCAAGACCGGCACGCTCCTCTGGTACAAGCAGTTCGTCGCCAACGACATGCACGACTGGGACCTGAGCCAGGTCAGCCCGATCTTCCGTGCATCCGTCGACGGCAAGCAGCGCAACCTAATGACGGTTAGCGGCAAGGACGGCCTTCTGCGCATGCTCGACCGCGACACGCGCGAGCTGCTTTATGAGATCCCGATCACAACACGCCGGAATGCCGACGCTGAGCCGAGCGTACCTGGCACACACATCTGCCCCGGCTTGCTCGGCGGCATGGAATGGAACGGACCGGCCTATAATTCCCGGACCAACACCCTGTTCGTCGCCACGGTCGACTGGTGCGGTACCTTCAAGAAGTTCGACAAGCCACCGGAATTCGCACTGAACGCTCATTACTACGGTGGCTCGGTGGATCCGGACCCGCGCGATCAGGCCAAGGGCTGGCTGCAGGCGATCGATGCTGCCACCGGTAAGGTGCGTTGGCGCAACCAGTGGCCAACGCCGCTGGTGGCCGGCGTCACCGTGACATCGGGCGATGTGCTGTTCACCGGGGATCTCAACAACGACTTCCTGGTCATCGACGTCCGCGACGGCAAGACGCTTTACCGCTTCAACACCGGGGGCTCTGTCGGCGGCGGCGTGATCAGCTATGAGGTAGGCGGTAAGCAGTATGTTGCAACCACCTCCGGCGTCGTCTCGGGATTCTTCGGCGGCTCCGGCACCTCGGCGGTGATCATCTTTGCCCTTCCATGAGTGCGGCGCGATAGCCTCATGGATGCATCGGTCATTACCGCCCTCGCCGCGCTTGTGGGCGCCACCGTGGGAGGACTTACATCAGGTCTTGCATCGTGGGTGACCCAACGAACGCAGATACGCGCGCAGTGGGCTTCACAGGAGATCATCCGCCGACAAGAACTTTACAAGGACTTCATCGAGGCGGCCTCGAAATGCTACGTCCATGCGCTCCAGCATGGACAAGCAGACGTTCCTGCGCTGGTCGAGCTCTACGCAAAGCTGGGCAGGATGCGCCTCCTTTCTTCGCCAAAGGTCCTCGAAAGCGCCAAACAGATCGAACGAAATATCATCGATACATATGTGGCGCCCGATAAGACCTTCCTTGAATTGCGGGAGATGATCGACAGCGGATCGGTGGACCTCCTTCGCGATTTCAGCGAGGCGTGCCGCGCAGAATTCGCATCGCTTCGCCCTCAACTGTTCTGAATCATGAGGTGTGCTTCTGCTGATATCCGTGAGCTCTCTCCGATGACCCGATGGAGTGCCACCTTTGGCCAACCGTTGCGAGACCAATGTCATGCATGATCCCGCTCTCCGGCCAATCAGAACGCGCCCGATGGCCGAAGGGACGCTGTCCCGACTCGCAAGTGCACGCGCCCGAGCCGCAGGAATCGACGTGGCCCCGTTGATGGCGAAGGCTGGCGTAACGCGGCAGCAGGTCGAAGGAGAAGACGTTCGGATCCCAGCGGAGGACCAAATTAGATTTGTCGAGCTAATAGCCGATGCATTGCAGGATGATCTTCTCGGATTTCATTTAGCACGCGATGCGGACCTTCGAGAGATAGGGCTGCTCTATTACGTCTTTAGTTCCTCCAACCTGCTGGGCGACGCCCTTCGCCGAGCCGAGCGCTACTGCGCAATGATCAATGAAGGCGTTCGCTTGCGCGTGCGCGAGGGAAAAGAGCTTGCGCTGGCCCTCACGTATGTCGGCGTTGAGCGGCTTTCGGATCGGCATCAGATTGAGGCCTGGGTTACCTTCCTGGTTCGCATCTGCCGTCAAGTTACCAATCGTAACCTGATGCCGTGCCGTGTCAGCTTCATTCATCGGCGCGAAGGCGGATGCCCCGAAATGGACGCGTTCATGGGCCGCGAAGTCACCTTCGGCGCCGATGCGGACGAGGTCGTGCTTATCGGAACTGCACCGCAGATGCCCGTTCTCGGCGCCGATCCGTATTTGAACAGGCTATTGGTCAAGTACTGCGAGGAAGCCCGCTCGCATCGAGCCGCCATCAGTACATTCCGGGTCAGCGTAGAAAATGCGATTGCTCCGCTCCTGCCACATGGAAAGGCCCGTGCGCTCGAAATCGCCTCTCGCTGGGTGTGTGCCGACACGCACGCTCGGGCGTCGGCTCATACGCTTACAAGCGCTGGACTGGCCGGACGCCTAGAGAAGTGCGCGTTGTGGGCTGGGTCACTGTGCCTTGAGCCCTTTGCGGGGAGCTAGAGCTTTTGGCAAATCCCCAAGACGGAGCCTCAGGCGAGGTATTGCGAAGTCCAGGAAGGCGCGCAACTTGACGGGCATGAAACGATTGGGCGAGTACACGAAGCTGATGGGCCGTGGCGCCGGTTGGAAATCCTGCAGCAACGGCGTGAGTTTTCCGGATTTGACCATTTCAGCGACAATATAGGAAAACAGCACCGCAATCCCAATTCCCGCGCGCGCGGCATCGCAGGCAGATTCAAGATTGCTTACAAGCAGGCACGACCGCACCGGCACCACGTATTCCGTCTCTCCCTGCATGAATGTCCACGTGCTCGGTGACTGAGTAATGCAGTCGTGCTTGGAGAGATCTTCAGGCGATTTCGGCGAACCACGCGATTTGAGATATGTGGGGCTTGCGCATACAACACGATGGACCTCCCCAATCCGCGCCGCAATGAGGCTACTGTCAGCTAGCGCGCCGATGCGCAAGGCGAGATCAACGTGCTCTTCCAGAAGATTGACCGCTCGATCCTGAAAGCTGAGCTGAACGTCGACTTCTGGGAACGTCGCCAGGAACTCCGCCACAACAGGTAGCAGATGCGTGCGGCCGAGTGAGACCGGGGCGGACGTTCGCTTTGCGTCGTTCGACATCCAAATCAATTGTTCGCGCCCACGGAGTCTATTCCTGCCACTTGAACCTGCGATTGTGCCTCAAACTTTCTGGCGCATATTCTCAATGAGAACTCTGACGCTGTGTCGCCGAGAGGCTTGGGATGGGAACGAGAAGGAGAGAATAACTGTCGCGAAACTCCCCTAAACCTAAGTATCGGCAGTTCTAATCTACGTGCAATGGAGCGACCAAATACCGCATTCTACGCTTCTTTGGGATAGCGGAGGCGATCGAATGCCGGAAAATGCCGCTTACGAGAGTCGGCTGGGAAACCGCCTTCACAACGCCATCGTCGATGCAGCTAACGTGCCCCACATTGGCGACCTTCGCTATGAGCCGTGCCGCGGAGTCGACGACCCGATTGTGCGGGCACTGATGTCAGCGCTTTACCTGGCGTTGGATCGGCCGGATCAAGCCAACCAATTGTTTGTTGATTGTACGATGCAGGCACTCGCATGCCACATTGCGCAGACCTATGGTGGCCTGCAGACGCTGACTGCGCGCGGCGGTCTGGCACCATGGCAGGAACGTCGTGCCAAAGAGATCCTCGAAGCGAATCTGAGCGGAGATATCCCGGTAACTCAGCTCGCGCGAGAATGCAGCCTGTCAACTGGCCATTTCTCGCGCGCATTCAAGGTAACGACGGGGATTGCTCCACATCAGTGGCTATTAAATCGGCGTATCGAGAACGCCATGCGGCTTTTGCGCAATCGGCAATTGTCGCTGGCTGAGGTGGCTCTGACCTGCGGTTTTTCCGATCAAAGTCATTTCACGCGTGTGTTCACGAGGCTTTCTGGAACGAGCCCCGGTGCTTGGCGACGCCTATACCAGGAATAACGTTGTGGTGAATCCGCGCTTTTCACCAAACGATCGTGAACAGCCGCAGGTTAATAGCGATGACCATACTCGCACTGTGCGTGCACGTTCGTGCAGACACCGACCTGCGTTCTAGACAAAATTTTGTCTAAGAGTCCCTTGTGACATTTTCGTTCAACGAACGGCAGAAATGTCCAAGCAACGGATCGCGCGTTTGCTGCATCTTTTTGAATGGCTGCTCTCCGGCACGTGTCCCCAGCTACATCGACAGGCAGCCGAACAGCGCGTGGAGCGCAGTCGAGTCGCATCTTCCAAGTGGAAGACCAGCCGTGAGCGCACCGCTTCGGGCTGGTGTGCTTGGTGTCGGCATGCCGAACCAACCGAGGCTATCCATGTGTCCAGTTTTGCATGTGAGCTGAACAGCCCGTGTCGTGTCATCTCGACTGGATGAACTAACCGTCCTGTTGGAGAATTTCTATGCGCAGCAAGATTGATCCAAGGCTTGGTCGTCGCGGGTTCCTAAGGGCTGTTGTCGCTGCTACCGGCGCTGCTCCTATGGCCCGACAGTCCCTCGTTTTAACCGGCCTTGTCGGCGCAACCGTTGTTGCCGAAAACCGCGTTGGGCGAGCTCAAACGGTTGGAATCGGCGCCTTCAACTTGCCAGTCCCGGAAGCCGGCTACCAATCTCTCAGTCCAGATGAGGCAGGTTTCGTAGAGGCCATGGTCAACATCATGTGCCCGGCCGATAGCCTGACGCCGAACGGAGTGGATTGCGGGCTCGCGATCTACATCGATCGTCAACTGGCCGGGGGGTTCGGCAAAGGTGAAAGGCTCTATTCGCGCGGCCCATGGATGCAGGGTAAGCCGCAGCACGGATACCAGCTGCCGCTTACCCCGGAACAATTCTTCAAGGCGGGTGTCGCGGCCGCTGACGAAGCCGCGCAGAAGAAGTTCGGTAAAAGGTTCTCCGATTTGGAGCCGGCCGACGCAGACGGATTCCTGCACGATCTCGCCGATGGCAAGGTCACCGGTACAAGGGTCCCCCTTGGTCAATGGTTCAACGAGCTTGCCTACCCGCTGTTCGTCCAAGCCTGTTTCGCCGATCCGATCTACGGCGGCAACGTCGGCAAAGTGTTTTGGAGGATGATTGGCTATCCCGGTTTGCCCGCTACTCACGCGCAAGACATGGTGAATTTTCGGGGCAAGCCATATCCGGGCGCGAAGGATCCAAAATCAATCGCCGACTTCAGCTGAGGAAAAAGCGCCATGGCCATAAAACTCCAGCAACGGACGGTGGTCATTTGCGGTGGAGGATTTACCGCGGGGCTGATCGCACGACAATTGACTGCAAAGAACATCGATGTCCTCGTCTTGGAACGCGGCGGCGATCGCACCAACGGGGCCGAGGCCAGGCTCCCGAATCAACGCGACGAATTGCGCTGGGATACGCGAGCAGGGCTTGCCCAGGACTGGTCAGTGCAGACCTATTCGCTCCGGCACTCGACTAACGAAGATGCTCTGCCGATCCGACGGCTGGAGGCATTTCTGCCCGGCGAGGGCATGGGCGGCGCCGCCAATCACTGGAACGGCCAGACCTGGCGTTGGGCCGAGTACGATCCGACGCTCCGCACGCGGCTCGAATCGAGGTACGGCAAGAATGCAATCCCGGCGGAATTGACGATACAGGACTGGGGCGTCACCTATGCGGAACTCGAGCCTTACCATGCTCTGTGGGAAAAACTGTTCGGCATCGCCGGGAAAGCTGGGAATATTCGGGGCCAAATCCAGCCGGGTGGCAATCCATTCGAGGCGCCGCGACAGGACGAATATCCGCAGCCGCCGTTGTCTGAGACCGAAGCCGGTCTGATTTTCTCGAAAGCCGCCGAAAGCCTCGGCTACAAGCCCTTTCCCATGGCAGCGGCCAATTCGCCAAACGCCTATACGAACCCGGACGGAATGAAGCTAGGGCAGTGCCAGTACTGCGGCCACTGTGAGCGTTTCGTTTGCGAGGCCAACGCCAAGGCGAGCCCGGAAGTCCTGCTCTATCCAATGTTGAGCAAGCGATCTAATTTTGAACTCAAGCTCCACTCCCACGTGACCAATGTCGACTACGACAAAAATGCGAAACAGGTTCGCGGGGTTCGCTATATTGATCTGATGACCGGCGAGGAATACGAGCAGCCGGCCGATATCGTCGTTCTCGCGTCGTTCACGATGTCGAACCCCAAGTACCTGTTGATGTCGGGGATCGGAAAGCCGTACGACCCGAAGACCGGTACCGGCGTCGTCGGCAAAAACTTCTGTCATCAGACGATGTCGGGCGTGAACGTCCATTTCAAGGACCGCTGGCTAAATCCTTTTCTCGCTGCAGGTTCCTCGCAGACCTGCATCGACGAATTCAACGAAGACAATTTCGACCACAGCGGCCTTGGCTTCTTCGGGGGCGGATACATTTATTCCAACGTGACGACCGGCCGACCGATCGGCCATCGGCTGTTGCCGCCAGGCACTCCCCTGTGGGGAAGCAGATGGAAGCAGGCGAACGCCGATTGGTACGCTCGCAGCTTCAACATCTACGTTCATGGCAGCTGGTATCCGCACCGCGATAACTATGTCGACCTCGATCCAACCTACAACGACGCCTATGGCCAGCCGCTTCTACGGATGACCTTTGATATCCGTGAAAATGAACTTCGCATGTCAGAGTACCTGACAAAGAAGGCGCTCGAAGTCGCCCAAGCAACAGGTGCTACCATCGTCGGCACTCCTTCGCCGCGAAAAGGACCGTGGGATTCGCGCGTATACCAAACGACGCACGTGACTGGCGGCACCATCATGGGCGCCGACCCTAACACCAGCGTGGTCTCCGGCCATCTCCAGCATTGGGACGCGCAGAACCTGTTCGTGGTCGGCGCGTCTGTCTATCCGTTCAATGCCGGCTACAACCCTACAGGGCCGCTGGGCGCGCTCGCGCTCAGGCTCGGGGATGACCTTCTCAGCTATACGGAACGGCCGCGTCAGCTCTAACCCGCCCGTCATCCAAAGGGAGACACCACCATGCTTACGCTGATCCGGTTCGCTTCAATTATCGGTCTCTTATGTGCGATCGACTCATTCGCTGATGGCGCGAACGCGAAGGATGCTGAGCATGGAGCTCAGATCTTCAATATGTGTGCGGCTTGTCACGCGACGGACAATAGCAACCGTCTCGGCCCGGGTTTGCACGGCATTGTTGGGAGGCGTTCCGGCACCGTCTCAGGATTTCGTTACAGTCGAGCGATGAAGAATGCCAACATCACCTGGGACGAAAGATCGCTTGACGCGTATATCGCGACACCGCAGGAGTTAGTGCCCGGCACGACAATGCCATTTGCTGGCATCCCAAATTCCGGCGATCGCGCCGACCTCATTGCTTATTTAGAAACGCTGAAGTGACCCTGCGAGACATGTGACGCCGTACTGTGCGCACGCTGGCTGGACAGCTCTTTGTAGAAGCATCCAGAATTCCAAGGCGCCATCGCCGATGGCCTTTGCGGTCGACGGCCCGCGATTATCGATTGCGTCGTCGCGGCTGACGATGACTCGGCCAAAAACTAGCCATCGCAAAGTCAAGGAAGCCGTGACCGACGTCACCGGAGGATGATGCTCATTTGCTGGACTCGATAGAACTAAAGAGAACTTCCTCTAATGCTTTGAGGTTAACCGCCATGTCAAAGTTTGCGAACGTCGTCACGATCGAGGTTGCCCAAGGTCGTAGAGATCAACTTCTACCATTGCTGGCCGCACATAAGGCACGCAGCCTGAAAGATGAACCGGGCACCCTACAATTCGAAATTCTGCTGCCTAAGGACGACGATACCAAAGTTGTCTCATACGAAGTGTACCAAGACGACACCGCATTCGAGATACATCGAAACGGGCCGTCCTTGGCACGGCTGCGGGAAGAGATTGCGGGAATGGTGGTGAAACTTCATGGGACGCGGTGCGCGGTCGTGGACTAGCGATCCGCTAACGCACGTAGCGGTCCGCAGAAGCGAATGTCCTATCTCAAGGAAGATCCATTCGCTGTGGAAGGAGTGTGCGCAGATTATGACTCTCCTCGAATGGCTCATTGAGGCGTCAAGCCTAATTTACTCGCCAGCGACTTCTCCTCGTCACCCTGAGTGCGGCATACCGGTTTTCGAAAGGGGCCAGTCATTTCAAACGGACGAACTCGGCAATCTCGCGCAAAGGGCGCTTGCGAAGATCGTGGAAGCCGGAGATGTTGAGGCAATCCCTACATTGTTAGGGGTTGCTTCGCCACTGCAACATTCTCACCTGCTCGATTAGCTTCATCGCGACATCCAGACCGTCATGCCGGGCTCAAGCCCGGCCGAGTTGCCTTCTTGCGGCTCGAGACGCAGCCGAAGCGTGTTGCGATCATGATCGCCGACTGCGCGCTCGGCCTGCCAGGTCGCGAAGGCACCAAGTGGCCGCATCTCGGTGACAACAGTCGGTGTCACCTCGCGTGCACCGGCGCGCCCAACCTGGACCGACGTTCCGACCGTGAGGCCGCGAAGCAAGTCCTCACGCAGGTTGAACGACAGCCACTGTTTGCCCGTCGCCACGATAGTGAGCACAGGCTGGCCGGCATGCACGTTCTCTCCGATCTCAGCGACGATTACGCCGACGACTCCGTCGACGGGGGAGCGCAGGACGGTCTTGCCCAGATGCCTCTCGAGCACCGCTAGTGCGGCGGCCGCCGCCTGCACCTGGGCGTCGGCGATCGCCCGCTCCTCCTTTGTCGGCCCGGCAACCGCGGCGGCATGGTTGGCTTCTGTTTCCGCAACGTCCGCCCGCGCCGCTGCCACATCGTTGGTAGCTTGGTCGAGCGCCTGCTGTGAGGCGTTGTCGCCGCGCGCCAATGTGGATACCCGGACAAGCTGAGCTTCCACGTAGGTCAGCTTTGACATCGATTTTGCGATCTCGGCTGCGAGCACGGCAACCTGTTCGGCGCGCACCCCGGCATAGACGTGGTCGCGGGAGGCCGTCGCGGCCTCGAGCGCAGCACGGGCCTGACCAACCGACGCGGTAAGCTCAAATGCCGAGAGCTCGGCCACAACGTCGCCCGCGCGCACGCGGGCGCCCTTCGCTACCTTGATACTCGCAAGCTGACCGCCGACTTCAGACGCGAGCCGAATTTCGGTCACGCGCACGACGCCAGTGATCGACGCAGCCGACGTGGGGCGCAACAGGAGATACCCGCCGATGCCTGCAGCGATCAGGAGAACACCGAGCACAAAGATCGGCCGGTTAGCCATGGGCGTGCCTCCGTTTGACCAGAGCCGCTGACATCACGGCGAGCACAAAATATGTAAGGGCAAGTATCCACAATCCCCGCCAGTCACGCGCCACCTCCCACAGGCTCGCGCCCAGTTGGCCAATGCGCACGATGCCGTCGATCGCGAAATCCGCGGGGAAGATAGTGCCGACGGCCAGCACCGACTTGGGAATCGCTTCATTCGGCCAGGCGAA
>Ga0081540_1004321_pt1 | contig 10890 bp, 14 predicted proteins | sample TabmetS2T1R1_FD_71024 | JGI IMG/M metagenome (GOLD analysis project Ga0081540, IMG submission 71024) | Tabebuia heterophylla rhizosphere microbial communities from the University of Puerto Rico - S2T1R1 | ecosystem: Host-associated > Plants > Roots > Rhizosphere ... | reverse complement strand
GCCGACACAACCAAAGCCTGAATTTTCGTCATGACTGTTCCTTCGTTTCAGGGCGACATGACCCCACGATGGAACCGTAACTCAGTTTTTGTCGACCTGTCATGCATCGTGGTCATGTGCGCGCCGTTCGCCGTCGGCCGCGATGCGCGTGCTCGAATGAAAAAACGGCGCACCGTGGTGGCGCGCCGCTCATGGTGGTGGGTTGGTGGTGGTGTAGCGGTTACCGCTTCTCGACGTGGTACCGCACCGCGCGAGCGCTGTCTTCCTCGGTCGTGGTCCAGAACTTGTACCCGAACCGGTCACAGTACCCGTTGCCCTTGGGGTGCTGAACAGCCATTTCCACGGGGCGCCCTTCCACTTGGTCAGGTCGTTCAGCTCTTGGGGGCTGACGCCCTTGGTGCGACCGGCGAGCTTGAGGATTTCAACCACCATGCCGCGCGGTTGCTTGGGCGCGCCGCTGGTGGGCTTCGCGGTCTTGGTGCGCTTGGCGGTTTTGACCGCACCCTTGCGCTTCCCGGCGGGCTTGGCGGTGCCTTGGCGGCGACCTTGCCCTTGGTGGTGGTCTTGCCCTTGGTGGGCTTCACCTTGCCCAGCCGGCGCGCCTAGCGGTACTTGCTCTGCGTGCCAGCCGTGTGCTGCAGCTGCGGCGGATCAAAATGCGCACGCTGCGCTTCACGCACGGCGCGGTGCACGATGCCAGGACCGATCACCGGACACGTAGCCAGCGTGCGTGCCACGTCTTCCAGGAAAGCGCCGCGCCTATCTGGCGCCAGCGGTTGGCACGCGGTCATGATGGCGGACAGTTCTTCGTCAGCGAGCGTAAGCGGCGGCATGGTGTGCCTTCCGGTTGCGAATGCCAAACACGGCGGCAACATAATCCCCGAGCGTGGATGCGCGCTGTTCCCCAGGGAACAGAACGCCTCAATCTTCTGGGGTACTATGCTGGAGCAGTAACGAATAAGAACGTTCGATAGAAAGTTGCAACGCGTCGCCCCATGGCCCGTCTATGGGGCATCTTTTTTTCAGTTTGCGTGCGCCTGGCGTTCCAGCGCCGCGTTCAACGCCTGCCGCCATTCCCATGCTTGCGCGCCAGACGGCGCTCTGGTGAGCGTTGCTGCGCATGTAGTCCGGCGGATCAGGCTTATCGGACCTCGAAGTTTGCGTTCGCTCAGCTTCTTGCGGCCGCCAACGTCCACACGGCGGCGATCTTCCTGACCGCCTTGATTGACGCCGTTCCCTACAAGATACACACCGTGCTCACCGACAACGGCGTACAATTCTGCGACATGCCTTCGCGTCGGTCAGGGCCGACTGCCCGCTTTCGGATGCATAGGTTCGACCGCATCTGCCGGGAGCATGGGATCGAACATCGCCTGACCAAGCCCAACCACCCTTGGACCAACGGACAGGTCGAGCGGATGAACCGCACCCTCAAGGAAGCAACCGTCCGGCGGTATCATTACGACAACCACCGGCAGCTCGAGGACCATCTCGCCGCTTTCCTGGATGCCTACAACTTCGCCAAGCGGCTGAAGACTCTCAGGGGCCTCACGCCCTACGAGCACATCTGTAAGGCTTGGGCAGACGAGCCAAGTCGCTTCAGATATGATCCAACCCACCTCACCTCGGGACTGAACACTTAGAGCGAGATGGCGATTCGAAGAAAAGTCATCTCGCTCTCGTGGCGAGCCACTCGGCATAGGTCTGCCGCACCAGCGTGAACGGCTTGCCGAGCGGGGCATAGAGATTGGCGAACAGGCGCGCCACCGGCTTGTAGACATCCAGATTCACGTACATGCGCGCCGGATCGACGATGCCGGCTCGCGCGTGCAGGTAAACGACCTCACCGACGCATAGGCGGCGTTCAGGGCTGACCACCAGCGTCTGATAGTGGCGACACTCCAGAGAGGCCGCTGCCTCGGCGATCCGCGGGACCGGGATCGAAGCTCCCGGCAGGCCCGTGAGACCGGCGGCATCGAGCTCGCTCGTGCCGGAGGGAAAGTCGACCGCGCAAACGTTCATGCGCTCGGCCAAGGCTTCATCGACCAGGTTGACCGTGAACGAGCCGGCGTCCTGGATGTGCGCGGATGTATCCTTCAGCGAACCATCGGGCCGCGACTGCAGCCCGAGAATGACAAGCGGCGGCGTCTCAGCGAACACGTTGAAGAACGAGAACGGCGCAGCATTGACGACGCCGTCGGGACCGAGCGTCGTGACCAGTGCGATCGGCCGCGGCACCACCAGCGCGCACAGAAGCTTGTAGCGATCCTGGGCCGGCAGAGCCGTGAAATCCGCCTGGAACGGCGCGGCCATTCTCACACCTCCGGGGGCAGGACGACGCCGGTCTGGCTGGTGATCCGGCCGTAATGCTCAATCCTGCGATGGCGCTCGAAGTCGAATATCGTCTTCTTGCCGAAAATCGTCGCGTCGAGGTCGCAATCCGCCACGATCAGCTCGTCGTCTTCGGTCTCGGCCTCGGCGACGATCTCGCCGTCTGGATTCACGATGACGCTGCCGGCGATCAGCGGGTGGCCATCTTCCGTGCCGCCCTTCGCCACGGCCACCACCCAGGTCGAATTCTGATAGGCACCGGCCTGTAGCGTCAGGCGATTGTGGAACATGCGCTTTTCCGGCCCCTCGTCCGCTTTCTGCGAATTCACGGACGGCGTGTTGTAGCCAAGCACGATCAGTTCCACGCCTTGCAGTCCCAGCACGCGGTAGGTTTCCGGCCAGCGCCGGTCGTTGCAGATGCACATTCCGAGGATGCCGCCCATGGTACGCCAGACCGGAAAGCCGAGATCGCCCGGCTCGAAGTAACGCTTCTCCAAGTGCTGGAATGCGCGCTGCGGGTCGAATTCGGCGTGGCCGGGCAGATGCACCTTGCGATACCGGCCGACGATTTTTCCGTCTCGATCGACCAGGATCGAGGTGTTGAAGTGATGGCCATCGGGCGTGAGCTCGGCATATCCGAACGATAGAGCAATGCGGCGCGCGGCTGCCGTGTCGAACAGCGGACGGGTCGCCGCATTCGGCATCTCGCTCTCGAACCAGGCGTCGACGTCCGCCTGATCGGTCATGTACCAGCGCGGGAAGAAGGTGGTGAGCGCAAGCTCTGGGTAAACGACGAGATCACATTCTTCAGCCTCGGCCCGATCGAGGAGGTCGAGCATACGCCGCACTACCGCCTGCCGGCTGTCAGCCTTTTGAATTGGGCCCATCTGGGCGCCGCCAATGCGTAGCACTCGACTCACCGCGACCTCCTGCAATTCACGTCGCGATCCGCCGTTCCAGCCGGCTGATCAGGCGCACGATCGGCCACAGCATAACAAGGTAGATCGCTGCAGCCAGCACGATCGGGGACGAATTGAAGGTGACCGAGCGCGCCATGTCGGCCGAATAGAGCAGTTCCGGCAATGCCACCACGCTCGCAATCGAGGTGAGCTTCACCACCTCCACGGTGTTGGACACGAGATCGGGAAGGACGTTGCGCACCGCCTGCGGCAACACGACGTAACCCAGGGTCTGGTAGCCGCGCAGGCCCGTCGAGCGCGCAGCGTCCCATTGGCCCTGGCCGACACTTTCGATGCCGGCGCGATAGATCTCGCCGTAATAGCTCGACGTGTTGAGGAAGAACGCGATGGCCACCGCCATCATGGGCGACGGCCGAAATCCAGCAAACGGCAGTCCCGAATAGACGAAAATCAGCAGCACGAGCGGCGGAATGGCGCGGAAGAAGTCGATTCCCGCAATCGCCGGCCAGCGCAGGACGCGCGAGCGCGACAGCGACACGAGGGCGAACGCCAGCCCCCCTGCAAGGCCCAACGGAACGACGACGAGACAAATAACGATCGTCTGCTTGAGACCGGCAACGACGAGCGGGAGCGCTTGCTCCATGATGGCCAGGTTGAAGAATTGCTGGACGATCAGGTCCATCAGATCCTCCGCCAGGCGAATCGGGTCTCGAGAAAGCGGCCGAGCACCACCACCGGAACGAACAGGATGACGTAGGCGATCGCGCCCATCATCAGCGGCGTGGCGTTACCGGAAAACGACTGCGCGGTGGTGGCCTGATTGAGGATTTCGCCCACCCCGATCACCATGCCGAGCGCCGTGTTCTTGGTGATTGCGATGGTGCGATTGGTGAGCGGCGGAACGGTGAGCCGGATCGCCTGCGGCAGCACGATATGGGCGAGGGTGCCCACGAAAGTCAGTCCGGTGGAGCGCGCCGCCTCCCACTGACCTTTCGGAATCGACAGGATGCCTGCCCAGAAAATCTCCTCGGCGAAGGCCGCAAGCACGAGGGAGAGGACGAGCCAGAGCACGGCAAAGGACGGCAGGTTGATGCCGGTATTCGGCAGGCCGAAGTAGACCAGAAGCACGAGCACGAGCGGCGGAAGCGCCCGGAACATATCGACGAAGACCACGATCAGGGCATTGACGGGGAGCACGCGAAAGGCGCGCACGACGGCCAGCGCAAGGCCCAACAGGATCCCGGTAACCACCACCGCGGCGGCGATTTCGATCGTCACCGCGACACCCTTCATGATGGCGGGGAAATAGCGCTCGATCACCTCCCATTTGAAAAACGTGTCGAGAAAACGTGACCAGGCCTGCATGTTTTACCGCGCGATCTCGGCGATGAAGGCACGGGTGCGTGCCTCGCGGGGCGTGGAAAACATCTGCTGAGGCGGGCCCTCCTCCACGATCATGCCGTGATCCATGAAGATCACGCGGTCGGCGGCGTCGCGCGCAAAGCGCATCTCATGGCTCACCACCAGCATGGTCATGCCGCCGCGCTTGAGCTCGCGCATGACGTTGAGCACGCCGCCGACGAGCTCGGGATCGAGCGCCGAGGTCGGCTCGTCGAACAGCATCAACTTGGGTTCGAGCGCGAGCGCTCGCGCGATCGCGACCCGCTGCTGCTGGCCGCCGGAAAGCTCGCCGGGATACGAGCGCGCCTTGGCGGCAAGGCCCACGCGATCGAGCGCCGCCATTCCGATGCGCTCCGCTTCGGCGCGCGGCTTGCCGAGCACCTTGGCGAGGGCGAGCGTGACATTGCGCAAGGCCGTCATGTGCGGATAGAGGTTGAACGATTGGAACACCATGCCGATCTGCCGCCGCATGGCGTTGATGTCGGTCGAGCGTGCCATGATGTCGATGCCGTCGACGCGAATCGAGCCGGCGGTCGGCTCCTCCAGGCGGTTGCAGCAGCGCAGCAAGGTGCTCTTGCCCGATCCGGACGGTCCGATGACGAAAACAAGCTCCTGCGGCATCACCGCAAGATCGATCCCGCGCAGCACCTCCACATCCTTGAACGTCTTGCGCAGGCCGCGGATATCGAGGCTGGGCCGGGTACCGGCCGTCATCGACAATCGGCGCGTCTGCGGCGCCCACCGCAGGACATCACGCCGCCCCTGTTCAGCTACACGACGGCGTATGCGGAGTGGGATCGTAGCCAGGCATGTCGGGAACGCCGTAGCCGGCGAACACGGTCACCGCCGCCGAACCGGCCGCCGGGGCGACGCCGAACCATTTTTCGTGCATCTTGGCGATGGTGCGATCGAGCTTCATGCATTCGACGGCCACGTCGAGCTGCTTGCGCAGCTCTGCGGAATCTTTGCGTAATGGCGCGGCCCACACCAGCCCGGTCGAATGGAGATACGACAATTCCAGCTGCGGGTTGTTCTTGACCGCCCACGCGATCACCGTATTGCCGGCCACGTTGGCATCGGCACGGCCGACCAGCACCGCCTGCACCGCATCGGTCTGCGTCCCGAACGACTCGACCTTCCAGCCGATCTTGCCCTCGAGATCGCGCGCCCACGAATCGTAGGCCGATCCCTTATTGACGGAAACAGTCTTGCCCTTGAGGTCTTCGAGCTTCGCGATCTTCGGCGAGCCTTTCTTGATCAGGAACTGGAAATCCGTATTGAGATAGCCCTCGGTGAACAGCATGTTCTCGGCGCGCTCCCTGGTCACGGTCGTGGGAGCCGCGAGAAAGTCGTAGGTTCCGGCCTGCATTGCCGGGACAAGACCGGAAAACTGCGCCGCGTCGATGACGATCTTGCGCTTGAGACGAGCGGCGAACTCGTTTGCGAGATCGACGTTGAAGCCCTGATAACCGCCGGAGAGATTGGGAAAGGCGTGCGGCGCGAACGTTCCGTCGACCGCGGCACGCAAGGGCGGCGGCTCCTGCCCATGCGCCGGCATCGCCAAAAGCAGCAGGACACCGGCAGTCGAAAGCGCAAATCGCCCCATGGGATTCTCCCGAACAGCAAGGAGTGTCCGCGCGACTATAGCAACCGGTTCAGACCGGACAAGGCGAATGCGCAGGCAGCCAGCCTGGCTGCTTGCTCGATTCTACTGCAGCACGAGCGCGGATCGGTTGCCCTTCGCGGTTCGCGGGATATAGTTCGTCTTCGACTGCATCTCGACGAACCGAGACATTGCGAATTCGAAGGAAGGCCGGGGCATGGGCCAGCTGCTCGATGCGTCCGCACGAGGCGTCTACACGATCTGCGCCACGCCGTTCACCGACTCCGGCGACGTCGATTGGCCGAGCCTCGACGGCCTGGTCGAGTTCTATCTGCAGTGCGGTGTGCAGGGATTGACCGTGCTCGGCATGATGGGCGAGGCCCAGAAGCTCAGCGATGAGGAGGCGGCAGCGCTCACGCGTCATGTCTTGCGCCGCGTCGATGGCCGCGTGCCGGTGATCGTCGGCGTTTCGAATCCGGGCACTGCAAATCTCGTCAAGCTCAGCAATATCGCCATGGAGGCCGGCGCCTGTGGTGTCATGGTCGCGCCGCTGACCGGCCTCAAGACGGAACGCCAGATCGTCGCCTACTTCGCCGACGTCGTTCCCGCTTTGGGCGACAACATCCCGGTGGTGTACCAGGATTACCCGCAGTCGACGCAGGCAAGCATCTCTGCCCAAATCTTTCTTGAGATCGTCGATGCGCACCCAAGCGTCGTGATGTTCAAGCATGAAGACTGTCCCGGCCTGAAGAAGCTCACGCAGATCCGCAGGGCCTGCGACGGCACCTCGCGGCGATACGTAAGCATCCTGGTCGGTAACGGCGGACTGTATGTGCCGCAGGAACTCGCCCGTGGCGCCGATGGCATCATGACGGGCTTTGCCTATCCCGAAATGCTGGTGTCGGTCTGTGCGCTGTTCGCGGCCGGCCGCAGCGAAGAGGCGGAAGATCTGTTCGACGCCTATTTGCCGCTTGTCCGTCACGAGCAGCAGCCGGGATTCGGGCTTGCCGTGCGCAAGGAGATTCTCCGTCGGCGCGGCGCCATCCGGTCGGCCGCGGTTCGCTCACCGGGTCCGAAGCTCGATGCTCAGGATATGGCCGAGCTCGACCGGCTGCTTGCCCGTCTCGAGGCGCGGCTGAGAGAAGGCCGCAGCCGCCGGCTCGCCGTCGCCTAACACCCGCGGATCGTCTGGGAATCGCAGGTCGAGGATCATGGCAGAATACGATCTCGTCGTACGCAACGGAACGGTGGCGACGGCGTCCGACGTCTTCCGAGCCGACATTGGCGTCATCGACGGCCGTATCGCGACGATCGGCGCAAAGCTCGGGCGCGGCCGCCGCGAGATCAATGCCGACGGCCTCATTGTCATGCCGGGCGGTGTCGACAGCCATTGCCACATCGAGCAGCGCTCTTCCATGGGGGTCATGACGGCGGACGACTTCTTCACCGCGACACGCTCCGCCGCATGCGGCGGAACGACGACCGTCATTCCGTTCGCCGCACAATATCGCGGGATGTCGCTCCGACAGGTGGTGAAGGATTATCATGCCTGCGCCGAGCCCAAGGCCGCCGTCGATTACGCGTTCCACCTGATCATCTCCGATCCGACCGAGCAGGTCACGGGTCAGGAGCTGCCGGCGCTGATCAAGGACGGCTACACCTCGTTCAAGATCTATACGACGTACGATGCACTGAAGCTCGAAGATCGTCAGATTCTCGACGTCCTGTCGGTCGCGCGGCGCGAGCGCGCGCTGGTGATGGTTCACGCCGAGAATCACGACGTCATCGCATGGCTGAGCGAAAAGCTGCTCGCGGCAGGGCACAGCGCCCCGCGCTTTCATGCCGTGGCGCATGCGCCCATCGCGGAGCGGGAAGCGACGTCGCGGGCGATCTCGCTGGCCGAACTCGTCGACGTGCCGATCCTGATCGTGCACGTGTCCGCGCGCGAGGCGGTGGAACAAATCCGCCTGGCCAAGGGGCGCGGGCTCAAGGTCTACGGCGAGACCTGCCCGCAGTACCTGTTCCTCACCGCCGACGACCTCGACCGGCCGGGATTCGAGGGCGCGAAATACATGTGCAGCCCGCCGCCCCGCGACAAGGCGAACCAGGAGGTGATCTGGCAAGGACTGACGACCGGCGTGTTCGACGTCTTCTCATCCGATCACGCCGGCTACCGTTATGACGATCCCGAAGGAAAAATGAAGCACGGCCGTAACGCGCCGTTCAAGAAGGTGGCGAACGGCGTTCCGGGCCTCGAGGTGCGGACCGCACTCCTGTTTTCCGAAGGCGTCGGCAAGGGTCGCATCGACCTGCCGAAGTTCGTCGCGCTGACCGCGACCAATGCCGCCAAGCTCTACGGGCTTCATCCGCGCAAAGGCACGATCGCGGTGGGCGCCGACGCCGATCTCGCAATCTGGGACGCGGCCAAGGAAGTCACCATCCGACAGTCGATGATTCACGATGCCATGGATTACACGCCTTATGAAGGCATGACGATCAAAGGCTGGCCGATCACAACACTGGTGCGCGGAGAGATTGTCGCCGAGGCAGGCGAGTTTGTCGGCGCCGCCGGCAAAGGCCGATTTTTGAAGTGCGATACCTCACCTGCGGCGGCACCGCTCGGGCGGCAAACCATCCCGTTCGACCCGGCGACGGGAACTTGTGGCGAACCGGACACGCCGCGATGAGGGGAATGACGTGAACGACACCCACAACGGACTATCCATCCTGCGCCACCAACAGTGATGCAATGCCGTGATGGGGCAGGCGGATCAGCCAAGAATCGTCGCCGACGCCGCGAAAGCGCGCTATTGGAACGTCTCTATGGCTAGCCAGGACCCTGCACTGCTGCGCCGCCTGTTGCGCGCGAAGGACCGCTTGGACGCCGCCTCGGAAGAGGATTGGACAGTCGAGCGGCTCGCCAACGTCAGCGGGGTCTCCGATGCGCACTTTGCGCGGTCTTTCAAAGAAGCCTTCGGCGTTCCGCCGCATCGCTATCTGCTGACGCGTCGCATCGAGCGCGCCAAGGCGCTGCTCCGCGACACGGATGCGCCCATCATCGAGATCGCATTCCAAACCGGCTGGAACAGCCTCGGCACCTTCGGGCGCGTGTTCCGCGACGTCACCGGCGAAAGCCCGAGCGAACTCCGCGCGCGCGAGCAGGCGAGCGCCCATCAGCTCGACCAGGTACCGCACTGCTTCGTCAGCGCTGCCTACAGGCCCGACCTCAAGATCGCAGTTTCGGAGAAGCGGCGGCGGGAGGCCGGCGATAGAACCGATCCCGAGGAAACGGAGGTCCCCAAATGACCGAAGGTATTGGAGTGGTCGGTCTTTATGTGCACGACCAGGACGAGGCGCTCGACTTCTACGTGGGCAAGCTGGGCTTCCAGGTCCACACCGACGCGCGCAACGGGAACTATCGCTGGCTCACGGTGAAGCATCCGAACCAGCCCTCGTTCGAGCTTGGCCTGTTCCTGCCGCAGGAGCCCGTGCTCGACGCGGCGACGGCGCATACCATGCGCGAAATGGTGGCGAAGGGCGCCATGCCGCCCCTCGTGCTTGTCGTCGACGATTGTCGCGCCGCCTATGACAATCTGCGCGCCAAGGGCGTCGAGTTCATACAGGAGCCGATCGCCCGCTTCGGCGGCGTCGACGCCAATTTCCGCGACCCGTCGGGCAACGCCTGGAAGATGATCGAGGCGCGCTCATGATGTTCGCGCAGTATATGCAAGCCCCCACGAAGGAGGTTCGCGTGAGCAAGGGGATTCGGCAAACTCACCGTTGGCTGTCGATCATCTTTACGGCGACCGTCATCGCCAACTTCGTCGCAATGGCCCTGGGCGAACCCCCGGCCTGGGTGGTCTATTCGCCATTGCCGCCGCTCTTCTTGATGCTGGTCACCGGTCTTTACATGTTCGTGCTGCCGTATCTACCCAAGCGGCGCGCGGGAGCGTGAGCGCAATGACGAGGAAGTCGGCGAAAGTTGCGAAGAAGACGCTGGCCTCTTACCCCCTGAGCACGCCGCCGGTTCGCTTGCCCACTTCGGCGACGATTTTTGCCGCCAGCGCGTCGATCTCCTCGTCCGTCATCGTGCGCTCGCGCGGCTGCAGCGTCACCGCGATCGCGACCGATTTCTTGCCGGGCTCGATACCCTGGCCTTCGTAGACGTCGAACACAGCGATATTGGTGATCAGCTTGCGGTCGACGTTCTGCGCCGCGCGCACGATGTCGCCCGCCTTGACGGTACGATCGACCACGAAGGCAAAGTCGCGCGTGACCGGCTGGAACGGCGACAGGTCGAGGGCCGGCTTCACCCGCGTCGCGCGCGCTTTCGGCTCGGGGATCTTGTCGAGAATGACTTCGAAGGCGACGAGCGGCCCCTCGGCATCGAGGGCCTCGAGCGCACGCGGATGCAGCTCGCCAAAATAGCCGAGCACGTTCTGCGGCCCGATCTGCAGCGTGCCGGAGCGCCCGGGATGCAGCCAGCCCGGTCCGCCGGGGACGACCTGCACGGCCTGCAGGGGGGCACCAGCGGTCGCCAGCACCGCCAGGGCATCGGCCTTGCTATCGAAGGCATCGACCTCCGCCGCGTTGCTCGACCAGTGGCGTCCGATGCCGTTCGGCTTTGCCAGGGCG
>Ga0081540_1004320_pt1 | contig 10891 bp, 10 predicted proteins | sample TabmetS2T1R1_FD_71024 | JGI IMG/M metagenome (GOLD analysis project Ga0081540, IMG submission 71024) | Tabebuia heterophylla rhizosphere microbial communities from the University of Puerto Rico - S2T1R1 | ecosystem: Host-associated > Plants > Roots > Rhizosphere ... | reverse complement strand
GCAGCGCTTCACGAGTGGGGAGGATTTCTGCCAGTACCTTATTCGCGAAAAATTGATCTGTACCGTTCCCTGGGATGAGGCTGGGCCCTACATACGGTTGTCTGTGACCTTTGAGGCTTCTTCCATTGAGGAGGAAAGACAGGTGGTAGCCGAGGTCGGCAAGCGTCTGTCTGACGTGCAGTTTGAGTTTGCGTAGATGGTCAAGTCTAGCATGATCGATGCCCTCGCGCTCTCTCACGGAGGGAGCGCGGGCTGTGAGCTGCTCACCTTGTAAGACCCAACTCTGTTTGTAAATCTTGCACCACTTGCTCTCGACTGCGGGTTTGCCAGCGCCGCCGCCGACCTATGGGCTCATTTTCAATTTCAGGGGCCACTTTCATCGCCACAAATACCGGACCGGGTTGGGCCAATATTGCTTCAATATTGTTGGCAAAGTCCTCGAGCTTCTCGAAGGCAAAGGTACGCGGATATCCAGCACCGCGCGCCATCACATCGTAGGCTACATTCTTGGCATTGGGCACGGGCTGTCCGCCCGTGGTAGCGTAGCATTCGTTGTCGAGCAAGAAGTGATAGAAATTTTTTGGTGCCTGCTCTGCTATAGTTGGTAATATCCCGAGATTCATCAGCAAGTCACCCTCAGAATCAAACACGATGACTTTTTTATCTGGCTGCGCTAACGCTAGGCCGCAAGCAAACGACGCATGACCACCCATGGCTGGGTCACCCAACGGGACGTCCCGATTGGGCTGCGTGCTGAGCGATACCCAGTGACGACCGCCTCTGCCAGGCACAACGATCGCATCACCGCGATACTGCTGGAAGATTTCGAGCATATCTGCCGTTCGGAACATAGCCACCTCCGGAGCCTGAGAGTTTACCTCTACCGATTAAAGCCATGATATTCGTCACCCACGAGCACTGCGACCGGTCTCTTGGTCTTTTTTGCTTCTTCAAAGGCGACTGAAATGCGCGATGCATCAGCGCTGGTTTCTACGAGGTAGTAGTGAATACCAAAGGCATGCAAGAAACGCTCGGTATACGTAGCGGCGGTATCCTGGGTGATACCGTGACGGGTCCAGCCCCGGTACCCAACCATCAACACCACAGGAATATTCAGGCCCAGCCCCCAGCCGCGGAGAGAGTCTCCGGATTCCATTAAGCCAGTGTTTTGGATGAGGATGATAGGGGTTTTGCCACCTGCGGAGAGACCAGCCGCCATCGAAAATGCTAAACCTTCGCGGCTCACCGGCACGAGCTGGAGCGACGGCTCGGCCTGCATCAGCAGATACAACCAGTTGGTCTCGCTGTCAGGCAACCAGACCACGTGTGTAACACCATTCTTTTTCATTTCCTCCAGGACAATTTCTGGACTGAGCTCAGCTTCTTGGGCTTCTGCCATCAGGCATCTCCTTCTGTCCATGCTGTCTACGTGCTGTTACAGGGCTGCCTGCACGCGCTGGCGGAAGTCTTCTGCTCCAAGGCGCAGGAGGCCCAGGGAGGAAATGGTTATGAAATTGGCCCCGAGCTTGATAAACTCGGCGATGCCAGCCGCATCGGCAGGCGAATTGCCACCTGCTCCGACCCATCTACCCCCAGCCCTGATTTTGGGAATGACCTGGCGCATGACCTGCCGCACTGCCGCGGCACCGGGATTGCCCATGCTCTGGCCCAAGTCACTAGAGGCGACGTGCAGTACATCGACACCCGGCACGGTCAGAATCGCGTCGAGATTGTCCACCGCTGTGGTCTCTTCAATCATGGGAATCACCAGGAGCTGGGCGTTAACCCAGCGCGTTGACTCGTCTCGTGACACCCCGATCCCGTAATCGTGGGCGCGCCCACCTGCCGCCATACCTCGGTGACCCTCTGGATAGTACCGCGCCGCCTGGGCCACTGCCTCAGCGGCCTCACGGGTATTGACATGCGGCACGATGATGCCTTGTACGCCCCGGTCCAGAAAACGCAGGATGGTAGAATCCTCATGGTTAGGAATGCGCGTGATCGGGGTGATGCCAAACACTTCGGCAGCGCGCACCATGTGTTCTACCTCGTCCAGATCCATAGGACCGTGCTCACAGTCGATCATGACAAAGTCGTAGCCAATTGCCCCAAACAATTCCACGAGGTCTGGGGCGTAGCGGCTGATGATGGCGCCGAACACAACCTTGCCCTCGGCCAGTTTTGCCTTTGTGGTGTTGGTACGCATAGCGCTCCAATTCTACTCCTGTCGTTCCTCATGGGTGGCATATAATGCACGCAAGAGGCGCCATGCCACCGTTGTCCGCAGCGATTATAGCAGGGTTGCAGCCGTTTGCCCTCCTGTTTTCCCACCCCCAGTGGCATGAGCAGGTAACTTGTCGATGTGGTATTACGTAGACACGCAAGACGTGATACATTGTGTCGTGGAGGATGTCATTGCTCGGCCATTTCTAGACCTCATATGGAGACATGTGCCATGCCAAGGAAGACCGCACCTGATTTATTTGCAGAACTGCGTAAGATCGATACCCCAACGATTACCAACGTAGTGGCCACGTATCCCACGAACCCTATCTGTCTGGGGCTCTACAACCCGTGGAGCGAGAATTGGTACACTGATACGTCGGTGCGTTGCATGTATCCTGAGCTAGGGGCAGTCGCGGGATATGCGGTGACGTGCGTCTATAGTGTGCCTGATCCAAATTACAATCGGTTGACGTTTATGGACGTGATTGACGCCTTGGATGCCTCACCGAAGCCCACTATTCTCGTCTTGCAACAAAAATTTCCTCCAGAACTCACTGCAAAGGCCGGCCTTGCTGGCGAAATCATGATAACGTCTATGCAGGCTGTCGGATGTATTGGCTTAATCTCCAATGGTCCATCACGCGATATTGATGCCATTCGCGCCTTAAAATTTCAGTATATGCTCAGTGGTGCTTCCGCTGGCCATGGTGCCATGGCGGTCCAGGCGGTCAATATACCGGTCACGGTAGCCGGTATGGATGTGCATCCGGGTGAGATCGTCCATATGGACGAGAACGGGGCGTGTAAATTCCCGGCCGATAAAATCGAGGCAGTGCTGACCAACGCGCAAGTCCTATTAAAGGACGAAGCCACTCGTCTGAAAGCCATACGACAGGCGAAGACTGCGGCTGAGGTCAGAGCGGCTTCCAGTGGAGCTGCCTATAGCGCTCCACAAATCGCTCCGCGAAGGCGGCGCTGACGTTGTGGGGGAGCGGTGCTTGTCCTCAGCACTGCTCCAGCCCTGCCCGCTTACTTGGAGGTGTAGCCCCCGTCCACTGGCAAAGCAATGCCCGTGACATAGTCAGAGGCGCGACTGGCGAGGAAGACTGCAGCTCCGGCGAGTTCGTCCGGTTCCCCCCAGCGTCCATGCGGAATCCGTATGGTGATGGAGTCATAGCGCTCTGGAGAGGCAGAGGCCGTGAGGTCCGTGTGAATCCACCCTGGGAGAATCGCATTGACCTGAATATTGTCCTTGGCCCAGAACACCGCCAAACTCTTGGTAAACTGCACCACCCCACCTTTGGTTGCCGCGTAGGCTGGCGAAACACTGCTGCCGAAAATAGAAGTCATGGAGCCGATATTAATGATTTTGCCCCCACCCGTCTGGCGCATGTATGGATACACTGCACGAGCACACAGGAAGACCCCAGTGAGGTTGGTGTTCAGCACCTGCTGCCACTCCTCTAGCGTGTAATCCTGTGGCGCCTTGCGAATGTTGATACCGGCGTTGTTGACGAGAATATCGACGTGGCCAAAGGTCTCGACGCTGGCTTCTACCATCGCCTGTACCGAGGTCTCGTCTTGGACATCGGTGGAGACGCTCAGGGCGCGGACACCAAGTGCCTGCAGGTTCGTGATCGCCTGGGCGTTCTTGGCAGGCTGACGCGCCGCCACAACGATGTCGGCACCGGCTTGCGCTAGCCCCTGCGCGATACCATACCCAATGCCACCGTTGCCACCTGTCACAATGGCTACTTTACCAGTTAAATCAAAATCTGTTGTCATGATGGGGCTCCTGGCTGCACCATCGGCCATCTGTCAGCTTGACCCACAAGAGAGATGCGCCCAGACAGGGCTCCTGCTACAATAACAACAAAGTGAGGGAGAAGGCAATGTGGGCAACGCCTTCTTGCCTACCTCACTGTGGCCTGAGATGGCGTGTGATCCTGAGGTAGAAGGACCTGTCAGCATGCCACGTATGTCCTTAGTCGACATTCTTATTGGTACAACTTCCCTGACCCCGGAGCAACTGCTCCGGGCGGAGGAACTCAGCGCTCAGAGGGGTGTGCGTCTGGAAGAGGTGCTGATCCAGCAGCACTTCCTGAGTGAGGAAGAACTGTTGCAGGCGCAGGGGCAGCAACTGGGGATGCCCTATTGGAAGGAGCTGCCTGAGAGTGAGTTCGATGTATCGCTCATGACCCAAATTCCTCTCCAGTTTGCTCGCCAGCATAAGCTGGTGCCGATTCGAAAGCAGGATGGCATCATCCTGGTTGCCACGAGCCAGGCGCTGAATCTCCAACCACTCGACGACGTCAGCGCGCTCCTCAAGGCACCGGTCGAATCGATCTTGAGTCCAGAGCGAGAAGTCATCGGAGCCCTGAATCGCTTGTATGACATCGGGTCACAGACCGCGGCCAAGGTCATTCAAGATCTGGACGCACAAGCACTGGGTCGCTTGGCCCATGACCTGGAAGGGCCGCAAGATATTCTGGATCACGATGCTGAGGCGCCCATCATTCAGCTCGTCAATTTGATTCTCTCGCAGGCGGTACGCGACCGCGCCAGCGATATCCACATCGAGCCGTTCGAGCGCTCACTGAAGGTGCGGTATCGTATTGATGGCGTCTTGCACGAGGTCTTGAGCCCACCCAAAGCCCTCCAACCCCGCATTACATCGCGTCTCAAAGTCATGGCGGATTTGAACATTGCGGAGACGCGTCTGCCGCAGGATGGGCGTATCGCCATTCGGGTGCGCAACCGGGAGATCGATATCCGTGTCTCAGTGGTGCCCACGGCCTTTGGCGAGCGTCTCGTGCTGCGCTTGCTCGATAAATCAGGTGCGATGCTCAGTCTAGAGGAGATTGGCTTTGCGCCCGATCTGTTTCCAGTCTATCATCGCCTGATTCGTCGCTCACACGGAATCATTCTGGTCACAGGTCCGACCGGCAGTGGCAAAACGACTACCCTCTATGCTACCCTGTTGCGCCTCAATGCCGCGGAGTTGAATATTATTACCGTGGAGGATCCGATCGAGTACCAGCTCAACGGAGTGGGACAGATCCAGGTCAATCCGAAGATCGATCTCACCTTTGCTAACGGTCTTCGCTCGATTCTACGTCAGGATCCTGACATCATCATGGTAGGAGAAATCCGCGACCGGGAAACGGCCGAAATCGCCATTCAAGCCTCACTCACCGGTCACCTGGTCTTTAGCACCCTGCATACCAATGACGCACCGAGTGCGGTTACACGCCTGATCGATATGGGGGTCGAACCATTTCTGCTTTCCTCGTCGGTCCTGGCGATGATGGCCCAGCGCCTGGTCCGCCTGATCTGTCCGAACTGCCGCGAGCCGTTTACACCTACGGCTGAGGCACTCGGTGAGCTGGGCTTAACGCCGGCAGACCTGGCGCAGCACAGTGGGCAGTTCTTCCATGGCCGTGGCTGCGAGGTGTGTCGTCATACGGGCTATCGTGGGCGTACGGCCATCTATGAGCTGCTGGTACTTGATGATCCGGTGCGCGATTTCATCATGCAGCGTGCCAATGCCAACATGATCAAAACGACTGCTGTGCAGCGCGGCATGCACACCCTGCTGCAGAACGGCGCACGCAAGGTTCTGGAAGGGCGTACCACCGCCGAAGAGATTTTGCGGGTTACTCAGGAAAGTGAATAAGCATGCCAGTCTATACCTATAGTGCCCTGGACGCACGGGGCAAGGAGACGAAGGGCGTCGTTAATGCTGACAGTACACGTGCGGCGCGTGTAAAATTGCGTCAGTCCGGTTTGTTCACCAAGGAGTTGCTGGAAACCACTGCTGCCGAAACACCGGAGCGCAACAGGCGCCTGACCCTGCTGCAAACGGTGCGCCGGGTGCGTCCACAGGATATCACCGTCATGACCCGCCAATTCGCGACCCTGCTGGCGGCTAATTTGACGGTGGTGGATGCCCTCACGGCGCTCATCGAGCAGACGGAAAACCGCACTTTACAACGCACCCTCATCCAGGTGCGCGAGAGCGTCCTGGAGGGTAGTAGTCTTGCGACAGCTCTTGGGCAGCATCGCCGCGTGTTTGCGCAGCTCTTTGTCAACATGGTGCGGGCTGGGGAGGCCAGCGGTGCCTTGCCCCTCGTGATGCTGCGCTTGGCCGACTTTAGTGAACGCCAGCTCGGGACGAGAAAGAAAATCACCGCCAAGATGTATTATCCGCTGTTCATGATCGCCATTAGTAGTCTGATACTCTTCGCCTTGCTGACGTATGTCGTGCCCACTGTGACGACCATGTTTACCAAGATGCATGGCACCTTACCCTTACCAACGGTCGTGCTCATCAGCGTGAGTAATTTTTTGCAGGCGTACTGGTGGCTCCTCGGACTGGGACTGTTGGGGCTCTTCCTGGCAGTGCGGCAGTATGGACGAACCGTACGGGGAGTGCGCCTCTTTGATACGTGGAAGATCCGTGCCCCACTGGTCGGCAAGTTAGCCTTGAAGGTGGCGATGTCGCGCTTCACGCGTACCCTGGGCATTTTGTTGCATAGCGGTATCCCTCTCCTCGATGCCCTGGAGATTGCACGTGCGGTAGTGGATAATTCGGTGCTGGCAGCGGCTATCAACACGGCTCGGGACGCTATTCGTGAAGGGGCAGATATCGCCAGCCCCCTGAAAGCGAGTGGTTATTTCCCACCGCTCGTCTCACACATGATTTCGATTGGCGAGAAAAGTGGCCAGCTTGAAGACATGCTTCTGCGTGTTGCCGAGTCGTACGATAACGAGGTGGAGATCAGTGTGGAGGGTTTGACTTCACTCGTCGAACCGATCATCATCGTCGTGATGGCGATTGTGGTCTTTGGCATTATGCTCGCAGTGCTGCTGCCGATTTTTGAACTCAACACGATGGTACGCTGAGCTTTATTCCCACTCTCGCTCTCTCGCGCTAGGAGAGGGTGTCACAGAAGGCGTCGCCATATGCCGAAACATGTGCTTGGTATTGCGTTAGATACCGCCAGCATCACGCTGGTGCGACTCACCGGCAGTTTGAAGTCGTATGACGTCACACTGGCTACCCAACATCCCTTACCCCAACACGACGAGCCACAGGAGCAAGTAGCTCTCCAACGTCAAGCATTGCATACGCTGCTTGATCCGTTACGGTTGCACGGTGATACCATTCTGGTGGCCTTGCCAGCGCACAGTGCAGTGCTGCGCAATCTGACGTTCCCCTTCAAAGAGCCACGACGCATTTACCAAGTCCTCAAAAACTCGCTCGACGAGCATATGCCTTTTGAGCCGGAAGATGTGGTGGCTGACTTCCACCCTCTGCCTTCCGAGAGCAAATCTGCAGCTCAGCTCCTGGCGGTAGGGATGCCTGAAGATGTCATCACGACGGCCTTAGAACTGCTCCAGGAGGTTGGTCTGGAACCCACAGTGCTCGATCTGGACGTCTTTGGCCTCGCCAATGCTGCCCTCTTAGGGTGCACCGCGCTCCCGGCACATACCGTGTTGGTCGATGTGAATACCGAGCGGACCTTACTGACCTTGCTCAATCTCGGGACGCCAGTGTTGGCGCGCAGCCTGGCTTACAAGTTCCCTGAAGACGCTGAGGCACTGGAGACTTATGCGAGCCGTCTGAGCAAACACCTGCAGCAGACGTATTATGCGTGTGAACATGTCTTGCAGCAGCCTTATGAACCCGATCTCCTGCTGGTGTCAGGGGTCCGTGGTGATCAGGCCAGCATACTGGCCAAAGAGCTCCAGGAAATTGACGACATCCCAGCGGAGGTCTGGCGCGTCACGGCTGGCGCGTATAAGGCGGACCAGACACGCCTGCCGGCCCCTGACCTGGCGCGCTACGCCGTGGCCTTTGGCGTGGCACTGCGTGGTTTACACCGTCGTGCCTGTGGAGTGAACTTGCGGCGGGAGCGCTTTGCACTCCATAAAGATCTGGAAGAGCTACGCGGTCGCTTCATTGGGCTCGGGATCCTGGCCATAGGAGTCATCGGGTTAGGAATCGCGAGTCTCTATCTCAACATGTCCTACAAAGCGCAGCGCTATGCCCAATTGCAGGACGAGATCACGCGCGTGTTTCGGGAGACCCTGCCAGAGACGCGCATGGTCCAGCCGACCGAGCAACTACGCCAAAAAATTCGTGAGCTAGAGGAGCGCCTCAAAGCCTTTGGTGGGATGACGGGGGCACAACTGTCTGGCTTGCAAATCTTGCATGAGATCAGCGCACGGACACCGCCATCGATCACCCTGAACGTGGATAACCTGGCCATCACGACCGGCACTACAGATCTCGGGGGCTCGACAGAGTCGTATGACGACGTGGTCAAACTCAAAAATGCGCTAGAGGCATCCCCATTTTTCCCCATCGTGAAGATTACGAATACCAAAACGGATGGCAACAAAATTTCCTTCAAACTGACCGTTAACACCTCCAAAACCCCAGGAGGAAACCTATGAATTTTTGGCAGAATATACAACCGCGCGAACGCCTGTTCATCGGAGGTGCCGGGGCGATACTCGTGTTGATCCTCCTCTTCATATTCGCGATCGATCCGCTGTTCAAGCACTCCGCTGATCTGGATCGTCAGATTGTTACAGCGCGTCGTCAACTCGCTGAACTACGCACCATGCAACAGGAGTATCAGCGCCAGAAAACCGTGGTCGATAACATCAATAGCCAGCTTAAAAGGCAACAGAATGTCGCGATCTTTTCACGCCTGGAAGAATTTGCTGGCCAGACCGGCATTCGCAACAAAATTCTCTACATGAAGCCAACAGTGAGTACGCCGAGTGAGGTGTACAACGAGGAGAAAGTCGAGGTCAAGATGGAGGGTGTGACTCTCGAACAGCTCGTACGTTATCTGCATCAAATTGAGAACTCGCCCCAGTTGTTAAAAATCAAGCGTCTCGAAATTAAACCACGCTTTGACAACCGCCAGATCCTCACTGCGACATTTCACGTCTCGGCCTTTACTCTGAAAGAGGGAACGACCTAAGAGCTGCGCACGGCAATGACCCCGCCCGTTTGGCGGGGCACTCCCCGGCTTACTAGGCACCTACGCCTCGTGTGGAAGCCGCGGCATAGGTACCGCGCACAGTACAAAGCCTGTACCCTGGCGTACAGTCCCTTCCTAGGCAGCTCCTGTGAGGAGATGCAAGGCCTCTTGATATTTGCGTGTGGTCTGCTCCACCACGTGTGGTGGCAACTCAGGAGCTGGAGGATGCTTGTTCCATCCTGTATCGGTGAGATAATCGCGCACGTACTGCTTATCAAAGCTCGGCTGGCCGTGTCCAGCAGTGTACCCCTGCAAGGGCCAGAAACGCGATGAGTCTGGCGTGAGCACTTCGTCGATGAGGTATAGCTGGTTGTCTAAGAGGCCAAACTCGAACTTCGTGTCGGCAATGATGATCCCGCGCGTCAACGCATAGTCCACAGCCTCGCGATACACCTGTAGGCTGGTATCACGCACCTGCTCCGCCAGCCCCCTTCTCCCGCCCAGCACGTGCACCATGTCCTCAAAGGAAATGTTGAGGTCGTGTTCTCCCTCTGGGGCTTTCGTTGACGGTGTAAATATAGGTTCCGGCAACCGTTCTGACTCACGCAAGCCGGCTGGGAGTTGCATGCCACAAACTGTGCCCTGCTGCTGATACTCCGCCCAGGCTGAGCCAGAAATATACCCACGCACAATCGCCTCGACGGGCAAGGGTGTGATGCGACGTACAATGACAGCGCGGTCACGCACTTGGGCAACCTCCTCACGCGTCAGCGCCTCCTCAAGGTGCCGAGTGGTGAGATGATTGGGCACAAGCGTTGCCGTGCGCGCGAACCAAAAATTCGACATGGCCGTGAGAATCCGTCCCTTATCAGGAATGGGAGTCGGCAGAACGACATCAAAGGCCGAGAGCCGGTCGGTGGCCACAATAAGAAGATGTTCGTCATCTACTGCATAGATATCGCGGACCTTGCCTTGGCGGAAGCGTTGCACACTACGCAAATCAGAAGTAAAGACTGTGCTCATCACGACCTCTCCTTGACGGTAAGATCGATAACTCTCAAACGGTCACGTGCCACGGTGTATGGGGTACTGCCATCCCATTGCCGGGCATAGCCTACAGGGCTCGTGCAGGCCGTCATACGACCCACCTGCACCGTGAGCTGCCGGTGGGTATGCCCAGCCAGGACGAGTGTCACTTTGGGACAAGATTGCCACACCTCGCCCAATAAAACACTGCCCATGAACGCTCCAAAGTAATCTGCGCGGGCCTCATGTCGGTAATGCATCATACTGCGGAATGGCAGCATATGGGTCACGCCAACGATGTGCTGGACATGCGATTCCACATCCTGGAGTTGCTGGGCTAGGGCCTGCACCATGTGGGCTGTGATGGCCTCATCGCTCAGGTGTTTGCGCCTGCCCTCAGAGGTCTCTGCAGCTAGCCAATGGACAAATCGCCCGTCGTTCCAGACCAGATCCTGAAAGGTTTTGCGGCGGTAATCATGGATTGTAATGTGCGCATCGAGATCAACATTGCGCAGAGAATAGTCGTACCAGCCTAGGCTACCGCAAAAGGCCACATCACCCAGCACGTAAGGTTCAAGCCATAAGGGGTGGACACCGGCAGCTCGACACAGGGCTGGCAAGAGCTGATAGTATTTCTG
>Ga0081540_1004319_pt1 | contig 10893 bp, 10 predicted proteins | sample TabmetS2T1R1_FD_71024 | JGI IMG/M metagenome (GOLD analysis project Ga0081540, IMG submission 71024) | Tabebuia heterophylla rhizosphere microbial communities from the University of Puerto Rico - S2T1R1 | ecosystem: Host-associated > Plants > Roots > Rhizosphere ... | reverse complement strand
CTCGGGCGGGATTGGGGCGGCTGCCGCCTCTTGCGGCGCGGTCTGGGCCGGAGCTGGCAATTGCGAAACGGCCGCATCCGCCGCAGCCACCTGAACGGCAGGAGGGCTCTGCTGATCCGCAAGCTTCGGTGTTTCCGACGGCGACGACGAAGCTGCGGCCAGTTGCGGTGCCCACCGGGAGATCGTCGGCCTGACCGTCTCGCCATAGGACTGCCAGGCGAAAGCAGCGGTGCAGATGCCCGCCGTCAACAGCAGCCCGACCAGGCCGCGTAGTGCCGGCCTGCCTCGCGATGGCTGACGAGACCGCTTCACGGGCTTCTTCTCCAGCTTGGAAATCTGTTCGTTGAACCGTGCAAGCTCTTGATCCGCGCGGGCGATCTGCTCATAGGCATGCGCGAGCCGTTCATCGGCGCGCGCGACCAGCTCGATCTCCTGCGTGGACAGTCCCGAACCAGCATCGCGTGCATCGGTCTGCTTGGTATTCTCAGGGGAATCCATGGGGCGCCTCCTCCCAGTTTTGCCGTCAACTGAACGGGCGATCGTCGGATTGTGGACACTCCCTACCGCCGTTTTGACCAAAGCAAGGAAAGTATAGGGCCGATTTTGGGCAAATTGATCTTCAGGCATCGCAGCCCGAGTAGCGGGAGGCAGGGGAGGAAACGGCCACCGCAGCATTCGGCGGCGATCCTGCCTTTTGCCTCTCATTGAGATCGTCGACACGCATTCGTATGTTGGCGAGCGAGCAATGACGATTGGAATTCCAGATGCTCCTACCGCTCGATAGTCCGCATTGGCATGAGCTGAGCGCGTGCTGGTCCGCACCGCGGGCAATCGAGCTGCTGCGGCAGATCGTGTCGACTGGGCGGCTCGGCGAGGCGTGGCAGCAGCTCCAGGAGGAGATCATCCACCAGGGCACCGTCTACGGCGTCACCTCAGCGGCGCTGCCGCACCTGATCTGGCTGGCACCGTCGCTGACCCCGGACGAGCAGCGCGACCTGTGGATCGACGTCGCCTTTATGATCGCCGCGGGGGCGCACAGCTTCGACGGCAACGAGCCCGTCCCCGGCATGCAGGAAACTCTGACCCAGTCCCTGCGCGACGCCGAACCCCTTGCGTTGCAAGCATTCCTGGCCTCGCCTTCCCTGGATGAAGCCATGGCGAGCTACTATGCTCTGGCCTGCGTGGCCCTGTCCGGCCACGCCGTCGGCGACGCGATCTGGGAGTTCCTCGCCCCTGGCGATGGCTACATCCGACTGAGATGCCCGGAGTGCGAGGCCGAGTACGAGGTTGACGGCTTCGGCGACCCGGTGCGGCCGCCGTGCGTGCCGCCACCCGTGCCTTCACTGGCGCCGCGAGCCTGCCCCGAATGGGCGTGCGTGCCGGTTGACCTTCCGTCCGGCTTCGAGGGATTCAGTGCGGTCGCCCGCGCGGTCGCCAACGCCGGCCTGCCGGGGCAGGCATCCCCCGCCGCGGTGTGGTGCCTGGTGGCCGCGATGGTGGCGGCGAAGGGCGCACTGCCGTGGGCGCGGACGCTACTCCGCCTGACCGGCCATTTCCGTTGCAGCACATGCGATTCCGTCCGGCCGATCGCCGCCATGCTCCACCATGCGACCGCGCAATCGTTGGGCTCCTCCTCGCAGCCCGGCTCCGCCGGGCTCCCGGCCATGGGCTCGCCCGACATGACCGTTCCCGATCCGGCGACCATCGCCGACGCGGCCGGCTTCAAACCGGCGCCTGGCGGTTCGGTCATCGCTGGCCAAATCGCTCTGCGGCCCGTCCCGGTGCCCGGCGACGCGGAGATCCCCCTGCGATGCGAGGCGCTGGTGACGATGCCCGGCGGCCCCGACGACAGGCGCATGCGCGGCGAGCCACGCGTGCCCTGGCTGGCCAAACTGTGCGACGGCCGCACCCTGCTCGCGACCGGCCATGCCGACGGCGCCGTCCACCTGCGCGATCCGTCGTCCCGCAGCTCTGTTGTCGAGCTGTGGCGCCGCGAAGGACAGCCGGTTGCGGGCATGGCCTTCGGCGAGGACCTGGTGGTGGTCTACGGCAGCCTCGACGTCGATGTGTGGAGCCCGATCGCGGTCAGCGGCGAACGCTCGAGCATGGCACCCAAGCCGGAATATTTGCACGCCAACGGCCACCGGCACCTCGTGGCCGTCTGCGTCGCCGCAGACCTCGGCTACCGCAAGCCGATCCTGCTCGCCGACCGCAACGGCACGGTCTCGATGTGGGAGACGTTCGGCGTGCGCCTGGGCGACCCGCTGCCACCCGACCCGCAGCATCGCGAAGTCTTCGCCATCGCCGCATCCGCCGGTTTCGTCGTCACGGCCTCCCTGGCCGACGCCAACCTCCGGATCTGGCAGCCATTGTCGAACATTTGTACTTTGGTGCCGCTGCAGGCCGCCCCGCAGTGGCTGACCTTCACCGGCGACACCCTCACCGTCGGCCTCACCACCGGACCAATCAGCTTCTCCGTGCGCTGAAGCCAAGCCAGCCTGTGAGATAGGCCGCAAGCTTGGTCGCGTGCGCCAACCACTCCCGTGGCAGAGGCCGGGCGGGAAGTCGTGTCACAGCGCTCTGCTTTCCGCATCTGGAAACGAGCTACTTTGGCGCTTGCGGCGGCTCAGTTGGCCTTGCGGCCCAGGAACGCCGGGATATCGAGAACTTTTTCCTCGATCGGATTGTGGGCAGGAGAAACCCGGCCGTATGGATCGAGGCGATGCGGCGCCGGATGGCGCGCATGTTCCGCGCTCGCCGGTCGCCCGTCCGCGTGGCGGGCTGCCGGGATCAGCGATGGCGGACTAGCAAATTGTGGCGGCGGCACATTCCGGTCGGCGATGCGGCGCCTGTCGTTGCTCAGCCTGCCGGCGAGGTCCGTGAGCAAGTGTTCCGCCGGCTGCGTCGGACGCGCTGCTGCGAGATTATCGATGCCGGTCGCCACGACCGACACGCGGACGATACCTTCGAGGCTTGCATCGAAGGTCGCGCCGACGATGATGTTGGCATCCGGATCGGCCTCGTCGCGGATGCGGGTCGCCGCTTCGTCGACCTCGAACAGCGTCAGGTCCCTGCCGCCGGTGATGGAGACGATCAGGCCGCTGGCGCGCTTGATCGAGGGATCCTCGATCAATGGATTGGAAATGGCGGCGATGGCGGCGTTGAGCACGCGCTTGGCGCCGGAAGCCTCGCCCCTGCCCATCATCGCCTTGCCCTTCTCGCGCATGACCGAGAGCACGTCGGCAAAATCGAGATTGATCAGGCCTTCCTTGACAATGAGGTCGCTGATGCAGGCCACGCCCGAATAAAGCACCTGATCGGCCATGGCGAAGGCATCGGAGAAGGTGGTCTTCTCGTTGGCCACCCGGAACAGGTTCTGGTTCGGGATGATCAGGAGGGTATCTACCGCCTTCAGCAGTTCCGCGATCCCGGCTTCGGCATAGCGCATGCGGCGCTGGCCCTCGAACTGGAACGGCTTGGTGACGACACCGATGGTGAGAATGCCGAGCTCGCGCGCGGCCCTGGCGATGACGGGCGCGGCGCCCGTGCCGGTGCCGCCGCCCATGCCGGCGGTGATGAACACCATATGTGCGCCGTTCAAATGATCGCGGATCTCATCGATGGCCTCTTCCGCCGCAGCACGCCCCAATTCGGGCTGCGCGCCGGCACCAAGGCCGCCGGTCACCTGCGTGCCCATCTGGATGACGCGCCCGGCCTTGGAACTGGTGAGCGCCTGTGCATCGGTATTGGCGACGATGAAGTCGACGCCTTCGAGCCCCGCCTCGATCATGTTGTTGACTGCATTGCCGCCGGCGCCACCGACCCCGAACACGATGATGCGCGCCCTGAGTTCGCGGATGTCGGTGATGCCACTCATTTTTGCCCCACGGTTACTCCGCCAAGCCGCGGAATGAGAGAAAAGGGATTGCTACCCACCAGCAGCCTTGCGATCTGCTTCCACCAAGCTCGCAGCCAGATGCCCCACCCGCCGCACAGAATGTCCTTGATTCTCGCTCGGAGTACCAGTTCGGAGAGCGGTTCGCAGCGCCGCCACCTCTCCCTCGAGCCGTGCCGTGGCCTCCCTGGCGGCCGTGGTCTCGGCAGTCGCCTGCAGCAGCTCAGCCATCAGGCGATTGGCGCGCTCGCGTTCGTACTCGAAATCTGCGCGATTGCCGGCCGCCCTGGCCTCAAGCTGCGCGATCTCCATCTGCAGCGCCACGATCATGGCCTTCAACGGAGCGGCGTCGCCTGCCTGGCGATGCCCCGGCGGGTGTGGCGTATGCCTGACTTCAGCGAGATCGACGCTCACCAGGGCCTTCCCATCCTCCGAAAGCGAGCGCGGCAAGTGTAGCCGCCTGGCAAGCGAGCGGGCGGCCGCTGCCGAGATATTCAGGCGCGCGCCCAGGGCTGCATAGGTGAGAATCTCGACGGGCATCGGCTGTTCTCCTCGAACGAACCGGCGGGAATCGGCTGATGATGACCGGATAGTAAAAGCGAGGTTAAGGCCGTCATGGTTAACAAGTAGTTAACGGGCGACGCGCCGTTGATTTGAGGGTGTCTCGAGGCCCCTCCGCCGCGGCTGGATTTGTGAAACTCACCGGCACCGGGGGCGGAGCAAGCTGGTGTGGGATCAATAGGTTGCGGTATAATCAGGGCATGGCGGCTGAGGCGCGATTACCTATGGACGACGAACAGCTCGCTGACCTGCACAGATTCCTGGCCGAGTACCACCGCCGCCTCGCGCGGGAAGCGGTGCTCGATGTCGTGCAGCAATACCACTCCGATCTGGCGCAGCGGCTCGCGGATGAAGCCGCGCTGATCCCGAGGCGAACCGCGATCGCGCAACGGCTGCGCGAAGGTGAGCAGCGGCTGAAGGATGAGGGGCAGTGAGGGCTTCGCCGCTGCGTAGGGTGGGTTGGCGAAGCGTAACCCACCAAAGTCTCTACGCGCGGTCGGTTCAGCCGGTGGGTTACGCCTTCGGCTAACCCACCCTACTCCCTACTCGAGACCGTTTCGTGAGTCGCAGATGCGGATTATCATCGCACCACGTCACCACGCGATGGGGCGGATGATCCGAGGGAGACCGTCATGAACCAGCCGCAGCCAGTCAAGGACGCCAGTCACCTTTACGAAGTCGAACGCCGCGCCTACCACGCCGAGCGCCCCGGCTTTCGCATCACGGAGTTGCAGCTCTCTGCAAAGCAGAAGGTGCCGTGGCACACCCACAGCAATGTCTCCGATACTTTTTACGTTCTCGAAGGCGACATGAGGCTGTTCCTGCAGAATCCGAAAGAGGAAGTGAATTTGAAGCCCGGCGAAGTCTATGTCGTCAGGCCCACGCGACCACATCTGGTGACCAACGGCGGCACGAAGTCGCTCACCTTCCTGGTTCTGCAAGGCGTCGGCGAATATGATTTTGTTCCGCTGTTGGGGACGAAGTAAGGGCTCGGCTTCGTACGCTCTTACGTTCTATGCGAAATGCATGGAGCTGAAATGCGCCCAAGATTGTTCCGCGCGCCCTCGCCCCCGCAGTGCTATACATGGCCGCAACAAAAACGAGCGCGGAGAGGGTTTCAACCGCTCGCGCCAGGCAGGGAGAACGGCCATGCGCAGGATATTGGCGGGCGCGATCACGGCGGTTTGCCTCTCACCGGTCGGCTTGCGGGCCGAGGTCGTTCGCTTCGATATCGTGGAACGCCTGCCGGCCTTCGTCGGCCGAAGCTTTGGCGACGTCGGCCCCTATGAGCGGATCACCGCGCGCGCCACCATCGCCCTCAATCCGTCCGACGATCGCAACGCCGTCATCACCGATCTCGCGCAGGCGCCGCGCAATCCGAACGGAAGAGTGGAAGCGACCGCCGATGTCGTGATCCTGCAGCCCGCCGACCCCGCGCACGGCAACGGCACGCTGCTCGTGGAAGTGCCCAATCGCGGCCGAAAACTGGCGCCGCAACTGTTCGACGATTCATCGCAGCCCGGCGCCAACAATGCGCAAGGCCCAGATGACGCCGGCATCGGCTTCCTGCACCGCCAGGGCTATACGATGGTCTGGGTCGGCTGGCAGGGCGACATCCCCTCCCGGCCGGGACAGATGGCGCTGACCGCGCCGGTGCTGAAAGGCGTGACGGGGCCTGCGCGCGAGGAATTCATCTTCGACGACACGACAAGTCCCGCGCGGGCAACACTAACCTGGCCCGCCGCGGATCCCGCCAACCTCACCATCACGGTGCGCACCGCCTGGGCCGATGCGCGCCAGACACCGCCCGGCCTCTCCGTCCGCCTCGTCGATCCCTCTACCGTCGAGATCACGCGGCCCGACGGTTTTGATGCCGGCGCGCTCTACGAGGTCACGTATACAGCGCGCGATCCGGCGCCGCTCGGCATGGGCTTTGCCGCGGTGCGCGATGTCGCAAGCTTCCTGCGCCGCGATACGACGGCAGCCAATCCGCTGCTGAACGGCCTGCATCCGTCGGTCAGCCGCGCCATCGGCTTCGGCGTCTCGCAATCCGGCCGTTTCCTGCGCGACTTCCTCTATCTCGGCTTCAACGAGGACCTGCAGGGCCGCGTCGTGTTCGACGCCCTGATGCCGCATGTCGCGGGCACGCGGCGCATGGCGACCAATGTCCGCTTCGGGCAACCGGGCCGCAACCCGCGCCATCCGCAGGACCAGGCCTGGCAGGCTGATCTGTTCCCGTTCACCTATGCGACGCTGAGCGATCCGATCTCCGGCAAGACCGACGGCCTGCTGCGCCGCTGCGCGCTGTCCGTGACGTGCCCAAAGGTGATGCAGACCGACAGCGAGCATGAATGGTGGGCTTCGCACGCCTCGCTGCTGGTGACCGATCTTTCGGGCAATCACCTCGATTTGCCTGACAACGTCCGCGCCTACATGATCGCGGGCACGCCGCATTTCGCTGGGCCCACCGATGTCATGCGCAAGGGCATGACGGCGATGTCGATGCCGCTGAACCCGATGCATGCCGGCGCGCCGATGCGCGCGCTGCTGACCGATCTCAATGCCTGGATCAGCGATGGTGTCCCGCCGCCGGCAAGCCGCGTGCCGATGCGCGCCCATGGCACACTGGCCGCAACCGAAGGCGCGGTGCGGACGGATATCCCCGGCCTGTCATATGGGGGCATCCATACGCTTGCTGCCTTCTCCGACCAGAGCGTGCTGCCGCCGAGGGAGATCGGCCGCTATCCCGTGTTCGTGCCGAAGGCGGACGATGACGGCATGGCTATCGCTGGCATTCGCCAGCTCGCACTCGCCGTGCCGCGCGCGACCTACACGGCGTGGAATCCACGCGCGCAAGGTTTTGGGCCGACGGCGCTGTATCCGCTGCAGGGCGCCGTGGTGCCGTTCGCGCCGACCGAAGCGGCGCGAAAGGAAATACACGACCCGCGGCCGTCGATCGCGGAACGTTACGCGAATAACGATGTCTATGTCGCCGCTGTGCGGCGGGAGGCGGCGCGGCAAGTGGCCGAGCGGCTGCTGTTGCCCGAGGATGCGGAGCGCGCCATCGAGGCTGCGAAGCAAGGCAGGCTCGCGAAGCTCGGGCAGTGATCGGTGAACCCACCGCCACACCTTCGGCGCAGCGACACTTTGGCGGGTTACGCTGGCGCTAACCCGCCCTACGCACTACGCCCGTGGCCTGCGGTGGCGAAAAAACTTGTCAGCCATGTCGGAACACGAGCCCTTCGCCCGTCCTATGCCTTGAACGAGGACATGGAGATACCGAATGGCCGACCTGACGCTGACCACCTTCGATTGGGTTCCCGAGATGCCGCGGGGCTATGTGCGCGACCTCCGTGTGCGTTGGGCGCTGGAAGAGGCCGGCCTGCCCTACCGCGTCGAGAGCGTGCCGTTTCGCGATCGAAATGCCGCGCATTTCGCGCACCAGCCGTTCGGCCAGGTGCCGTGGTTGACCGATGGCGACCTCTCGATCTTCGAGAGCGGCGCGATCCTGCTCCATCTCGGCGAGCTGAGTTCAGCGCTGATGCCTGCCGATCCGCGCGGCCGCAGCGAGGCGACGCAATGGGTGTTCGCCGCGCTCAATTCGGTCGAGATGGCGAGCCTGCCCTGGTCCATGTTCAAGTTCACCGGCGAGCCGGCATCGAAGTTTTTGGACGAGTTCCTCAAGATCCGGCTCAAGCACCTGGAGCCGGTGTTGGCAGGACGCGAATGGCTGGCGGGGTCCTTCTCCGTCGCCGACATCCTCATGTCCGATGTGCTGCGCCCCGTCGATCGCTTCGACGGGCTGGCGGGCCATCCCGCCTGTCGTGACTACATCGCGCGCGCCACGGCCCGCCCGGCTTTCGCGAAGGCGCACGCAGACCAGATGACGCATTTCGCGGCGGCGGACCGTAGGGCAGGTCAGGCGCAGCCGTAACCCGCCAACTCCAGCGCACAAGAAGATGGCGGGTTACGCTTCGCTAACCCCGCCCTACGCCATATGCGCTGCTACGCGGACAAACCGGACATGGAACGGGGAGCCTCACGATGACGATCATCATTACTGCCTTTGAGCGGTCACCCGATGGCGGCAAGGGACTGGCGCGTGATACGCGCGTTCGCTGGGCGCTTGAAGAAGTGGGTCAGCCCTACGAGGTTCGCCTTGTTTCGTTTCGGGCGATGAAAGAACCCGCGCATCTGGCGCTTCATCCTTTCGGCCAGATTCCGACCTACGAGGAAGGTGATCTCGCCCTGTTCGAGACAGGGTCGATCGTCTTCCATATCGCCGAGCGCCATGCGGGCCTGCTGCCTGATGACGCCGATGCGCGGGCGCGCGCGATCACATGGGTGTTTGCCGCGCTCAACACGGTGGAGCCGCCGATCCTTGAACTCGTAACCGCCAGGATTTTTGAGGGCGATAAGCCCTGGACCAAGGAGCGCCTGCCTCTGGTCGAGGATCGCGTCCGCGACCGGTTGAAGCAACTTTCCGCTCGCCTTGGCAGTGCCGACTGGCTCGATGGTGGGTTCAGCGCGGGCGACCTGATGATGGTGTCGGTGCTGCTCAGGTTGAAACCATCGGGCCTCCTGAACGAATATCCGAACCTTGCCGCCTATGTCGCCCGCGGCGAAGCGCGGCCCGCCTACAAGCGGGCTTTCGCCGCTCAATTGGCGGTTAACACCGGCAAGCCACCGAGCGGCTGATTGAGGTCCGTCATGGGCTCGAAGCCATCATCCGAGTTTTTCGTTCAGCCTGTAGGGCGGACCACAAGTGTCCGAATTTAATGCGTGTCGGCGTGCAGACACGCGCGGGAACCCATCGTCGGCCCAGAGCCGTCACATTTCGCGCCGATAATTTTGATCCCGGCTGCGGCAAACCGATTTGGCGGCGCCGCGTTATTTCCGGTTCATTCAACGCCACAGGAGACTGCCATGGCTGCGAAAGTAAAGCCGATCCCGAAAGGGTTTCACACCGTGACCCCTTACCTCATCGTCGAGGGCGCGCAAAAGACGATCAGCTTCATGGAACAGGCGCTCGGTGCCCAGCATGAACATGAGGCGACCTTGCGGCCCGACGGCACGGTCATGCACGCGACGCTCAAGGTCGGAGATTCGATGGTGATGATCTCCGACGCCTCCGAGCACGCCAAGGCCACGTCCGTCATGCTGTATCTCTACGTGCCCGATGTCGACGCCGCCTATCAGCGCGCGCTCAAGGCAGGCGCCACCTCGATCATGGAGCCGGCGGATCAATTCTATGGCGATCGCAGCGGCGGCGTGAAGGATGCCGCCGGCAATAGCTGGTTCTTCGGCACTCATATCGAAGATGTGTCACCGGCGGAGCTGAAGAAACGCGCGGAGGAAGCTTTCAAGAAGAAGGCGGCTTAGAGCCGAGTTACAGAAGTGAGGCTCAGCTTCGTAGGGTGGGTCAGCGTAGCGTAAACCACCAAGGTCTTGACGCGCGGTCGGTTCGGCCGGTGGGTTACGCCTTAGGCTTACCTACCCTACGCACTTGGACGTACGGCAATGATTTGGCCATGCCGGCATCGGCCAATTGCAAATATGCCCTCTGCAGAATCGGCGCCATCATGTCCCACGCCCACTGCGCGTTATGCAGGGGCAAATGTTCGATAAACGAAACTCCGATCGCATTTTTCAGACGATCATTTCCATCCCTGTAGTACTTCTCAGCCAGCCTGAAACACAATGCGACGTCCTTCGCGTTCCCGAGCGCGATGGCGCGTTGTACGAAATCAGCTAGTACATGCACCTCCAGATGCAACAATCCGTATTGTGAGTTAATTTCGTCGCGCAAATCGGGAAAGGTGCCCTTTACCTCCTTCAAGAAAATGCTTCGGTCAAGGTTGCCCATTGCTCGCATCCCCGAAAGTTTGGGCGTTTGGCAGGTTGCTGGTCTCGATGCGCGGCCGGTTCGGCCGGTGGGTTACGCTGCGCTAACCCACCCTACGATTCCTCACAACGGCAAATTGTCGTGCTTCTTCGCCGGGATCTCGACCTTCTTATCCCTGAGCATCGCCAGCGCGCGGGCGATCCGCTTCCGTGTCGAATGCGGCATGATGACGTCGTCGATGTAGCCGCGCTCGGCGGCGATGAACGGGGACAGGAAGCGGTCTTCGTATTCCTTGGTGCGCTTGGCGATCGCGTCGGGATCGGTCATGTCGGCGCGGAAGATGATTTCGACCGCGCCCTTGGCGCCCATCACCGCGATCTGCGCGGTCGGCCAGGCGTAGTTCATGTCGGCGCCGATTTCCTTTGAGGCCATGACGTCGAAGGCGCCGCCATAGGCCTTGCGGGTGATGACGGTAACGAGCGGCACGGTGCATTGCGAATAGGCGAACAGCAGTTTCGCGCCGTGCTTGATCAGGCCGCCATATTCCTGTGCGGTGCCCGGCAGGAAGCCCGGCACGTCGACGAAGGTCACG
>Ga0081540_1004318_pt1 | contig 10894 bp, 11 predicted proteins | sample TabmetS2T1R1_FD_71024 | JGI IMG/M metagenome (GOLD analysis project Ga0081540, IMG submission 71024) | Tabebuia heterophylla rhizosphere microbial communities from the University of Puerto Rico - S2T1R1 | ecosystem: Host-associated > Plants > Roots > Rhizosphere ... | reverse complement strand
CGTGGCTGCCCACGGGCCGTTTGTCTTGCGGGGCGCCGCGGCGAGCCGTCCGCGTCTCGCCGAGCCGCTCTCGGCGTTCGTGCGGCGATGCGGGATTCCATTCTTCAACACCCAGATGGGGAAGGGCGCGGTCAATGCCGGCTCCAATCTGTATATGGGTACGGCCGCGCTGTCGGAGCGGGATTGGGTTCACGAGGCGATCGACCAGGCCGATCTGATTATTTCGATCGGCCACGACACCGTCGAGAAGCCGCCTTTCCTGATGGGCCATGATGGACCGCAGGTGATCCATGTCGGCGCCACGCCGGCGACGGTGGAGCAGGTTTACTTCCCGCAGGCGGAGATCGTCGGCGACGTCGGCGCGAGTCTCACGAGCCTGGCCGACCGCCTCGAAGGCAAGCTTCCCAATGGTCAGGCATTGCTGGGTTTGCGGGAAGGGATCCTTGCCCACCTTTCCGAGCGGTCGACGGAGGACCGGTTTCCGCTGACGCCGCAGCGCATCGTGCACGACGTCCGCCAGGTCATCCCGCCTGATGGCATCGTGGCCCTCGACAACGGCATGTACAAGATCTGGTTCGCCCGCAACTATCGCACCAGCGTCGCCAACACGCTGCTGCTCGACAACGCGCTCGCGACCATGGGTGCAGGTCTTCCTTCGGCGATCGCAGCGTCGCTGATCCACCCCGAGCGGCGCGTGCTCGCCGTCTGCGGCGATGGCGGCTTCATGATGAATTCGCAGGAGCTCGAGACGGCGGTGCGGCTCAAGCTGAATCTCGTCGTGCTCGTGCTCGAGGATCGCGCCTACGGCATGATCCGATGGAAACAGGAAGTCGATGCGTTTCCGGACTTCGGCCTCGAGTTCGGCAATCCTGATTTCGTCGCCTATGCCAGGTCATATGGCGCCAAGGGCTCCCGCGTCGGCAAGGCCTCGGAGCTCTCGACGATGCTGGAATCTGCTTTCAGCGAGGGCGGCGTGCATCTCGTCGTGGTACCCGTCGATTACAGCGAGAACATGCGCGTACTTGTCAACGAGTTACCCCCGGTAGCTCAGGCCAGATGAAAGCCCCGCGTCCGTCTTGTGCGCGATAGTCTCTTTGCGATCACGTCGTGCGGCCGAACGCGTTCCAAAGCCGGATATGACAAATGACCGCTTCCGGCCACTGAGCGGGCCGGCCAGCCGCACCGATTGATGACCGGCTTCGAGGGAATAGCGGACCTCGGCTAAGCGCCTTGCCACACCCGGATGCTTCGGCTCTCGATGAGGCAGCAAGCTCGATTTCAAATTCGCCTGCCATCGCTGACATGCTCGCCTCACCCGAGATCGCCCATTTTTGAACGGTCGTGCTCGATGCCGCACATCAAGACTTGACGGAAGGTTCTGGTCATCCTACTGGTCTTACCAAGGTAAGATCAAAAAGATTGCAGGGAATGGAACTCAAGCGAGCAGCCGAGGGTGAAACGGGTTTCCAGAAGGTATTTGCCTTCCTGCGCGACCGGCTGATCGCCGGTTCGCTCAAGCCGGGCGACCGCCTGATGTCCGAACGCGAGCTCGCGACACAGCTCGGCGTCAGCCGGCCGCTTGTGCGTGAGGCTCTGCGCGCCCTGACAATGCTCGGCATCGTCGAAATCCGGGATCGCATCGGCACCGTGGTGACCCGTCCGGATGTCTCCGTGCTCAACGACTTCTTCACCTTCGCGCTGGCCCAGCAGGCCGACATGGTGGACGACGTGATGCAGGCGCGCATCGCGATCGAATGTCAGGCCGTTCGGCTGGCCTGCGAGCGCGCCAGCATTGCCGATTTCGAGCGCCTGCAGCGCGCGCTCACGCAAATCACCGATACGATCGATGAAGCCGACGCCGGCGGCATGGCCGACTTCGAATTCCACCGCGCGATTGTCCTGGCGTCCCATTCGGAGACGCTGGCGGTCCTGCACAATTCGATGGCCGGCCTGCTGACGCATTCGCACCGCAGCCGCCGCGAGCTCGTGCAGGCCTTCCCGTCGATGAAGGAGTACTTGATCGAGGATCACAAGCGCATCTTTGACGCGATTGTCGCACGAGATCCCGAGCGGGCGGATGCGACGTTGCGACGACATTTCGCAATCGGCGATGAATATCGACGGCGCGCGGTCGTCGGGCAGAAGGACAGCCGGCAGATATCAGGCTGATTGTTCTCAACGAAAACAACGAGACGAGAGAAGCGATGGGACGGGACGGCAAGGGAAGCGTGGGCTTCATCGGCATCGGCACGATGGGCCGGGAAATGGTCCGCAACCTGCTTAAAGCCGGGCATGTTGTCAGGGCTTTTGACGTTGTCGAGGCCGCAATTGCCGCCGTGGTGTCGGAGGGAGCGGTAGGCGCCAGGAACCCTGCGGACGCCGCGCGGGGCTGCGACATCGTGATCACCATGCTGCCGGACACGCCGTACGTCGAAGCGGTGATCTACGGCGAGGACGGCCTTCTGAAATCGCCCCCCGCCGGCAGGCTGATCGTGGACATGAGTACGATCTCGCCGGTCGCGGTCCGCCGTATCCATGCGGATCTGCAACGGGCGGGCATCAGCTTCATCGATGCTCCCGTGTCCGGCGGCCCGCTCGGCGCCAAGAATGGTGCGCTGTCGATCATGGCCGGCGGCGAAGCGGAAGCCTTCGCCAAGGCTGAACCGTTCTTCCGCGCCATGGGCACCACCATCACCCATGTCGGCGCTTCCGGCGCGGGACAAACGGTCAAGCTCTGCAATCAACTGATTTGCGGCATCAACATCCAGGCGATCTGCGAAGCGCTCGCTCTGGGGCGCGCTTCCGGCGTCGACCTGGACTTGCTGCGCCGCGTCCTGTTGGGCGGCTCGGCCTCATCCTGGATGCTGGACAAGCTCGGTCCGGCGATGATCGGAGGCGACGCCGGCGCCGGCTTTCGGATCGACTTGATGCTCAAGGACCTCAGGCTGGTGCAGGAGCATGCGCAGGCGCTGAACGTGCCGCTGCCGGGAACGGCACTCGTGACCAGCCAATATGTCGACGCGCGGGCGCATGGCGAGGGTGCGAACGGCAATCAGGCGCTATTCCGTGTCTACGACCGCATGACCAATCAGAGCACCGGATGATCCTGTTGCGATGAGCATCGAACTCGATTTCCCCGCGGTGCTGGAACGGTGGCCGAACTTTCTTGCAGGCGCCATTCTGACGCTCGAACTCGCGCTCTTCGCAACGGTTTCCGGCGCCCTTCTCGGCACGCTTGCGGCCGTGGGCCGCGGAACCCATAGCTGGCTGATTGCCCGCATCTGCAAGGTCTACGTGGAAGCCATCCGCAATACGCCGCTGCTGGTCCAGATATTCCTGGTCTATTTCGGACTTGCCAGCATCGGATTGAAACTGTCAGCCTTCACTGTTGCGGTGGTTGCCCTGACGATCAATGTCGGGGCCTACACGGCCGAGATCATGCGCGCAGGTTTCGAAGCGATCCCGCGCGGACAGATCGAGGCGGCCGAAGGGCTCGCGCTGACCCGCTTCCAGATCTATTGGCACATCATCCTGCTGCCCGCCGTCGAGAAGGTCTATCCGGCGCTGACCAGCCAGTTCGTCCTGCTGATGCTCGCCTCGTCGGTCTGCTCGCAGATCTCCGCCGAGGAATTGACGGCCGTGGCCAACTACATCCAGTCGGACACCTATCGGGCGTTCGAGACCTACATCATCGTCGCCGTGCTCTACATTCTGCTGTCGCTGGTCATGCGCGCGGGATTCTGGGGTCTCGGCCTCGTCCTGTTTCCGCGCCGACGCCAACTCGGCACGCCGTTGTGAGGTGATGCGTGGGCGGACATCTGAACATCAATCACCTTCTGTTCCTCGGCCACGGCGCGCTATGGACGATCGGGCTTTCCCTGATCGCGCTCATTGGTGGCGGTATCGCCGGCTTCGTGGTCGCACTCGCGCGCATTTCTCCGCTTAGGTCCGTGCGACTTCTCAGCGCCGCCTATGTGCAACTGATCCAGGGCACGCCGCTCCTCGTCATCCTGTTCCTCGGCTATTTTGGACTGGCAGCCATCGGCCTCAAGATGTCGCCGCTTGCGGCCGCCGGCGCTTCGCTCACCCTCTATGTCTCGGCCTATCTCGGCGAGATCTGGCGCGGCTCGATCCAGTCCGTGCCAAAGCCGCAATGGGAAGCGGCGGAAGGCCTGGCGCTGAGCCGGACCCAGCGCATGATGAAGGTGATCCTGCCGCAGGCGATCCGCATCGCGACGCCGCCCACCGTCGGCTTCATGGTGCAGATCATCAAGAACACCTCACTCGCCTCGGTCGTCGGTTTCGTCGAGCTGATGCGATCAGGACAGATCGTCAACAACTCGCTATTCGAGCCGTTCGTCGTCTACGCCATCATCGCCGCCGTCTATTTCGCCATGTGCTATCCCCTGTCGCTGTTCAGCCAGAAGCTGGAGCGGCGGATGGGACGCGGCAGCGTCAACCCCGCTCTGGCCTGACATGCAGCAAACCGCATCCTCCACTCCCATCGTGTCGCTCCGCGACGTGCAGAAGAGCTTTGGTTCGCTGAAGGTGCTTGACGGCGTGAGCTTTGCCGTCGAGCGCGGCGAGGTCCTTGCCATCATCGGCCGGTCGGGCTCCGGCAAGAGCACCGCGTTACGCTGCATCGACCGGTTCGAGAAGGTCGACGGCGGCGAGATCATCGTCTGCGGCCGCAGGGTTGATCTTCCAGACATCGATCTGCGGGCTCTGCGCCAGGATGTCGGGATCGTATTCCAGAGCTACAACCTGTTTCCGCATCTCACGATCGAGCAGAACATCACGCTGGCGCCCTGTTCGGTGAAGCGGATGGGTCTGTCGGAAGCGAAAGCGCTGGCGCGCAAGGTGCTGGCGCAGGTCGGCCTCGAAGAGAAGATTCACGCCTATCCCGAGCAGCTATCCGGTGGTCAGCAGCAACGCGCCGCCATCGCGCGTTCGCTCGCCATGCAGCCCAAGGTCATGCTGTTCGACGAGGTAACCTCGGCGCTCGATCCCGAACTGACAGGCGAAGTGCTGAAGGTGATCGAACAACTCGCAGCCGACGGCATGACCATGGTGATGGTCACGCATGAAATGGGATTTGCCAGGAGCATCGCCGATCGGATCGTCTTCATGCATCGTGGCAAGGTTCACGAAACCGGGCCGGCCTCGATCCTGACGGCGCCGACGACGCCGGAACTCGTCCAGTTTGTGGGGACGGGCAATCTAAAATCATAACAGGAGAGGAAAACCCAATGATCGGAAACCGGAAGATTCTGGGCAGCGCCATCGCTGCATGCTGCCTCGTCGTGCTGGCGGCCCGGCCGGCGCAGGCCGACCTGCTCGATGACATCACGCAGGCCAAGAAGATTCGTATCTCGACGGACCTTGCCATTCCTCCGTCCGGCATGATGGACAGCAGCATGAAGCCGACCGGCTCCGATGTCGAGGTCGCCCAGTTGCTGGCCAAGGATTGGGGACTCGAGCTGGAGTTCATCCAGACGACCGGGGCGACGCGGATCCCCAATGTGCAGACCGGCAAGGCCGATATCATCATTTCGACCCTGTCGGTCACGCCGGAGCGGGCCAAGGTAATCGATTTCTCCAAACGCTACGCCACGCTGCAGTCCGACATCGGCTGTCTGAAGTCGCTGAACGTCAAGGATTGGGCCGACCTGAAGGACAAGGCCATAGGCGTTTCGCGCGGCACCACGCAGGACACGACCTTGTCAAACATGAAGGACAAGGAACTGAAGATCTCGCGCTACGACGATGATGCCACCGAGGTGACTGCCGCCGTTTCCGGTCAGGTCGACTGCGTCGGAACTTCGGCGACGATTATCAACCAGATCGGCGTCAAGAATCCGGCGCGCATCTTCGAATCCAAGATCCCGCTCGCGACCTTCGATCTCGCTATCGGCCTGAAAAAGGGCGAGGCGCGGCTCCTGGACAAGCTCAACACGTGGATCGCCGAAAACGTCAAGAACGGCAAGCTCAACGCCATCTACAAGAAATTCCATGGTGTCGAACTGCCAGCCGACATGCGCGGCTGAAACCATAAATCGGTGGCGGCCGCCACGGCCGCCGCCAATCAACAAAAGGAAAATGATATGCGTCTCGTCATAGGGTCCGACCATGCCGGCTGGTCACTCAAGAAGGCTGTCATCGATCACGTACGCAGCCTCGGACACGAGGTCGTCGACGTCGGATCCTACGACGAAGATCCGGTGGATTTTCCGGATATCGCGCGGGCGGTGGCGCGGAAGATTATTTCCGGAGAGGTCGCTCGCGGCATCATGGTATGCGGCACCGGCGTCGGCGCCTCGATTGCGGCCAACAAAATGAAGGGCATCCGCGCCGCGGTCTGTCACGATGTCCATTCGGCCCATCAGAGCGTCGAGCATGACGACGTGAATGTCATGTGCATTGGCGCCCAGATCGTCGGTCCATGGCTCGCCAAGGATCTGATCTCCTCGTTTCTTGCCGCCGAGTTTTCGACGGAGGAGGACTTCCGGCGGCGCGTCCAGAAGCTTCACGAAATGGATGCGGAAGGCTGAGGCCTTTGCTCGGGAGTCGGCGATGATCCTTGTGTTCGGTTCACTCAATGTCGATCTGGTCGCCAGAGTGCCGGTCATTCCGGGCCCCGGCCGGACGGTACTTGCACCATCCTATGAAACACACTTCGGGGGAAAGGGAGCCAACCAGGCGGTCGCCGCAGCACGGATCGCGGGCCATGGAGAGGTCCGCATGGCGGGTCGAGTAGGGCAGGACATGTTTGGCGAGGATGCCCTCAAGAACCTGGCGTGCAACGGCATCGACACGAGCCAGATCGTCAGGGTCCTCGAGCCCACGGGCTGCGCGTTCATCACCGTAGATCCGAGCGGAGAAAATGCGATCACGGTAGCGAGTGGCGCTAACAGTACGGCCTGCGCCGCCGATGTTTCGGAGAAACTCTTTGGCGCCGACACCGTTCTGGTGCTGCAGATGGAGGTGCCGTACGCCGAATCTCTTCGCCTCGCGCGCAAGGCCAGGTCTGCCAATGGCAAAGTTATCTGGAACCTGGCCCCGGTGCCGGACCAGGTGACAGGTGCAATGATCCGCGATCTGCTCGATGCGACTGACTATCTCATCGTAAATGAGCACGAGGCGCTCGACGTTGCTGCCGTACTCGACGCGGGCGCGACGGATTTCGAGGCCGCCTGTCGTTGGCTGGCCAGATCGGGCGGGTTGACTTGCGTGGTGACAGCCGGAGCGCAGGGAGCTTTGGCCGTGACCGCCGACGATATTCGTTTTCGTGCACCGTCCCCGCGCATCAAGCCGGTCGACACCACCGGTGCCGGCGATACGTTTGTCGGTGCCCTTGCTTCCATGATCGGCGAAAAATCGTCGCTCAAAGAGGCGTTGGAACTGGGGTGCAAGGCCGCCGCCTTGAGTTGCCTGAAGGCCGGCGCGCAGCACGGCATGCCGATGCGAGATGCGTTGCATGTCCTGACTTGAAGGATCGGCGGGCTGCGTCCTGTGCGGGGCTTACGAGATCGCAATGACCTCAAGCTCTTGACCCGATGTATCGACGACATCTCCCACAGCTTTGCCCATCAGCGACCTCGCCACCGGGGACACGAAGGAAATGGAGCCGGCCTTCGGGTCCGCTTCGTCCTCTCCCACGATATGATATTTCTGCACGCGCCCGTCGTCGCGCCGGAAGGTCACGGTGCTGCCAAAGGCGACAGTGTCGGTTGACGTCGGATCGGGGATGACCTGCGCCGTCCGAACTCTTGCCGCAAAGTAGCGCGCATCACGCAAGGGGACGGCTGCCTGCCGCCGCCGTTCATTCACGTCGTCGATCTTCTGCGCCGTCTCGTACGCCTCGCGAGCCTGTTCGAGCTGAAATTCCAGCGCCTTCAATCCCGCCTCCGTAACGAGGTTCGGATGAGGTGAAACCGGGCGGTCGGGAAGCAAGGTCTCCGACGCGGTTTCGGCACTGTCTTCCTTGGTAAAGGCAACGCTCAAGGTCAAAACTCCTCTCAAGCGAGATATGCAAAAAGCGGCCGGCGACAAGAGCGCGGACGCGTCAAGGGAACCGTAGCGCAATGTCCTGCGAAGTTAGCATGCCGCGGCGCGAGACGGGCGCCATTATCGAGTTACCTCGTTTATGTGTCGCTCGACAGAAGCGCTGGTAGCGGTCCGCTGCTGCGGACAGAAGCGGCTTGATGCGGCATTTTCCGAGCGCGACGTCGACGGTCGCATCATGGAGCCGGACTGCTGCAGCCTTGCTCCGCCGGCGGTTCCTCGGCATTGGGGTCGCCCGGTGCGGTTGCCCAGGCCAGTTCGACGAGCGTCACGATCCGCCGGCCGGCGCCGTCAAGCTGGCAAACGATGAGGCCCTGCTCTTCGATGTAGGTCAAAAGACGCCGTGCACGGCGCAGCGAATGTGAGCCATAGGCGCGGGCAATCGCCGCATCGCCGGGGCAGGGCCACCCTTCCTTCGCGGCGCGGGCGATCATCATGAAGACGCCCTGCATGTCTTCCGGCAGAAGTGAGGCGCGGACCGAGACATCCTGCCACCCGTCATCCTCTGCGATATCGGAGCCAAGTCCGGCGCGGGCGCGCGTCAGCATGCGACGGAAGTCACCCAGATCAGGCACGGTCGAACCAAGGCCCTCTATTCGGCAGCGGACCACGAACTCCTGATAGAGGACGCCGATGGCGCGGAATCCGGCGTCGGGTTCCGCCATGATGGCGCGCAGAATCCGGTCCACTCGCTCACGCCGCTTCGCGAGTTCCTCGGCGCTGAGTGGCTGCTCCACCGCTTCGGGACGGATCTCCTGCGCCGCTGACTTCGCCGCCATGAGCTGGTTGAGGAGGTCTGGCGGCGACCGGCGCTGGGGCCGGTTATTCTCGGGTGGCGGCGCTGCCAGGATGATCGCGTGTGCGTCCGGTGTCGCTTCCGGCAGAGGCATCAGGCGCGGGGTCGCGTTGCGCGGCGTGGTGTCGGTTGGGCCAATGCGCAGCCCCAAAGGACGGCGGGAGAGGGCCGGTCCCAGCGCCATGAATTGCCCGCGCTCCAGATCCCGGAAGGCCTCTGCCTGTCGCCGCTCCATGCCCAGGAGGTCGGCGGCGCGCGCCATGTCGATATCCAGAAAGGTTCGGCCCATGAGGAAATTGGACGCCTCGGCCGCGACGTTCTTGGCGAGCTTCGCCAGTCGCTGGGTGGCGATGACCCCCGCAAGCCCGCGTTTGCGGCCACGGCACATCAGGTTCGTCATGGCGCCGAGCGAGAGTTTGCGCGCCTCGTCCGAAACCTCGCCGGCCACGGCCGGCGCGAACAGCTGCGCCTCGTCCACCACCACCAGCATCGGGTACCAGTGGTCGCGGGCGACGTCGAAAAGCCCGCCGAGGAAGGCGGCGGCGCGCCGCATCTGGTTCTCGGCGTCGAGCCCCTCGAGATTGAGCACCGTAGAGACGCGATGGATGCGCGCTCGCTCACCGGCGACCTGCAGGCCCCGCTCGGTATGATCCTCGGCATCGATCAGGAGGTGGCCGAAACGGTCGGCAAGCGTCACGAAGTCGCCTTCCGGGTCGATGATGGTCTGCTGCACCCAGGGGGCGCTCTGTTCCAACAGCCGGCGCAGCAGATGGGATTTGCCGGAGCCCGAATTGCCCTGCACCAAGAGGCGGGTAGCCAGCAGTTCCTCAAGGTCCAGAGTCGCCGGGCCGCCTCCCGTCGTGTGTCCCATCTCGATCGCAACGGTCATGTCTCGACTCAAGGTCTCCTTGCGGAGGCGGCTTAACAACCTGATCGCAGCCCGTCGAGCGCCCATGACCGATCACTCCGTGTTCTCCACGGTTGCTCGAGCGCCATCAGCCAGATGGATGCTGAACTTTGCCCAATTGTCCGACCGGACCGCTCCCCACTTGCGGATCGGAATAATGTTTCGCCCAATCCCGGTCAGCTTCGGGCTGCCGATCGGCGCGGTCCGTCATCCAGCGGAGCGTCTCGCACTCGCTGAGGTGATTTTGATCTTTCCTATGATGCGCGAACCGACCTATATCGCGGTCCGGAGGTCGCAACGATGTTTGGAAGAAGGCGGCGAGAAAAGATTCTGCGCGATGACGATGCCGAGGAGGCGCAGGCGCGCTTCGAGCGGAACAAGCGCGCGGGCAGGGCCATTTACGCCCGGATCGCTGACTTGAGGAAAGTGCCGCGCGAAAATTTGCCGGATGCCGTGTTCTTGCTTTTCATGGAGGCAAAGCAGCAGAGCGAGGTGATTCGGCGATCGATAAGCGACCGTACCCACCATGACTTCAATTTCGGCGGGATGATCGACGGCGATCTCGCGACCTACCTTGCGCAAGACGCGGCGTCTGCGCTCCGGGATCACATCACAAGTCCGCAGACACTCCTTGAAGCGATGTCCGAGCAATTGCCCGATGTACACTTCACGATCCAACAGCAGGACGCCGTTTCGATGATTGCCGCGATGATCCGTGAGCAGCGGCTGGACGGAATTCTGGAAGGCTTACGACTTGCCGGGTTATTGAACGAAGCGCCAAACCGCCGGTGAAATGTCGCGGCTCGGCGCCGGAGCAGTGTCTCACGATCAACCACGAGGGCATATTGCGAAGTCGAGCCTTGCTGGCGTCCAGACCACTGTGTCATCCTCACCTTCATGAGCAACTGCATGCAGTTGGATGGTGAACGACCGGCGTCAGTGAAGCAGGCCAGATATGCCCTTGGCTTCAATAGCTGGCTTGCCGCATTTCTTGCCCTCAATTCATGTGCTTCGCATGGCGTGATGGCGCAGGCTCTGACGCCGTTCCGCTATGAGTCGCAGGCGCAACGCCATTGTCCCGGTGATGCGGTCGTCTGGCTCGATTTCGGCCGCGAGCGCTACTACAC
>Ga0081540_1004317_pt1 | contig 10894 bp, 11 predicted proteins | sample TabmetS2T1R1_FD_71024 | JGI IMG/M metagenome (GOLD analysis project Ga0081540, IMG submission 71024) | Tabebuia heterophylla rhizosphere microbial communities from the University of Puerto Rico - S2T1R1 | ecosystem: Host-associated > Plants > Roots > Rhizosphere ... | reverse complement strand
GAGCCGTCGCTCGACGCCCGGCAGCACCGCACCGCCAGCCGCGCCGAGGCGCCGTGGACGCTGCCCATCCAGAGCTACCTCGAGCACCAGGGAAGGAAGCTCCGGCGCCGCTTCGACGCCCGGGCTTACCTGCTCCAGCTCGAGGCGATGGACGGTCATGACCTCGACGCCCCGCCGCCCGGCACACCCGACGGCCCGCTGGAGACCCACGCCCTCTGCGTGGACATCGACACCGACCAGCTCTTCACCCCGGCGCAGGTGGACGTTCTCGCCGACTGGCTGACCGCGCACGGCGCCGAGGCGCGCCGGGCCACCGTGCACAGCCCGCACGGACACGACGCCTTCCTCATCGAGTGGGAAGCGCTGGACCCGCTGGTCCGGCTCGCCCTCGGGAGCACCCCATGAGTCCGTGGCAGGTCTACAAGTTCGGTGGCTCGTCGCTCGGAGCGGAGGGACGCCTGCCGGTGGTCCTCGGCCGGGTGGCCCAGGCTCCGCGACCCCTGGCCGTCGTCGTCAGCGCGCTCGGCGACACGACCGAGTGGCTGCTGGAGGCCGGACGGGCGGCCGCCGGGGGCGACGCGGCGCGAGCGGTCGCCGAGGTCGAGCGGGCCCTCGCGCTCGCCCGGACCCGCGCCGCCGAGGTGCTCGACGCGGGCTCGCTCGGCGCGCTGGAGCGGGCCTGGCGGCCGCTCCTCGGAGACGCCGGGCGGGCGATCTCCGCGCTCGTCGCCGCCCGCACCTGCCTGCCCGCCATGCTCGACCTCCTGCTCTCGGTGGGAGAGCGGGCATCGTCCGAGCTGGTGGCGGCGGCGCTCCGGGCCCGGGGCCTTCCCGGGCTGGCGGTGGACGCGCGCGACGTCTTCGTGACCGACGGACGGCACGGAGATGCGACGGTGGACCTGGACCGGAGCCTCCGCTCGGTGCTGGAGCGGTACCCCGGCTGGGAGCGGCACGTCCCGGTGGTGACCGGCTTCATCGGCCGGGGCCCGGGCGGGGCGACGACCACGCTCGGCCGCAACGGCTCGGACTACGCGGCGACCACGCTGGCCGCGCTGCTCGATGCCTCCGAGGTGACCATCTGGACCGACGTGGGCGGGGTCATGACCGCCGACCCGGAGCTGGTCGACGAGGCCTATCCCGTCCCCCGGCTGACCTGGCACGAGGCGCAGGAGCTGGCGCACTTCGGTCTCCGGATGTTCCACCGGCGCACCGTGCTGCCGCTGGAGCAGAGCGGCGGGCGGCTGCGCATCCGGAGCACGGTCGACGGCGGCGAGGGCACGGTGATCGACGGGCTCGGCAATCCCGACCCGCACCGGCCGACCTGCGTGACGAGCCTGGAGCACCTCGCGCTCCTCTCGGTCGAGTCGCGCCGCCCGGCCCCGGAGAGCTCGCTCGCCGTCCGGGTGCTCACCGCGCTGGACGAGGCGCAGCTCCGCGTCTGGATGGTGACCCAGTCCGGCCACGGGCAGAGCCTGGCCTTCGTGCTCGACGCCGCGGCGGCGGAGCGCGCCCGCGAGGTGCTGGAGGACGCGCTGGACGACCTGCTCGCGACGCACGAGGTGGAGCTGCCGCCGGCGCGGGCTCCGGTCACGCTGGTGAGCCTGGTCGCCGAGGCGATGGGCCAGTGGCCCAACGTCGCCGGCCGCTTCTTCGGCGCGCTGGGCAACGCGGGCATCAACGTCCTGGCCATCGCCCAGGGCGCGAGCTCGCGGAGCATCAGCTCGGTCGTTGCCGCGGCCGACACCGCCGAGGCCGTGCGCACGGTGCACGCCGCCTTCAACCTCGCCGAGACCGAGGTCAACGTGCTGCTCCTCGGGCGGGGCACGGTCGGGGGACGGCTCCTGGTCCAGCTCGAGGAGACCCGTGAGTCGCTCCGGGCCCGGCAGGGCATCGCCACCCGGCTCTTCGGGGTCGTGGACCGGCACGGCGCCCACGTCGACCCGCGCGGGCTGACCCTTGCCGAGCTGCCGCCCCGCTCTGCCGCGCCCACCGGCCCGCCCCCCTCGATGCCCGAGCTGCTGGATCGGCTCTCCCGCCAGCCGGTGCCGGTGCTGGTGGACTGCACCGCCGCCGACGGGATGGAGGAGCTGTACCTCGAGGCGTTCCGCCGCGGCATCCACGTGGTGGCCGCGAACAAGAAGCCGCTCGCGCTCTCCCTCGAGCGCAGGGCCGAGGTGCTCGAGGTCGCCCGCCGCCACTTCCGCGCCTGGCATCACGAGACCACCGTGGGCGCCGGCCTCCCGGTCATCGAGACGCTGAGGAACCTCGTCGCCACCGGGGACGTGGTCGAGCGCATCGATGGCAGTCTCTCCGGCACCCTCGGCTTCCTCTCCCAGGAGGTGATGGCCGGGACGCCGCTCTCGGTCGCGGTGCGGACCGCGCGCGATCGCGGGTACACCGAGCCGCACCCGCGGGACGACCTCTCCGGCCTGGACGTCGCCCGGAAGGCGCTCATCCTCGCCCGCGAGCTGGGGCTCCGGCTGGAGCTGGCCGACGTGGCCGTCGAGCCGTTCGTGGACCCCGCGCTCCTCGCCGAGGACGACCCGGACCAGTTCCTCCGCCGGCTGGCGGCCCACGACGAGACATTCGGCCATCAAGTTGCGCGCTTCGCCGCCGCCGGGAAGACGCTGCGCTACCTGGCGCAGATCGTCCCCGGGGCCGAGGGGCGCAAGGTCAGGGTGGGCCCGGTGGCGGTGGACGCCGGGCACCCCGCGGTTCCCCTCCGCGGCGCCGAGGCGCTGGTCGCCTTCACCACCGCCCGGTACCGGGAGTACCCCCTCATCGTCCGCGGCGCCGGGGCGGGTGGGGACGTGACCGCGGCGGGGGTGCTGGCCGACGTGCTCCGCCTCACCCAGAACGTCCGCGGGCGCCGCTAGCCCGTGTACGGCAGGGTGGTTTCGTGCACGGGCCGACCGGCTGGGGGAGACTGTCGCCCCGACGCGCGATGGCCAACGACGACGAGACGTCCGCTCCCGAGAAGCAGCCCCTGGTCCTCAGGCGGCTGTTCGAGGAGCGCCTCTCCCAGTTCCCGGCCGACTCCCGGACCCGCCTGGCCGGCCAGCTGGGAGATCCGGAATTGCAGGCCCTCTGCTTCGACCCGCTGCCCAACGTCGCCCGGGCGCTGGTGGAGAACCCACGCTTCGGGCTGGTGCACGCCCGGCTGCTCGCCGCCCACCACCCGCATCCCACCGGCCTCTCCGCGCTGACGAAGAAGGACGCCTTCCTCCGGGACCCCGAGGTCCAGCGGATGCTGCTCCGGAACGTGCAGACCCCCTCGGTGCTGCTCCAGCGCATCTTCCACCAGCGGCGGCTCATCGACCTCTTCCAGCTCAGCGTCGGCCGGGAGATGCCGGAGAAGAACAAGATCGCCAGCCGCGAGGCGTTCCGCGCGCGGTGGGGCTCCGGGCTCTCCGAGGAGAAGGTGGACGTCCTCTTCCGCACCGAGGGGCGGGTCCTCGCCCAGCTGGTGGGCCTCTCCATGGACCAGAAGAGCGCCGCGCTGTTCTGCCACCGCACCGTGACCTCGCTGCTCCTCGTGCAGAACCTGGCGCGGTGGGCCGGCACGCCGCCCTCGGTGCTCGCGCATCTCTTGAAGCAGGCCGTGGTCCGGAACCAGCCTCAAGTGAAGATGCTGCTGCTCCGCCACCCCAACCTGCCCTCGCACGCGCGCGACGGGGAGTGAGCGAGGTCACTGCGTGTAGTGCACGCAGCCCCGGAGCTTGGTGCTCCCACCCTCGCAGGCCTGCTCGAAGGTCGCCGTGAAGGCGTTCACCGTGTCGCCCGAGATCTGGACATCGAAGACCTGGAACCGGCCGGCGACCGTGTTGCAGCCCCGGCCATCCCCGTAGACGTCGAGCCCCGGATGACCCGGCGGCGCGAACGCCGCGCGCTCCGCCCCGTCGTAGACCTGGGCCTGGAGCGGCTGGTCGAGAGCGGCGCTGCTGAAGACGGTGGACCACCATCCACCCTGAGAAGAGTCCGCGGGGTAGACGTTGATGGTCAGGTACTCGCCGTTCGTGACCGACGCGTTCCAGCTCCCCAGCTGGATGGTGTCGGTGCCCGGATGGATGAAGTCGAACGGGTCGCCGTCGAAGAAGAGGACGTTCCCGCCGATCTCGCATGGAGCGGGAGAGCCCACGCCCTGCGGCGTCACCAGCTCGAAGGAGGTGCTCCGGGCGAGGACGGTGGCGGGTGAGGCGGCGGCGGCGACGGTCAGGGTCGCTGACCCGGTGCACCCGCTGACCTGTGCAGAGCTGCAGGGGACGAACCACGCCTGCGTTCCGAGCGGCCCGAGGGTGATGGCGTTCGGGGTGAGCGAACCCTGGAAGGGGTGGTCCACTCCGAGCGACACCGGCTCTCCCGTCAGGGGAGCGCCGGTCGCGTCGTAGCCGAGGACCATCACCGGAATCTTCGAATAGCCATCCGCCGGAACCGACGCGGCTCCGATCCGGATCTCGTACCGCTTGCCGGGAGGGACGGGCGTGCAGACGCCGCCGTCGGCGACAGTGCCGGGACCACAGCTCAGCACGGCCACGCACTGCCCCCCCACCGGGGCGAAGCCCGGGTTGCAGGTCAGCTCCGGGACGCAGGCGCCGTTGCTCTCGCGGGTGCCACTGCCGCACGTCTTCCCGCCGCACGACAGCAGCCCTGAGACCCCGACCCCGAGGCCCAGCAGAATGACGATCGCTCGCATGCTCGGCAGCCTAGCGCCGAGGTCAGTTCCGGACGACGTCGAACACGCGCTCATCCGTCTCCGGATCCGGACGGATCTCGAAGCGGGTGCGGCCGATCTCCCGGCCGTCATCGGTCTCGATGCCCACCTGCCAGGCGCCGGGCGACCAGTTCTGCTTGTAGGCGTAGCCGCCGAAGCCCTCCTCGCGGCCGCCGACGATGCGGAGCGGAATCGCATCGCTCTGGCTCCAGGCGCGCCGTGACGGCTCCCACTTCGCCCAGCGGACCCTGACCTGGTCGCGGAAGTTCCGCGGGGCGAAGACGCGGGTGAAGACGAAGACCCGGTCTCCCGGCCGGGCGAGGAACACCTGCTCGTCCTTCCGCCAGAGGTCGCCGAGGCGGCCGCGCGGCAGCCGGCTCAGCTTGAACTCGTTGCCCTCGCGCTCGACGCCGTGCCAGACGCCGAGCGAGCGGACCGAGAGCGGCACCGGGGGCACGAGCCGGGCCACGAAGAGCAGGAGCAGCACCGTCTGCACGGCGATGGCCGGTCCGAGCGCCTGCCGGAAGGCACGGGCGCGGTTCCCGCCCCATCGAGCCATCGCCCTCGCGAGAAGGACGATCGGCACGAGCGAGAGCCCAGAGGCGACGAAGAACATCCACGGGCGGAGGTGACCCAGCAGCACCGGAAGGAGGTAGGCCAGGTAGCTGGTGAGCGCGAACGAGTAGAGGCCGAAGAGCACCACCGGGCCCAGCCGGTGGAAGCGCGGGTGCTCGTTGACCAGCAAGAGAAGCGAGATGATCAGCAGGAACAGCAGCGCGGTCACGCCGGAGCCGCTCTTCACGTAGAAGAGGATGAAGGCGTTGAGCAGCGTCCCGAGCATGAAGTGCATCGCGTGCTCGACGTAGCGCCAGGGACGCCGCAGCCAGCCGGGTGGCTCGAGGTGCAGCAGCTCGAAGCGCAGCATCGCCCCGAGCAGCAGACCCGTGACGACGAGGTAGGCCGCCTGTTGCAGCAGGAGCGGAGTCTCGTCGATGCGGCCCACCATCACCGTGTCGAAGAGGAATCCGCCGATGAAGAAGGCGGTGGATTCCTCGCGGGCGTGGCGGGCGCGGAAGGCGCGGACTCGCTCGCGCCAGCCGGTCGGCGCCGGCGCCGCGGAGACGACGGCGAGGTCAGGAGTAGCGGTCGTCCCGCCAGGGGTGGGCGGTGTTGCTGTAGCCGCGGGTCTCCCAGAAGCCGGGTCGGTCATGGGTGAGGAACTCGATCCGCTTGATCCACTTGGAGCCCTTCCAAGCGTACAGCTGCGGCGTGATCATCCGCACCGGTCCACCGTGCTCGCGGGGAAGGGGTTTCCCCTCGGCGGTATGGACGAGCAACACATCGTCCTTCAGCGCCTCCTCCAGCGGGAGGTTGGTGGTGTAGCCATCGTACCCGTGGATCAGGACGTGGGTGGCGTCGGCGCGGGGCCGGGCCAGCGCGGCGATCGTGGCGAAGGAGACGCCCTTCCACGTGACGTCGAGCTTGGACCAGGTGGTCACGCAGTGGAAATCGCTGACGTCGTTGATCTGCGGCAGGGCGAGGAAGTCCTGCCAGGTCAGGTTCAGCGGCTCCTCCACCGCGCCGTCCACCTTGAGCGTCCAGCGGTCCAGCGGCACGTCGGGCTTGCTCCCGAGGTCCAGCACCGGCCAGCCCTCGGTCACGTGCTGCCCGATGGGGACCTGGGGCATGCCGTGGCGGTTGGGCTTACCGCTGCCCAGCGGCTCACCGTCCGCGGCCGCGGGAGTGGCCTTCATCCTGTCGAAGAACCGGGCGCGGAGCTTCATCCGCGCCTCGACGATCCGCTGCTGCTTCTCGTCCTCGGCCACGCTCAGGTCGCCGTGCTGTCGATGAGCGGCTTCAGCTCACCGCGCTCCTCGAGCTCCCGGATGATGTCCGAGCCCCCGACGAACTTCCCGTGGATGAACACCTGGGGAATGGTCGGCCAGCGGGTGTACTCCTTGATGCCGTCGCGCACGTCGGGCTCGGCCAGCACGTCGATGCCGTGCACCGGGCCGTGCGCCTGGAGGATCTGCACCGCCGCCGCGCTGAAGCCGCAGCGAGGGAAGAGCGGATTGCCCTTCATGTAGATGACGATGGGGTGCGACTGGATCTCCCGGTCGAACCGCGCCTTGAGGTCGGGATTCATGTTCTCTTACGTCCTCGTGGCCCCGAACTTCTTCCACTGCTCGGGGGAGTAGGTCCTTAACGCCAGGGCGTGCAGCTCGCCCGAGTCCAGGAGGTCCTGGAGCGGGGCGTACACCGCCGCGTGCTGGTCCACCATGCTCTTGCCCTCGAAGGCGGTGGAGACCACGCGGGCCTCGAAGTGGTCACCGGTCCCGGTGAGGTCGCGGATGGTGACCTGCGCATCCGGCAGGGCCGCCTTGATGCGCGACTCGAGCAGCGCGGGGTCCAGCATCAGTTCATCCCTCCCCCCGGCTGGAGCATGGCCGGGTCGACGCCGATCGAGCGCAGGGTGTCGTCCCACAGCGTCTGCGGCGAGCCGCCGAGGACCGCCGAGGGCGCAGCCTCGGTGAAGAGCCAGGCGCCGGCGGCGAGCTCCTTCTCCAGCTGGCCCGGCCCCCAGCCGCTGTAGCCCAGGTAGAAGCGGAGGTTCCCCTCGGAGTCGGCGAGCAGCGACTCCAGCGCGTCGACGGTCTCGGAGAGGAACAGGCCCTCGGAGAGCGGCTGCTTCTCGTCCACCGCGTTCCGGTCGTGGAGCACGAATCCCCGCTGTGGCTCCACCGGTCCGCCGACGAAGATCTTCTGCGAGGCCAGCCGCGGCGCGACCGGGAGCGACTGCCCGTCCGCCACTTCCCGGAGGGTGAAGGAGCCCGGACGGTTCAGGACCAGGCCACGGGCGCCCTCCGGGCCGTGCTGGAAGACGAAGACCACCGTGCGGTGGAAGTTCGGATCCCCGAGCTGCGGCATGGCGATGAGGAAGCCGGGGGCGAGCGTTTCCACGGAGGGGACCTTAGCAACACTGGAGCACCGCGGGCGTGTGCTAGAGCCCGGCCATGCGTGCGCTGACCACCACCCGCCATGGCCCGCCGGAGGTGCTCGCCGTCCGGGAGTCGCCGGATCCGATCCCCGGTCCTGGACAGGTGTGCATCCGGGTTGCCCGCGCCGGCCTGAACTTCGCGGACGTGAGCGCGCGGGTCGGGCTCTACCCGGACGCACCCCGTCCGCCCATGGTGATGGGGTACGAGGTCAGCGGCACCGTGGCAGCGCTGGGCGAGGGAGTGAGCGGACCTCCGGTCGGCACGCGGGTCGTCGCCATGACCAGGTTCGGAGGCCAGGCCACCCACGCGCTGGCCGATGCCCGGTACGTGCTCCCGCTCCCCGAGGGCATGGACCTCGAGCAGGCGGCGGCCCTGCCCGTGAACTGGCTCACGGCGCACCACATGCTGCACCGGGTGGGACACCTCCACCCGGGGATGACACTGATGGTGCACATGGCGGCGGGGGGCGTGGGGCTGGCGGCCATCGCGCTGGCCCGCGCGGTGGGCGGGGTGCGGATCTTCGGGAGCGCGTCGGCCTCGAAGCACGCGGTGCTCCGGGAGGCGGGCGTGGAGGACCCCATCGACTACCGCACCCAGGACTGGGTGACCGAGGTGAAGCGCCTCACCGGCGGCCGCGGGGTGGACATGATCCTCGATGCGCTCGGCGGACCGGAGTGGGCGCGGGGCACCTCGGCGCTCGCCCCGGTGGGTCACCTCATCTGCTTCGGCTGGGCGAACGCGACCTCCGGCGAGTCCCGGAACCTCCTCAAGGTCGCCGGTGGCCTGGCGACGATGAAGCGCTGGAACGCGCTCGATCTCATGTCGCGGAACATGACCGTGTCCGGGGTCAACGTGGGCCACCTCTGGGGCGAGTCCGAGCTGATGCGGTCGACGCTCGACGCGCTCCTGGCGCTCTGGCGCGAGGGCAAGGTGAGGTCCCACATCGACCAGGTCTTCCCGCTCGCCGAGGGCGCCGCCGCCCACCGGCGGATGCACGCGCGGAAGAACGTGGGGAAGATCCTCTTCGACTGCGCCTGAGCGCCGCCGACGCGTCAGGATCCGGCGTCGACGCGAGCCGGCTCGGGGTGATCCGCGGCGCGGCGACCCGCGCGTGTCCGGGTTCGAGCCCGGAATCCGTCCTGCCTCCTGTTTCGAAAGGGAGAACGGACATGGCCCCCGAGATCTCGGCGAGGCGTCTCCTCCAGGGAGCCGCCCTCGTCACCCTCCTCGTCAGCACTGGCGCCGCCCGCGCCGAGAACGGACGCGAGCACCACCAGCACCACCCGGACCGCGCGGAGAAGACGCTCTACATCTGGGCCGGAGACGCCGCGCGCATCCACCCCGACTTCCTGGCGGTCATCGACTTCGACGAGCGCTCACCGCACTACGGGCGCGTCCTCCGGACGGTGCCGATTCCGCCCCCGGGGAACGTCGGCAACGAGCCGCACCACTGCCACCTCTCGGTCGACAAGACCATCCTCGCCTGCGGCGGCCTCCTGAGCGTGCTGAGAGATCAGAACGGGATCTTCTTCTTCGACGTCTCGAACGCCCGGCACCCGGAGTTCCTCTTCTCCACCCGCGCGCCGAACTCCAGCATCACCGACGACTTCCTTCCGATGCCCCACGGTGGCTTCCTGGTCACCCAGATGGGGTCGGCGACCGGCGCCGCCCCGGGCCGCATCGCCGAGTTCGACCGTCACCTCCGGCTGGTGGCGGAGTACCCCTCGAGCCCGCCCACCGACGGCTTCAACCCCCACGGGATCGCCGCGCGCTTCGACCTGGATCTCATGGTGACCAGCGACTTCATCAACCCCGCCTCGACGCTCGACGTCTGGCCGGGGCCGGTGGAGCTCCGCGGCGCGCTGCGCTTCTGGAACCTCTCTCGCCGGGAAATCACCCGCACCGTCTTCCTCCCCGAGGCGGCCGGATCGATGGACGTGAAGCTCATCCCCGGGGACCCCCACGGCCGCGCGGTGACGGCGAACATGTTCACCGGCCTCGTCTACACCGTCGATCCCACCGACGGCAGCGTGGTCCAGTCCTTCGACTGCGAGACCATCGTTCCGCACGTCGAGACCCCGGTGGAGGGCGGGATGGTGCAGCTCCTCGCCATGCCCGAGTGGGGGGACCGCCTCATCTTCGCCTCCTTCCAGGCGGGCCAGGTCGGCATGCTGGACATCTCGAACCCTGGCGCCTTCAGCCAGGTCTCCATCGTGAACCTCGGCGTCGGGGCCGGGCCGCACGACATCGACCTCACCGAGGACGACTCACGCCTGGTGGTCACCGACTACTTCCTGGACGAGGACGACTTCGGCCGGATCCACTTCGACGGCGATCTCGTAGCCGGCGATCTCCGCCATCATGCGCAGGACCTCGGCCAGGGACCAGGCTCGGCCGGAGCAGATGTTGAACACGCCGCCCGCCACCTCGCCCGCCAACAGCCGCCGATAGGCCCAGGCGACCTGGCGGACATCGGAAAAATCGCGCGAGACGTCGAGATTGCCGAGCCTGATGGTCGGCGCCCGGTTCCGGAAGTGGCTGACGATCTTGGGCAGCAGAAAGCTCTCGCCCTGCCCCACCCCGGTATAGTTGAACGGCCGCACGATGGTGACGGGCAGGCGGTCGGCGAACATCGCCGCGACATGCTCCATCGCCATCTTGCTGATGCCGTAGTCGTTGACCGGACGGGCCGGGACCGTCTCCGGGATCGGCAGGGGGGAATCGACATTGCCGTAGACGCTGGCGCTGCTGGCCAGGATCACCGTGTCCGGCGGATCGGGCAGGTCCGCCACGCTGGCGAGCAGGTGGCGCGTGCCGACGATGTTGGCCCGATAGATCGCCTCGACATTGCTGTGGCCGACGAAGGAGACGGCGGCGATGTCGGGGTGCTCGAGGATGCGGTCGACGGCCACCTTGTCGCCGTTCACGACGTTGAAGACGCCGTCGGGCAGCCCCGCCGACTTGAGCAGCTCGCCGAGGAACAGAGACGCCGACGGGTCCTTCTCCGACGGCTTCAGCACGAAGGCGTTCCCGCAGGCGATGGCGTTGGCGAACATCCACATCGGCACCATGGCCGGGAAGTTGAACGGCGTGATGCCGGCGACCACGCCGAGCGGCTGCATGATCGAGTACACGTCGACGCCGGTGGCGGCCTGCTCGCTGTACCCGCCCTTGAGCAGGTGCG
>Ga0081540_1004316_pt1 | contig 10895 bp, 9 predicted proteins | sample TabmetS2T1R1_FD_71024 | JGI IMG/M metagenome (GOLD analysis project Ga0081540, IMG submission 71024) | Tabebuia heterophylla rhizosphere microbial communities from the University of Puerto Rico - S2T1R1 | ecosystem: Host-associated > Plants > Roots > Rhizosphere ... | reverse complement strand
AGCGACGCCGGAACCCTTGGGGGCACGGACGAACAGGGCAAGCTCAGAGAAGTCGCGGAGTATCCACTCTGTCCACAATGAGTTGTCTCGACACCTCGATCCACAAGCCGGAGGCAGCTGTGGCAGGTCTGGTCGGCACGATGCGCAGGTTCGCCCTCACCCCCTCGTTCGACTCGGTCACCTTCGGCCGGCGCGGCTTCCCGCCGTCGGTGCCGGCCGTGTCCTCGCGGCTGGAGGCCATCCCGCAGTCGGTCATCCTCGGCTTCGAGTTCGGCATCGCCACCACCACCCAGGAGGAGATCGTGCGCCGCCTCGACCTCGTCGAGGACGACCTGCGCGGGTTCGCGTACGAGGGCGCCACGATGGCCCTGACGATCCGCGACGTGATGGGCTCGGGGCGGCGGAGGCTGGCCCAGAAGTTCCTGCTCGGTCCGGCGTCCCCGCACATCTTCCTGGCCTTCATCGGCATCGGCTTCGCGATGGCGAGGCTGCCGCGGCCGCTGTGGTCCCGGGTGGTACCCGACCTCGGCGGCCACCCGTACTTCCCCGCGTCGAGTTGGCTCGCGGTCGACGGGTACGGGTTCGACCGCGCGTACTTCGACACGGCGCGCTGGGTCGACCGCCAGTACCTCCCGCCGCCGTACCCCTGGCAGGGCGAGCCGGGCTACTTCCCGCGCGCGATCGACCAGGGCATCGGCCGGGCCCTGTGGTTCATCAACGGCGCCGACGTGGCGCGGGTCGCGGCGGCGGTGCGCCAGTTCGACCCGGCGCGCCGGCCGGACCTGTGGAGCGGGGTCGGCCTCGCGGCGGCCTTCGCGGGCGGCGCCGACCAGCCCGGCATCGAGTTGCTGCGCAAGGAGGCCGGTGACCTGTTGCCGGAGGTGGCGCAGGGAGCGGTGTTCGCGGCCAAGGCGCGCGACGAGGCGGGCCAGCCGACCGAGCACACCGCGATGGCGGTGGACACCGTCTGCGGCATGACCCTGCGGGAGGCGGCAGACCTCGCCGACTCCGCCGCGACCCAGGCGGCCATGGACGGCGGCATCGAGTACGAGGCGTGGCGGGAGCGGACCAGGCGCCGGTTCCGCCGCTGAGACGGTACCGGCCTGGCTACCGAGGGTGAATGAGCAACCTCGGAGTAGACGCAATCGGGCCGAAATCGGGAACCTGTCTCCAGGAAAGCAACAGTCGGGTTCAGTCATTCGCGGGAGGTGACTCATGGCTGGTGGTATGGGCCGCCTGCGACGCCGTCTGCTGACGCCGAGCATGTCGCAGACGCTGGTGCGCAAGCGCGGGTTCCACGTCAAGAACGAGGCTTCGCGTGAGCTTCTGGAGACAGTCGGTCGCCAGTTCCTCACCGGGTACGGGCACGCAGTCGAGGCGAACGACCCGGCGCTGGCCGAGCCCCGGCTGGAGAACATCGACCGGTTCTTCCGTGGCTTCGCCTACGAGGGCGCGACGATGGGCTTCGCGGTCCTCGACGCGCTGTCGTTGACACGGCACGACCGGGTCGCCCGGTTCACCGCCGCCCGCGGGGCGGCGCACATCTACATGGCGCAGATCGGCGTCGGCTGGGCGTTCGCCCGGGTACCGCGGATCCGCTGGCGGGTCATCGCACCCACCCACCCGCTGCTGCGCTGGCTGGTCCTCGACGGCTACGGGTTCCACCAGGCCTACTTCAAGACGCAGAAGTATGTGCACGAGCACTACCAGCCGCGGGAGTTCCCGTGGCCCGGAGACGGGTACGGCGACTACGCCAACCGGGTCGTCGACACCGGCATCGGGCGCGCGATGTGGTTCGTCGGGGGTACCGACGTGGGTCAGGTGGCCGCGATGATCGCGCGCTTCGATCCGCGCCGGCACGCCGACCTGTGGTGCGGCGCCGGCCTCGCGGCCACCTACGCCGGCGGCGTCGACGAGCAGGAGCTGGAGCGGTTCTGGTCGGTCGCCGGGACACACCGGCCGCACGTCGCGCAGGCCGCCGCGTTCGCCGCGCAGGCACGGGTGAAGGCCGGACTGGTCAACGACCACACGCGGGCGGCCACCGCGGTGTTCTGCGGGATGACGCCGGAAGAGGCCGGCGCGGTCACCGACGAGGCGCTCGAGTCGCTGCCCGAGGACGCGGCCCTGCCCTCGTTCGAGGTGTGGCGGCACCGGATCCGCCAGCGGTTCGCTTCCCTGGAAAGGCGGTAAGCCATGCCTCACGTCGCCCTCCCGGCCGGCCAGTTCGGCATCGTCGGCCCGCTCGTGCAGTTCCCGGCGACCGGCCGGGTGCTCAGCGAGCTGGCCGAGACCCTGCTGCGCGGGCCGTCGCCGCTGACACCCGCCGAGCGCGAGATGATCGCCGCGCACGTGTCCCACGGCAACGAGTGCCAGTTCTGCGCCGGAAGCCACGCCGCCGCCGCACGCGCACTGCTCGGCGCGCATGCGTCCATTATGGACGGTGTACTCGCGAACGGGGCCGGGGGACCGGTCGACGCGCGGATGCGGGCGCTTCTCACCATCGCCGGCAAGGTGCGCGTGGACGGCCGATCGGTGACCGCCGAGGACGTCGACGCGGCGCGCGCGGCCGGCGCCGACGACCAGGCCATCCACGACACCGTGCTGATCGCGGCGGCGTTCAGCATGTTCAACCGGTACGTCGACGGCCTGTCCACCACCATCCCGCCGGATCCCGCGATGTACCGGCCGATGGGCGAGCAGCTGGCCACCCGCGGGTACCTGGCGACCGTCGCCTGACCGCCGCCCCGCGTTCGTCTGGAAAGGACAGTCATGGCATCGGCACTGGGTGCGCTGCGCAAGCGAATCTTCACCCCTCCGCCCTCGGAGGTCACCTTCGAGGTCCGCGGCTTCCACAAGCACGACCCGCGAGCACAGGCGCGGCTGGAGATGTCCGCCCTGCAGTTCATCATCGGCTTCGAGTTCGCCATCGAGCACAAGCAGATCGACCAGTTCGTGACCCGGCTGGAGACCCTCGACTGGGAGTACCGCGGCTTCGCCTACGAGGGTGCCACCATGGCGACCTCGCTGCGCGACGCGTTCAACCCGTTCCCGGGCCCCAGCCTGACCGACGAGTTCCTGTCCGGCGCCGGCGCCAAACACATCTTCATGGCCTACCTGGGCATCGGCTTCGCGCTGGCCCGGCTGCCGAAGATGCTGTGGCGCGGCGCCGTCCCGAACCAGGCGATGATGCCCGACCACCCGACGCTCAACTGGCTCGTGGTCGACGGGTACGGCTTCCACCAGGCCTACTTCGACAAGAAGAAGTGGGTCGACGGCCAGTTCGTGGACCGGAGCTTCAACTGGGAGGGCCACCGGGAGTACGCGACCCGGGTGCTCGACCACGGCGTCGGCCGGGCGATGTGGTTCGTCTCGGGCGGCGACGTCGACCGGCTCACCTCGATGGTCGGCGGGTTCGCCCCGGCCCGGCACAGCGATCTGTGGAGCGGCGCGGCGCTCGCCGCCACCTACGCGGGCGGCGTGGACGAGGAGAGCCTGGAGCTGTTGGCGAAGAACGCCCACGACTTCAAGCTGGAGGTCGCGCAGGGCGCGGTCTTCGCGCTCAAGGCGCGGGTACTGGCGGAGCTGGTGACGCCCCACAACGAGCTGGCCTCGCAGGTGTTCTGCGGGCGCACCGCCGCCGAGGCGTCGGAGCTGGCCGACATCGCCGTCATCGACCTGGCGGACGAAGGGTCGGTGCCGGCCTACGAGATCTTCCGGCAGCGCATCCAGCGCAACTTCGAGTAGCCCTCCACGACGGCGCCGCCACCCGGTTGGGTGGCGGCGCCGTCGTGGTGCCTCAGTCGTCGGTACCCGCGGGGGGAGCCGTCCAGCGGCGCCCGGGCCGGCGCAGCAGGAGCAGTGCCACGGCCACGAGGACCACGAGGTCGGCGACCAGCAGGACGCCGCTCATCGGGTCGATGTCGTGGTTGTGCTGCTGCGCCAGTTCCTCGTCGGCCCGTTGGCCGGCCGCGTCCGGTACCGGCGGGGAGACCCCGGTGCCGACGCTGAACCGCACCACGCCGGTCAGCTCGGAGCCGTCCTCGAAGGTGATGTGGTAGGCGGCGGTGTAGTTGCCGCGCGCCGTGATCCGCACCGGAAGCCGCAGTTGCCGTTCGCCCACCAGCGACAGGTCCCCGGACCCGACCTGCCTGCGGTCGGCGTCGACCACGGAGACGTGGGAGAGCCCGGGATCCGGCACGGCGGACAGCACCAGGTTGACGGCGGCCGGCGCGGTACCCAGAGCCGAACGGTCGGCCGGGTCGCTCGTGGCCACCTCGTCCCGCGCCCAGCCCGCCGCCGGTACCGCCAGCACGAGAGCCGCCGCGAGGCCCACAGTCGCCACCCGTACCCCTGTCCTACGCAGCGCGGCCGCAGCTCGGGATCGGGCTGCGGCCGCGAAGGTGATCGGTGTCGTCATGGTCGACCTGCTCCGGGCGCTCGGCGCGGCCGGCGGTTCAACCCGCCCGGCCGGCCCCGACCGGCTCACGCGTGATCTCGTGCTTGGCGCAGCTGCACGCCATCGCCTCCTGTTCCCTGCGGTTGGGGCGCAGGTGGAAGTAGACGGCGATGATCATGGGGATGAACACGATCGAGTTGTAGAACAGGTGCAGCTCCACCCGGGGGAAGAACAGCTGCAGGACACTCGTGGGGACCTTCTTGCCGAAGAAGTCGTGCCCGCTCTGCGCCTGGATCAGCAGCAGCAGGTGCTCGATGTGGTGCCAGAACTGGATGACCAGCGCGATGGTCCACCAGGTCCTGGCCCGCCCGGTGAAGCCGCGACGCAGCGCGAACAGCGCGACGAGCATCACCAGCGCGTAGCCGTAGTGCAGCCACTCCGACGTGACCAGCCACGGCCAGATCATCCCGAGCACGCCCTTGGCTTTCGGGCGGGGCCAGTTGAGCACCCAGATCTGGTACGCCTGCGCGATGTGCTCGGCCCAGTGTGCGAGCACGACCACCATGAAGCCGTTAAGGGCGATGCGGTGGTACCTCGTGTTGAGTGCGTTGATGAAACCCCCTGACGCGGGGGCGGTTGCCGCCATAGCCATGCCGAAGTCCTCCGCCGGTGCGTGAGTCATGACTTAGCGTCGACACTAGGGGAGCCTTACCTGACCGGACTTCTTCCAGGTTGCTGACTGGCTGACTGATCGGTCAGTTGTTGGTCGCGTCCAGGCTGGCCGACTGCCAACTTCCCACCCGGCGGGCGACCGTGTAGCTGGCCCACGCTGTGGCGGCGACCAGGGCGTCGTCGCGCGGCCTGGTCTGCCTGAACTCGTCGACGTCCTGCGGTAGCAGCTGGTAGGAGGCGAACGCGGACAACAGCACCAGGCGCCCGGCCGGACGGTCCGGTTCGGACAGTCCGGCCACGGCGGGCTCCAACCAGGCGCGGCTGGGCTCGACGTCCTCGCCGGTCCAGGTGTCCAGCCGGTCGTGCAGCAGTTGCCGCACGTCGGGGGACAGGGCCTGCTCGCCGGCCTCGTCGAAGGCCGCGCCGGCCCGGGCGATCGCCTCGGCGACGTGCGTGCTGCCGGCCGCCCATCCGGCGTCGGCGGGCAGCGGGGCGTCGGCGAGCAGGTCGAGCGTGGCGCCGGGGGCACCCGGCTTCTGGAGCATGGGCGTCATCATCTTGGCGATGCGCGTCTTCACCTGCCGGCGCGCCCCGCCGCGCAGGGCCGGGGGCAGAAGGTAGTTCGGCAGGAAGATGTTCACCATCCGGGTCAGGTAGTGGAAGGCGACCATCACGCCGATCAGGTCCGCGGCCGACCCGGGCGGGTAGGGCAGCGGCCGGATCCCGCCCTCACCGCGGCGGTGCGCCGTGCGCGCCCACAGCACGATCTCGCGGATCCGCGGGTCGCTCACGCCCGACAGTTCGTCGGAGAAGATGGCGTCGGCGTCCTCGGCGGTGCCCAGGCCCCGCACGCCGATCGCGTGCATCTCGAGGCAGTAGGGGCAGGCGTTGGCGAGGGACACCGCCGCGGCGACGGCCTCCTTGGCGATCCGGTCCGCCTCGCCGGTCGCGAGCAGCGTCTCGCGAACCAGCACCCAGCAGGCCGCGAGGTCCACGGGGTTGGGGGTGTGCGCCAGCAACGGCGGCACCATGAGCTTGATTTCGCCCTCGATGCGGTTGGTCACCGCGGAGGCGAGCGGGCCGGCGGCCGCGAGCGGCACCGGCTTGACGAACCTGACCTGCTTCCCCGCGACCTGCGCGAAGATGTGCGCACCCTTCATGGCGCCCTCCCCAGGACCGGAGTTGGTTGCGTGATGCCACTGACGGTACTGAAGCCGGTCGCTGTCGGGAACCGCCGGGCGCATTCTCAGCAAGCTCGAAGTAGTCACGTCGCGGGACATCGTCGTAGTCACATACATGAACGCAGTCTTCATCCTTGACCGGCGTTCATCGATGGACCTAACATCGTGGAGCTAATAGGCAGACTGCCTGCCAGAAACCACCTGAGCTCCTCCGTCCTTACTCCGAGCCGGGAGGCCCGTCGATGTCATCGCACGCACCGCGCCCGCCCCGACCCTGGCCGGCCCGTCGCCGGCCGTCCCGCCGACACCTGGCCGCACTGGCCGCCGGTCTCGCCGTCGCCGGCCTGACCCCGGCGGCCTGGGCGGCGACCGTCCGTCCGGCCGCCGCGACCACCGCGCAGGGCGCGGTGCAACAGGCCGTCACCACGCCGGCCCCGGTCCTGCCCACCCTCGACCTGTCCGCCGCCAACCGCCGCGCGCCGATCGCCGGGCTCCCCGACTGGAGCAAGGCGGGTTACCGCGGCGGCCAGCCGCTGCCCGGCGCAGGCGACGTCAACCCGTCCGCGTCCTGCCAGATCACCCCGGCACAGCTCGCCTCGACCTACCACGTCACCCCGAACGACGGCACCGACGACACGGCCGGCATCCAGGCGGCCATCGACCACATCGGCAGCGCGTGCTCGCCGGGCGCGGGGTACAACAAGCTCTCCCTGATCACGTTCCCGGCCGGCACCCTCAACGTCACCCACGAGATCACCGTGGACTCCGACTATCTCGTGCTGCGCGGCGCGGGCAGCGACCCGGCCACCGGTACCGCCTTCGTCTACCGGCCGGACGCCAACACGCTCTACGACACCCTCACCCCGGACGGCTCGGACTGGGACGAGGACGGCATGACCTACGGCGACGGCAAGGGCGGCTGGCTGTGGCCCGGCCGCGGCCTGTTCCGCGTGCAGTCGCGCGGGGTCGACCCGTCCTACCAGTCGCAGTGGGCGTCCGCGCCGGCCAACCGCAAGGACATCTTCCAGGGCACTGTCAACGTGCACTGGAAGGTCGGCGTGAAGCTGCGCGGCAAGCCGGGCGACACCAACTACGCCGCCCGCACCGGCGACACCGTCGTCTACCTGGCCACCAGCGGTTCGATGACCAACCTGAAGGTCGGCTCGTTCGTCAACATGCGGGCCGCGAACTCGATCAAGTTCTTCGAGTCGATGGACGCGATCAGCGCCACGTACCCGGTGCAGAACCTGCACATGCGCCAGCAGATCTTCGCCATCGTCGCGGCGGACACCGCCAACCACACCATCACGCTGGACAAGCCGCTGGAGTACGACATGCCCGTCGACTCCACATCGGACGGATCGGCCGCGATCGACGGCACGGCGTACCCGAGCAAGGCGTCGCCGCTGGTCGACCCCGTGGTGGGAGTGGGCTTCGAGAACTTCTACCTGACCCAGGACATGCCGGGGCTCAACGCGGCCGACGCGGTGCAGAACTACGGCAACATGGCACCCTACGCGGAGATGCACGGCATCGTCTTCAAGTGGGCGGTCAACGACTGGGTGACCGGCATCCGCACGTACATGACCGGCTCGCACCCGATCGTCACGGAGGAGGCCAAGAACCTCCAGATCCAGAACAACTTCCTGCAGGGCTCGTGGAACAAGGGCGCGGGCGGAAACGGGTACTTCCGGGGCTCCCGGGTGTGGGACTCGCTCTACGCCGACAACGTCACCCGCGACCTGCGCCACTTCACGTTCCAGTGGTCGGCCTCGGACAACGTCGCGATCGGCAACGACTTCGACTCGGACATCAACCTGCACGGCGGGTACGAGCGGCGCAACCTGTTCGAGCTCAACACGTTGACGGTGCCCTACGACCACCGGTCGGGTAACTGCCGCTCCAACTGCGGCGAGGAGGGCGGCGGTGGACCCGACGACTCCAACTGGTTCCCGATCTACTGGACGGCCGGGCAGAAGGGCGTCAAGTGGTCGGCGGCGTCCGGGTACCAGAATGTGTTCTTCGACAACGCCATGACCAAGCAGCTGAGCACGGGCGGTCCGTACCAGCCGTACTACCCGGACCACCACACCATCTACCAGTTCGGTGTCGCCGGGCCGTCCGGCGGCGCCTACCACCCCCTCGACGCCGGCGGGGTGCCGATCACCGACTGGGCCCACAACGAGCAGCGGGACTACACCGGCGGGCACGGCGTCGACGCGGGCCGCGGCGACCCGGGACCATCGCTGTTCCTGCGCGTGGTCGGTCCGCCGGCCTCCGGGTCGCCGTCGCCGTCGGTCTCGCCCTCCGCGTCCGCCTCGGCCTCACCGTCCCGGTCGACCTCACCCTCGCCGTCGGTCTCGCCCTCGCGTTCGCCGTCGCCGTCCCCGTCCGTCTCGCGGCCGCCGGCCGGGGGACTGACCGCGGCGTTCGCGAAGACCTCGACGTGGAGCGGCGGTTACGGCGGGCAGGTGACCATCACCAACGGGGGTACCGGCGACGTGACGGGCTGGACCGTCCAGTTCGACCTGCCGTCCGGTACCACGGTCAGCAACCTGTGGAACGGCACCTACACCAGGAGCGCCAACCACTACACGGTCGTCAACGCCTCCTTCAACGGCACCATCAAGCCGGGCGGCTCGAAGTCCTTCGGTTTCAACGCCAGTGGCTCCGGCAGCCCGACGGACCTCACCGTGTCCTGAATGGACAGACGAACGGGGTGCGGCCAGGACTGGCCGCACCCCGTCCGGTGGGAAGCTCAGGCGCCGAATACCTGGAACTCCCAGAGTGAGTAGCCCCACTGGGTGGCGCGCGCGGTGCCGTTCATCCGCACGTACCGCCCGGACCCGGTCACGTTGAGGGTCTGCACCCCGCCGGTACCGGTGGTGGTCGAGTAGATGGTCGTCCACGTGGTGCCGTTGGTGGACGTCTGGAGCTGGAACGCGGTCGCGTAGGCCGTCTCCCAGTTCAGCACCACCCTGCTGATGCTGTGCGTGGCACCGAGGTCGACCTGCAGCCACTGCGGGTCGGAGAAGGCGCTGGACCACCGGGTACCGGTGTTGCCGTCCACGGCGTTCGGTGCCGTGAAGCTGGTGTTCTCGTTCGACGAACTGGTCGCCGGGTGGCCCTGCGACAGCAGCGTCCCGCCGCCCGAGGTCGGGGTGGGGCTGGGCGTCGGGCTCGGGCTGCCGCCGCCGGCCGCGTAGACGGCCACCTCGTAGAGCGAGTCACCCCACTGCGAGGCGCGTGCCGTCATGTAGACCCGGAGATATCGTCCGGTGGACGTGAACCCGATGTCCTGGATGCCGCCCTTGCTGGCGTTGTTGGTGTAGACCGTGTTCCAGGTCGTTCCGTTGGCCGACGTCTGCAGCTGGTAGGCGCTGGCACACGCCGCCTCCCAGGTGAGCGTCACATGGTTGATGTTGTAGGACTGGCCGAGGTCCACCTGCAGCCATTGCGGGTCGCTGAACGCGCTGGACCACCGGGTCTGCACGCTGCCGTCGGTCGCGTTGGACGCCGGGAACTGGGCCTGCTCGGTCGAGGACGCGGTGGTCGGCTTGCCCTGCGCGATGTTGGTGCCGAGGCCCGCCGGCGGCTTGTTGTAGACCGCGACGTAGTCCACGTTCAACTGTCCACCCGAGACGGTCGCGGCGTTGGGGCCGCCGCCGAACGCGGCCGGGAACGCGCCGCCGATGGCCAGGTCGAAGATGATGAAGAAGGTGTGGTCGACGGCGTTGGCCCAGGTGGTCGCGTCGACCTGGTTGGAGTTGATGGTGAAGTAGAGCGCACCGTCGAGGTACCAGCGGATCTGCTCGGGTGACACCGACCGGTCGATCTGCACCGCGTAGGTGTGGTAGCCGGTCTGGCAGCCGCCGCAGGCGCGCTCGCCGCTGCCGAGTCCGGTACCCTCGTTGCACGGTCCGCCCGGGTTCACTCCACAGTGGAGGGTTCCGAAGACCGAGCTGCGGCCGTTGATGTCCTCGAGGATGTCCACCTCGCCGGAGCCCGGCCAGGGTACCCCGATGCGCAGGGGGGCACCGAGCATCCAGAACGCCGGCCAGTATCCGGCGCCGTTGCTCGTGTTGACGTTCGGCTGCTGGATGGAGGCCTGCATCATGACGACCCCACCCGGCTGCGCGCCGAACCCGTCGGCCTGCGTCTCCACCCGGCCGGAGGTCCAGCCACTGTTCGGGTCGGTGCCAGAGTGCAGTGCGCGCAGGACCATGTGGCCGTTGCCGTCGTAGAAGACGTTCTGGGTACTCGTGGTGGTGGTCTCGATCTCGCCGGTGCCGAAGCTGCTGCCCGGCCCTGCGTCGTAGCGCCACAGTCCGGTGTCCAGACCGGTGTTGGCGGCGCCGTTGAAGTCGTCGCTCCAGGTGAGCGTGAAGCCGGCCGGCGGCGCCGCGACGGCGGCGTTCGCGGTCGCCCCGCCGCTGATCGCGACGAACCCGGCCACCGCGGCCGTGCCCGCGACGACCACCGCGGCCGACAGTGCGGCGCGTAGGCGCGTGACACGCCTGCGTGTCGACGTGCGCCACAGACCCGGGCCCCGGATCTCCGGGACCCCTTCGTGAGTGCCTGACATTGTTCTCCCTCGGTAGATGACCGACCGGCGGTTTCGAGGTGTGGACGGACGTGTCCAGAAC
>Ga0081540_1004315_pt1 | contig 10895 bp, 5 predicted proteins | sample TabmetS2T1R1_FD_71024 | JGI IMG/M metagenome (GOLD analysis project Ga0081540, IMG submission 71024) | Tabebuia heterophylla rhizosphere microbial communities from the University of Puerto Rico - S2T1R1 | ecosystem: Host-associated > Plants > Roots > Rhizosphere ... | reverse complement strand
GCTGATGCCGGTCCATGCCATCGGGGACGAGCCGGCGCTGGTGGCACGGGCGGTGCCGAACTACTGGGGATACAGCACGCTCGGCTTCTTCGCGCCGGAGCCCAGCTACGCCGCGGCGACCGATCCGCTCGACGTCGTCGACGAGTTCAAGGCGATGGTTCGGGCGCTGCACGAGGTCGGTCTCGAGGTCGTGCTCGACGTCGTCTACAACCACACCTGCGAGGGCGGACCGAGCGGGCCGTGCCTGTCGTGGCGCGGTCTCGACGCGGCCACGTACTACCGGCTGGACGCGCACGGCGGGTACCTCGACACCACGGGGACCGGCAACAGCCTGGACGCCGGCGAGGTCCGAGTGGTGCAGATGGTGCTCGACTCGCTGCGCTACTGGGTCGAGGAGATGCACGTCGACGGCTTCCGGTTCGACCTGGCACCGACCCTGGCGCGCGGTCACGACGGGTTCGACGGCGACCACCCGTTCCTCGTCGCGGCGCGCGTCGACCCGGCCATCGGCGGCGCCAAGCTGATCGCGGAGCCCTGGGACTTGGGGATGTTCGGCTGGCGGACCGGCCAGTTCCCGCCGCCGTTCGCCGAGTGGAACGACCGGTTCCGGGACGGGGCGCGTGAGTTCTGGCTGGTCGGCGGCAGGCAGGTGGCCCACGGTGAGCAGGCCGGCGGGGTCCGCGACCTGGCCACCAGGCTGGCCGGCTCGGCCGACGTGTTCCCCGCCCACCGTGGCCCGCTTGCGTCGATCAACTTCCTGACGGCGCACGACGGGTTCACCCTCGCCGACCTGGTGGCGTACGACCACAAGCACAACGAGGACAACGGTGAGGGCAACCGGGACGGGACGGCGGACAACCGCTCGTGGAACCACGGCGTCGAGGGGCCGACGGACGACGCCCGCGTGCTCGCCGCCCGGCGCCGCAGCTCCCGGAACCTGCTCGGCATGCTGCTGCTGTCCACGGGGGTACCGATGATCACGGCCGGCGACGAGTTCGGCCGGACGCAGCGCGGAAACAACAACGCCTACTGCCACGACGACGAGCTGGCCTGGCTCGACTGGGACCTGAAGCCGGACCAGCGCGGACTGCTCGCGACCACGGCGCACCTGCTGCGGTTGCGCCGCGAGCATCCGGTGCTGAGGCAGGACCGGTTCTTCGCCGGTCGACCGATGCATCGGGACGGGACGAAGGACCTGGCCTGGTTCGGCCCGGACGGCACGGAGATGGACCATGCGCGCTGGCACGAGCCGTCGCTGCGGACGCTGCAGATGTATCTGCATGCCGTGGTGCTGGACGGCGGGAGCCGGCACGTCGACGAGTCCTTGCTGATCGTCGTGCAGGGCGCCGGCTGGCCGGTCGCCGTCCGGCTCCCGGGACCACCGTGGGCCTCCCGGTACCGGCTGCTGTGGGACAGCGCGTTCGAGCTGCCGCCCGGCGTCGACGGCGGACCGGGGATCGCAGAGGAACCCGGCGGCGCCGTGCTCGCCGTCGAGGCGGCCACGATCCGCGTCTACGGCGCCTCCACCCCGTCGTGATCAAGGAGTAGGTGACCTCGCTGACGAACGGGTGATCCGGCCCCGCGGACGGCGGTCATCCGGCGGTCATCCATTCCTTGACACGAGGAGAGGGGTCAGGAGGCGTTCGTCACCAGGCCGAGCTCGGCGGGCGATGCGGAGCCCTCGACGTGCGGCAGGACGCGCACCGTGTAACCGAAGGGGCCGGTGCGCCGCAGCCGGACGGTCCCCTCGAACCGGTGCCGGCCGGGCTCGACCTCCTCCACGTGCTGCAGCGGAGCGGCGACCAGATCGGTGAGTGTGTCGGAGGAGGACACGCGCCCGTAGACCAGCTGGACGTCGACGTCCCTGGGAGTGATCTCCTTGCCGAGCGTGACGAAGGCCCGGACGCCGATCTCGTCGCCCACCTGCGGCGAGTCGCTGACGCCCATCGACTCCACGTGGTCCACCCGGACGCCCGGCCAGTCGGCACGCACCCGGGACTTGAACGCCGAGGCGTGCCGGGCGAACACGATCGTGGCCGCACGCTCGGCGGCCGCCGCGGGGATGTACAGCTTGTGGACGTAGTCGGCGACCATGCGGGTGGCGAGCACCTTCGGACCCAACGACGCCAGGGTGTGCCGGACCATCTCGGTCCATCGCACGGGCAGGCCGCGCTCGTCGCGGTCGTAGAAGCGTGGCGCCACGGAGCTCTCGATGAGGTCGTACAGGGCGGCGGCCTCGAGGTCGTCGCGGTGGTCGGGGTCGTCGACGCCGTCGGCGGTGGGGATGGCCCAGCCGTTCTCGCCGTCGTACCACTCGTCCCACCACCCGTCCCGGATGGACAGGTTGAGGCCGCCGTTGAGCGCCGCCTTCATCCCGGACGTGCCGCTGGCCTCGAGCGGGCGCAGTGGGTTGTTCAGCCAGACGTCGCAGCCGGGCACGAGCGTCTGGGCCATGCCGATGTCGTAGTTCGGCATGAAGATGATGCGGTGCCGGACCGTCGGGTCGTCGGCGAACTTGACCATCTGCTGGATGAGCCGCTTGCCGTTGTCGTCGGCGGGGTGCGACTTGCCCGCGATGACGATCTGGACCGGGCGCGTGGGGTGCAGGAGCAGCGCGCGCAGCCGCTCGGTATCGCGGAGCATCAGCGTCAGCCGCTTGTATGTGGGCACCCGCCGGGCGAACCCGATGGTGAGCACGTCGGGGTCGAGCACCGAGTCCACCCAGCCCAGCTCGGCGGGGCTGGCACCGCGCCTCAGCCAGGACGAGCGGACCCGGCGACGCGCGTCCGCGACCAGGGCGGCGCGCATCGCCCGGCGCGCCTCCCAGATCTCGCCGTCCGGGATCCGGGTGACCTGCTCCCAGTCCCCAGGGGTGATGGAGTCGGCGGCCCCGATGTACTTCTCCGCGAGCTCGGCCACCCGCTGGTCGGCCCAGGTCGGCGCGTGCACGCCATTGGTGATCGAGGTGATGGGTACCTCGGCGGTCTCGAATCCGGGCCACAGCCCGTGGAACATCTCCCGGCTGACGGCCCCGTGCAGGCGGGAGACGCCGTTCGCGCGCTGGGCCAGGCGTAGACCCATGACGGCCATGTTGAACACCGACGGGTCGCCGCCCTGGAACGTCTCGGCGCCCAGCGCAAGGATCTTGTCGACCGGCAGGCCGGCGACTCCGTTGTCGCCGCCGAAGAACGTCTCGATCTGGTCGCGGCCGAACCGGTCGATGCCGGCCGGCACCGGCGTGTGCGTGGTGAAGACGGTGCCCGCGCGGACGACCTCGAGCGCCTCGTCGAAGCTGACCCCCTGGGTGGACACGAGCTCGCGGATCCGCTCCAGCCCGAGGAACCCGGCGTGGCCCTCGTTCGTGTGGTACACGTCCGGCGCCGGGGCCCCGGTGAGCCGGGACCACACCCGCAGCGCCCGGACGCCGCCGATGCCGAGCAGCATCTCCTGCTGGAGCCGGTGCTCGCCGCCGCCGCCGTAGAGGCGGTCGGTGATGGCCCGGGCGGCGTCGTCGTTCGCCTCGACCTGCGAGTCGAGCAGCAGCAGCGGCACCCGGCCGACCTGCGCCCGCCAGATGTGCGCGGTCAGCGTCCGCGCGCCAGGCAGGCCCACGGTCACGGACGCCGGCGTCCCGTCCGCCTCCCGGACGAGGGCGAGCGGCAGCTCGTTCGGATCGAGGACGGGGTAGGTCTCCTGCTGCCAGCCCTCACGGGACAGGGCCTGCGTGAAGTAGCCCTGCCGATAGAGCAGTCCCACGCCGACGACGGGGACGCCGAGGTCGCTGGCGGACTTGAGATGGTCCCCGGCGAGGATGCCGAGGCCCCCGGAGTACTGCGGTAGCACCTCGGTGATGCCGTACTCGGGGGAGAAGTAGCCGACACAGCGCGGCACCTCCCCCGACAGGCCCTGGTACCACCGTGGCTCGGTGAGGTAGTTCCGCAGGTTCGCCGTGGCCTCGTCGACCTGGGTCACGAAGTCGGGGTCGCCGGCCAGCGCCTCCAGCTCCTCGGGTGAGAGCGCGCCCAAGAGCTTGAGCGGGTCGTGCCGCGTCGACGACCACCGGCCGGCGTCGATGGAGGCGAAGAGCTCCTGCGTCGGGCGGTGCCACGACCAGCGCAGGTTGATCGCCAGTTCTCCCAGGGCGGCGATCGGCTGGGGCAGCACGGTGCGCACGGTGAATCGTCGGATCGCTCTCACTCGCGGCAGGGTACGACACGGGCTGTACTGACACGCCCATCCCTTGTAGTCGCGTTGCGCCGCTTACAAGGCCCTTGCGGACCCGGAGGAAGCCGTCGCCGGCGGGCCTGGGCCCCGGTCGTCAGCGCGTGATCGGCGGCTGTGTGTCACGCCTCCGGACAGGGCGAGCGCGGAGTATCTTGGCCGCGCCCGTCCTTCCCAGCCCGTGGCCACGGAGCAGGTCGCCGCGGGCTTGGTGGCGTGCCTGCGTCCGGGGAGCTTGATCCGCACGGGTGGGGCTGCGGGCTCCTGCGTCGAGTGGTGAGGTTGATTCATGACCAGATCGGTGACCGGCGGCCTGCCTGCCGAGCAGGACCCGGCCGCCGCGGATTCCGCGAGCACCGCCACCCCTGGCGCCGACGCTGCGGCCAACGCCCAGGACGCGCTGCCCGAACCCGCGACTGCGACCGCCCGGTCCGCCTCGCCGCTGGCCGGCAGCGAGCAGGTGCAGAGCGTGCCGGACGTCGACATCCCGCCCAGCGCGGTCGGCAGGATCCCGATCCTCGCCGTCGCGCCGGTGCCCGACGGGGGGCGCTTTCCCGCCAAGGCAGTCGTCGGGGAGCCGGTCCCGGTGCGCGCAACGGTCTTCCGCGAGGGGCACGACGCGGTCGCCGCCACCGCGGTGCTCGTCGACCCGGACGGGGAGGTCCACAGCCGGGTCCGGATGAACCTGCTCGCGCCCGGCACGGACCGGTACGGCGCAACCGTCGCCCCCGACCGTGAAGGTGCGTGGTCCTTCCGGGTGGAGGGGTGGAGCGACGTCTTCGGCACCTGGGAGCACGCCGCGACGATCAAGGTGCCCGCGGGCATCGACACCGAGCTCATGCTCGACGAGGGCGCCAGGGTGCTGGAGCAGGCGCTCGACGTCCCCGGGATGTCCTCGGACGACGCCGCCCTGCTCCGCGACGTTGTCGGCCTGCTCCAGGATCCGGCCGCGGACGCCCAGGACCGGCTCCTCGCGGCCGTCAGCCCCGGCGTGCACGCCGTCCTCGCCCGGCACCCGCTGCGCGACCTGCTGACCGTGAGCCCGGAGTATCCGCTGCTCGTCCAGCGCGAGCGGGCCCTGTACAGCGCCTGGTACGAGATGTTCCCACGCAGCCAGGGCGCGCACGTCGACCCGGAGACCGGGCGGTGGGTGTCGGGCACGTTTGCGACCGCCGCGCAGCGGTTGCCGGCGATCAAGGACATGGGCTTCGACATCGTGTATCTCCCGCCGATCCACCCGATCGGCCGGGTGAACCGCAAGGGCCCCAACAACACCCTGGACCCCGGCCCGGACGACCCGGGTTCGCCGTGGGCCATCGGGTCCGATGAGGGCGGCCACGACGCCATTCACCCCGACCTCGGCACGTTCGACGACTTCGACGACTTCGTCGCCCAAGCCCGCTCCCTGGGTCTCGAGGTGGCCCTCGACCTGGCGCTGCAGTGCGCGCCCGACCACCCCTGGGCGCGCGAGCACCCGGAGTGGTTCACCACGCGCGCCGACGGCTCCATCGCCTACGCCGAGAACCCGCCCAAGAAGTATCAGGACATCTATCCGCTGAACTTCGACAACGACCCGGTCGGGCTCTACCACGAGGTCCTGCGCATCGTGAAGCTGTGGGTCGATCACGGCGTCCGGGTGTTCCGGGTGGACAACCCGCACACCAAGCCGGTCGAGTTCTGGGAGTGGCTGATCCCCAAGGTCAACACCGACCACCCGGACGTGATCTTCCTCGCGGAGGCGTTCACCAGGCCGGCGATGATGCACACTCTGGGCAAGGTGGGGTTCCAGCAGTCCTACACGTACTTCACCTGGCGGAACACCTCCTGGGAGCTGCGTGCGTACCTCACCGAGCTCAGCGGGGACGCCGCCGACTACATGCGGCCGAACTTCTGGCCGAACACGCCGGACATCCTGCACGAGTTCCTCCAGTACGGCGGCCCCGCGGCGTTCAAGCTGCGGGCCGTGCTGGCCAGCACGCTGTCGCCCTCCTGGGGGATCTACTCCGGCTACGAGCTGTGCGAGCACGTCGCCGTCCGGGCCGGCAGCGAGGAGTACCTGGACAGCGAGAAGTACCAGTACCGGCCGCGGGACTGGCCCGCCTACGCACCGGGCGGCCCCCTCGCCGACCGCTCCATCGCCGGCTACATCACGACCTTGAACCGGATCCGCGCCGAGCACCCGGCACTCTCCCGGCTGAGAGATGTCAAGTTCCACTACCCGGACGACGACAACTTCCTGTGTTACAGCCGGCGGCTCGAGGGGGCCTTCACACCCGATGGGCGTGAGGACCTCCTCATCGTCGTCGTCAACCTGGATCCGCATGCGGCCCGGGAGACGACGGTCCACCTGGACATGCCTGGGCTGGGCATGGACTGGGCGGACACCTTCGAGGTGGAGGACCTCCTGAGCGGAGCGACCTACCGGTGGGGGGAGCACGACTACGTCCGGCTGGACCCGTTCGTCGACCCCGCCCACCTGCTTCGCGTCAGGAGGTTCTAGGTGCCAGGCCTCGAGCTCGCCGGTCCCGGCCTGAAGAACGACCCGAACTGGTACCGCAAGGCCGTGTTCTACGAGGTCCTCGTCCGGGCCTTCGCGGATTCGAACGGGTCGGGTGCGGGCGACTTCAACGGCTTGATCTCCAAGCTCGACTACCTCCAGTGGCTCGGGGTGGACTGCCTATGGCTCCCGCCCTTCTACGCCTCCCCGCTGCGCGACGGCGGCTACGACATCAGCGACTACGTCTCGGTCCTGCCGGAGTTCGGCACGTTGCCCGACTTCTCCGAGCTCGTGGCGCAGGCGCACGCGCGTGGGCTGCGGATCATCACCGACCTGGCGGTCAACCACACCAGTGACGCCCACCCCTGGTTTCATTCCAGCCGCAGCGATCCCGACGGGCCCTACGGGGACTTCTACGTCTGGAGCGACACGGCCGAGAGGTACCGGGACGCGCGGATCATCTTCGTCGACACGGAGACGAGCAACTGGACGTTCGACCCGGTCCGCCGGCAGTACTACTGGCACCGGTTCTTCTCCCACCAACCGGACCTCAACTTCGACAACGCCGCCGTGCAGGACGCGATCATCGACGTGATCCGGTTCTGGCTCGACCTCGGCGTCGACGGGATCCGCCTCGACGCCATTCCCTACCTGTTCGAACGCGAGGGCACGAACTGCGAGAACCTGCCCGAGACGCACGACTTCGTGCGCCGCGTCCGCAGGGTCGTCGACGACTTCTACCCCGGCCGCATCCTGTTGGCCGAGGCCAATCAGTGGCCCAAGGACGTCGTGGAGTACTTCGGCACCGAGCAGGAGCCGGAGTGCCACATGGCGTTCCACTTCCCGGTGATGCCCCGCATCTACTACGCGATGAGAGAGCAGCGGGCCGCGCCGATCGTCGACATCATGCGGGACACCCCGGACATCCCGCCCGGCGCCCAGTGGGGGACGTTCCTGCGCAACCACGACGAGCTCACCCTCGAGATGGTCACCACCGAGGAGCGCGCGGCGATGTACGGCTGGTATGCGCCGGACTCGCGGATGCGCGCCAACATCGGCATCCGCCGCCGCCTCGCGTCGCTCCTCGACAACTCCCGCGCCGAGATCGAGCTCATCCAGGCGCTGCTGCTGTCGCTGCCCGGCTCGCCCTACCTGTACTACGGCGACGAGATCGGGATGGGCGACAACATCTGGCTCAACGACCGCGACGCGGTCCGCACGCCGATGCAGTGGACGCCGGACCGCAACGCCGGGTTCTCCACCGCCGACCCCGGCAAGCTGCACCTTCCGGTCGTCCAGTCGCTCGTCTACCACTACGCGAGCGTCAACGTCGAGGCGCAGCTGGCGACGTCGTCGTCACTGCTGCACTGGACGCGCGGCATGCTCACCGTCCGGAAGCGGCATCCGGTGTTCGGCCTCGGCCGCTTCGTCCCGGTGGAGTGCGACAACCCGCACGTCCTCGCGTTCTTGCGGGTGCTGCGCGAGGGCGAGGTCTCCGGCGAGCCGGCCGAGACCGTGCTGTGCGTCAACAACCTCTCGCAGGTGCCGCAGGGCGCCCGGCTGGAGCTGTCCGGCCACGAGGCCGCCACGTTGGCGGACCTCTTCGGAGGCACCGGGTTCCCGGCGGTCCCGGAGAACGGTGAGCTCGAGATCACGATGGGGTCGCGCGACTTCTTCTGGCTGAAGGTCACGCCACCCAGCGGCGGGACCGAGCGGGCGTCGTGACGGCTCGGGCGAGCTCCGTGCTCGAGCTCCTCGCCGGCTGGCTGCCGCGGCAGCGGTGGTACGCCGGCAAGGGAGCCGGAACGCCGGAGGTCGCCCGTCTCGGAGGTCTCCTGCTCGCCGACGACGGCGGGGCCTTCGGCGGCCCGGCCGATGTCGACGTCCTCTTCCTGCAGGTGACGACGCCGGACGGGGTGGGCGCCACCTACCAGGTGCCGGTCACGGTGCGGGCTCGGCCGGTGCCGGAGCTCGCGCCCGCCATGGTCGGGATCGTCGCGGACCCCGCCCGGGGCGAGCTCCACGTCTACGACGGCGCGCACGACCCGGCGTACGTCCGCGCCCTGCTGCACCTGCTCGCCGCCGAGGGCGAGGCCTGGTCGGGCGAGGGGGCCGCGCTCGGTCGCGCTCGCGCCGTGCGCCCGGCCGGTGGCTGGGCGAGCGCGACGGCGTCCGGGTGGGCGTCCGCCCCCACCCGGGTGCTCGGCGGCGAGCAGTCCAACACCTCGATCGTGGTGGCCGCGGACGGCCCGGAGCCGGTGATCGTCAAGGTCTTCCGGGTGCTCGCCGGCGGGGACAACCCGGACGTCGTCGTGCAGACCGCTCTCGCGGCCGCCGGCTCCACCCGGGTGGCGCGGCCGGCGGGGTGGCTCGAGGGCTGGTGGCCGGTGCCGGGCGGGAAGGCCCCGGAGCACGGGCACCTGGCCTACGTGTGCGAGTTCCTGCCCGGCAGCCGCGATGCCTGGCGCGAGGCGACCGAGGCGGTGACCCAGGACCGGGGCTTCAGCGGGCAGGCGCACGATCTGGGCGCGGCGACCGCGGAGGTGCACCTGACGCTGGCGCGGGCCATGTCGACCCGGCCGGTCGACCGGGCCGCGCTCGACGCCATCGCTGACGGTCTGCTGGCCCGGGTCGACTGGGCGGTCGACGCCGTCAAGGCCCTCGAGCCGTTCACGCTGGCGGCCCGTGCGGCTGCGGACGCCGTCCGGCACGTGGACGAGGCGCCGGATCTCCAGCAGGTGCACGGCGACTACCACCTCGGCCAGGTGCTGCACTCGGCGACCCGCGGCTGGATCCTGCTGGACTTCGAGGGCGAGCCGCTGCGTCCGCTCTCGGAGCGGACGGCGCCCGACCTGGCGCTGCGGGACGTCGCGGGGATGCTGCGCTCGTTCGACTACGCCGCCCGGCACAGCACGGTCGGCCTGGACCCGGACGACCGGCGTGCGGTCGCCGCTCAGCGCTGGGCGGGCGAGTGCCGTGCGTCGTTCCTGGACGGCTATGCCGAGACCGGGGCCGAGGACCCGCGCAAGCACGCCGTCCTGCTGCGCGCGCTGGAGCTCGACAAGGCGTTGTACGAGGTGGTCTACGAGACCAGGAACCGGCCGACGTGGATCGGGATCCCGCTCGGCGCCGTCCGCCGGCTCCTGGTCTCCCCCGTGGCGTGAGGGCCGCAGGTCAGCGAGCGCAGATGGTGGTCTGCGCCTTCTGCAGCAGCGCGAGCCGCTGAGGCAGGAACTGGGCGAGCTGCATCCGGAACTCCAGCCGCTTCTGCAGCCTGGTGACGAGCTCGTCCTTGTGCCCCGAGCGTGCGGCGTCGATCCGGTGCTGGAGGTAGGCCAGCGAACCCGGCGTCGAGGCGTTCGCGGCCAGCCGCTTCTCGAGATCCTTCGTCCGCTGGATCGCCGTCGGGACCTTGGCGCAGCGGGCGGGGATGCGCGTCGCCGCCGACGTCGCGTCCGACCCGCTGTCGAGCGCGGTGAGCAGCTCGTCGTCGGTGCTGGCACTGCTGGCCGACGTGGCTGCCGAGGTCGTCGCCCGGGCCGGCGCGTTCCCGGACGTCGCCTGCGCCGCGCTGCCCGCCACAGCGGCACCGACCACGAGGGCTCCGGCGGCGCCGGTCGCGAGAAGACCCTTCAGCATGTGCCTCTCCTTCGTCGGGGCCCGCAGCTCGGGCCGTCGAGAGGAGAGTGCCGGGCGGAGGTGACGGCGACGTCCGCGCAGTGTTCGAGCAGTGTTCGGGTCAGCCGCGCGTCGCCGTCAGGATCGGCGAGGAGGCGGCGGGCAGCTCGAGCGTGAACGACGCCCCACCCTCCGGTGCCACCGAAGCGACCGCCCGGCCGCCCATCCGCTGCGCCAGCGCGTCCACGAGCGCCAGACCCAGGCCCGACCCGACGGCGCGGCTGCCGCGGTACCGCTCGGTCAGCCGGCCCGGCTGGAACGCGTGCGCCAGGTCGTCGGCGTCCAGGCCCGGGCCGCCGTCACGGACCTGCACCCAGACGCCGGTGGCTGCCGGCAGCCGACCGGTGGCGATCACGAGCGGGGCACCGGCGGGGAGCACCCGCAGCGCGTTGTCCACCAGGGCGTCCACGGCCTGCCGCACGCGCTCCCCGTCGGCCCAGGCCACGACGCCGGAGCGAGGACCCTCCACCCGCAGCTGCACACCGCGCCCCTCCGCGCG
>Ga0081540_1004314_pt1 | contig 10899 bp, 11 predicted proteins | sample TabmetS2T1R1_FD_71024 | JGI IMG/M metagenome (GOLD analysis project Ga0081540, IMG submission 71024) | Tabebuia heterophylla rhizosphere microbial communities from the University of Puerto Rico - S2T1R1 | ecosystem: Host-associated > Plants > Roots > Rhizosphere ... | reverse complement strand
GCCGCTCTCCCTTGTACCGATGTTGAAACATCCTCCCACTGGGGCGGACTTGCAATCGTGCACTGCAACGGGGATCAAGGCGGGGCCTATCGCGAAGGCCGGTCATGATCGCCGCCATCTGAAGTCATCGAAAGGTGTCGTGCCCCGTTCGGTTGCGATGCATGAGCCTGAAAATGGGACAAGGCGGACTGCTGCGAGACGTACGTCAGCGACAGACGTATGAGCCGTTCACCAGTACGCGGACGCATGCCGTGCCGGCGGCCGCCGCGCCTACGGCAGCTCCTCCTACGACTGCGCGCCGCGTCTGCCGGCGCGCCACGCCAGCGACGCTGGCCGGCGTTGCCGGCCGTCCGACCCTTGCTTCGGCGCTTTGAATGGATAGCGCAAAACCGTCTCGCGACCATTCAAACGATCCAAATCCGCATACCAAGGCGGCTGCAACGAACAGCATCCGCACAACGCCAATACGCTTCATGATGATTTCCTTCCTGCTAGTGAGGCGATCAGCTTTGGCGGGAGCGACACTGCGATTTTGATCTACATCAATAAACCGATTTCGTTTTGAAGCCGCATGCAGAAGACGCGGTCGCGTCCCGACTGCGCCGCTTTTGCCTACATCAAAACGTTCGCGCGAGCTCCCACATCACAACACGACCAGCCGCGCAGTCCGAAGGGGGTGACATTGACAGGTGCAGTGACACCGATCTGGTACGTGACTTTTGAAGTTCGCAAACGCGGCATCCTGCCTAAAAAGCGGAGCCCTCGCGAGACAAGGACGTTTGCGACGGAAGCCGAGGCCAAGATCTTCGCTCGCTCGAAGCTTGACGAAGGTCTGATTGTGTTTGCCGGCACGATCAATCCGCACTCTCCCAAACAACTGGTCCCTTCTTCGCAGATCTACGTCTGGCTCGCTGATGAACACACAGACAACGAGCCGCCTCGCGGCGACGATCAGGAATAACGCACGATTCCGTGCATTAGGAATGCGTTTGAGTGTTGCCATTCTGTTACGGGGTTCCTGCCCGACGCAGACTACGATTCACGCGGGTATTGCAAGTGATTTGCACGGAAACGTGCACATCGGACCTAGCGTAAACAAAAGAAAGGGGACATTGCGATGAGAAAGTTCTTCGCCGCCGCTGTCAGCTTCGCGGCAATTACCATGGCCGCCGCGCCTGCATCTGCGGCCGACATGGCCGTCAAGGCTCCGCCGCCGGCTCCGCTTCCGGTGATCTACAATTGGAGCGGCTTCTACGTCGGCGCCAACGGTGGCTGGGGACAGAGCCGCAATTGCTTGGATTTCGTGTTCGTAGTCGGGCCGGTTTTCAGTGACGGTTGTCGTGAGCGTGACGGAGGTCTTGCCGGCGGACAAATCGGGTATCGCTGGCAAGCTAACCAGTGGGTCTTCGGAGTGGAAGCACAGGGCGATTGGGCCGACCTCAGCAACACGCGCATCAGCCTCCTTGATCCGACCCTCTCAACCACTGTGAAAACCGACGCCATCGGTCTCTTCACGGGCCAAATCGGTTACGCCTGGAACGCGGCCCTGTTCTACGTCAAGGGCGGCGCGGCTGTGACCAGCAATCGCCTTGACATATTCGACACGGCTACCGGGATCGGCTTGCTCTCGGCAAGTGCGACGCGTTGGGGCGGCACCGTGGGCGTCGGATTTGAATATGGTTTCGCACCGAACTGGTCGTTCGGTGCTGAATACAACCATCTTTGGATGGGGGATGCGAACAACTCCTTCACCGTGGCCGATCCGCGCCTCGTGGGCATACTCAACAACCGGATCACCCAAGACGTCGATATGGTCACCTTGCGCATCAATTACCGCTTTGGCGGCTACGCGCCACCGGTGGCGGCGCGCTACTGAGCGACGAGCTATCTCCGTAGACTTGAAGCCCCGGCCTCGTCCGGGGCTTTTTTATTCGAGCCTGGCAGGCCGCCGTTGTTGCGAGCGCGTTTCGCCCATCCCCACTTACCACCACATTCTGCCGCCAAACCAATCGAACTGGGGTTGGCGCGCAACCCTTGTCTTGCGCGGTGCTGCCGCGCGCTTCCTTGTCTCGCTCTTCCGCGAAGGCGCAGATTTAAGCTCGGGCCGCTTCGGATCGGCCAGTTTCGACCTGCTCACGTCGGATGATTGCAACTGTGCAAATGCTTGCCGTGCCTTGGCGGAGACATCGTCAGTAGGTGTCGTGCCAGCCTCGGCTACCACAGGCGCCACGGGATGGGTGCCCGCGGGCGTGCTGGTGTCGAAGACCACGCGTTCCGGCAGCTTCATCTCGGAATGAATACGGATTGTCGTACGTTGCGTTTCGATCCGCTCGTCAACCGGCAACGGCGGCAGAAACGTGCCGGCAACGAGCAACACCACGAGCAGTGCTCCGCCGACAAGGAGGAAGTATCGCGCCAGGGGCATTCAACGCTCCAGCCCCCTCTTCCGCGTATGATGGTTTGTCCCGCAAGCGCGCGCGCAACGATAAGCCGAGCATGGACGAGAGCGGGAACTGCGGCCGTTCTTCCCCATAGCCGCGGCCCCGGCGCCGATCTCACGTCGACCGGCACTGGTCTCATCTGCGCACGTTATGCAACAGACGCATTTCGCCGCGGAGTGCGCGTTGATCTGGATCAACAAAGCAGCTCCGGCTGGGGCGCTGACGCGGGCCGACGTGGTGTCATGTTCGATTGGGACGGGTCGTCACGGCTCGCACGGTGACCGGCGTACTCGGTTCGCAAAACGCCTTGCGGAGCGCAGGTTCTGGTATGACGGAGTGAATGAATGACACTCGGCTTGAGCCGCGACTTACGCTTTTCGTTCCTTTGACTGCCGCTCGCGCGCTCGCAAGTAGCTGAGACCGTGCACGGTCAAACGGCCGGGATCCTGCGTTCCCTGTTCGGCAACCTTCTTGATATGCCTCGCGAGATCGCGCTGCGTCCGCATGTCCAGGTCATGGCTGGTCATGGAACGATAAATGTTGATCGCGCGAGCGAGTGGCTTTGCAATGTTCGATGCGGACATGTCAGGCAACGCGCAATCACTCGCGACGTTCCTGTTCCCGGCACGGTTGAGGATGTTGCCGATCGCAAACAGGATCGCCGCGGAGAACAGCAATGCGGTCCCGACGATCCGTCCGCGGTCGAAGGAAAATCCACCGCCGCCGAGCAGCACGGCGATGCCGCCGACGCCAAGCACAAGCGCTGCGATATCCACCAGCTTCGGCCGGATGCCGGCCAGCGGCCACGCCAAAAGCGTCGCCCAGATCGGCATGGTGTAGACGATCAGCGCGCCTTCGCCGACCGGGACGAACTTCATCGCCACCGTCGAAAATCCCATCCAGGCGAAGACGTTGGTAAAAGACGCGAACAGCAGCCGCGGGACCGCCTCGCGCGGGACTTCAAGCTGTTGCCCCCTCGCCTTTGCGATTGCAAACAGGATCAGCGCGGCGGCGACGCCTGCTAGTCCCCGGGCGAACAGCGGCGGCCATTGCTGCAGCAGCAGCTTCATCAGCGGCCAGTTCAGCGCCCATCCGAATGCGGTTACGCCAAGGCAGAGAAAACCGATCCATTTACCGCGCCGCGCAGTTTCCATTCTGATCGCTTAGCAGCCTGGGGCGGACGGTTCCATGTCCGCGCGTGCGTGGCTATCGGCGTGCAAAAAAATCCGGCGCGCCGATGAGGCACGCCGGATAGTTCAACCAGCTTTCAAAATCGAAGCTGGTGGTCCAGCCAGGGGGAGGTGCCTGGCCGTAACTCAGGTCGCCCGCAATCGCCTGTTCCCGGTGTGAAGCCTCGGGATCGGCGATGAATCACCAGAGGTACAATAGCGCTGCCGCCGCGATCCGCAGGTGAACTGGTTCACACAGCGCACGCTCAATCAGAAATCATTTCACGAGGTCATTTTGCATCGGGCTTCGAGCATCAGGCTTTGCTCGCAGCCTGGCAGGCGTCGAACCGAAGTGGCGAGGCAGGTGCGCCGGCCGACCGGGAGACCAGCGATGTGCGAGCATCGTAATGTACATCCTGCCTCGCCGGTAACGACGTTAGGATCCGCGCGCGCCATGCTCAATTGTACCGAGGTAAGTGGCCGACATCGAAACGGTTGTATTGGCTATACGAAGGTTTATGGGCCGCCGCGAAACCGGCTGCGGCCCGCCACGCATCGATCCCCGCTCCACATCATCGCGATCGTCATCGCCGGAAGACCGCAACGGTTTTCCCAACAAAATCCGGCGCGCCGTGGCGAGCGCGCCGGATCATGCTTGTTCTACGCTACAACGCTTCAATCAGCGCCTGGATCAGCCCGTGGCCGCCCGCGGCGCGCGGTTGCGCGAGTTGCGCTGGAAGAACAGCGCCTGGCTCGCGACCGCGGAGACCATCGCGGGCTGGAACGGCTTTGAGATCAGGAACGCGGGCTCGGGGCGTTCGCCGGTCAGGAAGCGCTCCGGATAGGCGGTGATGAACACCACCGGCACCTCGAACACGCGCAGCAATTCATTGACCGCATCGAGGCCCGACGAACCGTCGGCGAGCTGGATGTCGGCGAGGATCAGGCCGGGCTTCTTGTTCTTGGCCAGCGCCACCGCATCGGCATGGGTGCGGGCGACGCCGATCACGTTGTGGCCGAGGTTCTTCACGAGGCTCTCGAGGTCCATCGCGATGAAGGTCTCGTCCTCGATGATCAGGACGTCGGTGGCGATTTCCGCCGCCATCTCACGGCCGGCGGCATCCGTCAACGCGCGGGTCTCGGCGATGTCGGTGTTGAGAATGAAGGCCACCTCCTCCTCGGAGAAACCTTCGAGCGACAGCAACAGGAACGCCTGCCGCGGCAGCGGCGTGATGTTGGACAGCCTTCGCTCCGGCGGCAGCGACAACGTCGCCACGTCGGGGTTGTCGTTGAGCGAGACCGAATTCCAGATCTGGGTAAACAGCTTGAACAGCCCGGCGCGCGGGCCATGTCGTTCGTCGAGCAGTGAGGCATCCTGCAGCAGGGCCTCCAGCATGGCGGCCACATAGGCATCGCCCGAGGCCTGGTTACCGGTCAGCGCACGGGCATAGCGCCGCAGCAGCGGCAGATGTTCAGCAACGAGCTGTGATCGGGACATCCCCATTTCATCCTTTATCCTGGGCCATATTCTTGGCCGTACTTAGGGTCTCAGCTGGGCGGACGTAACCTTGAAACGCCGCGTCGGGCGTCAATTTTAGTTTCGGCGGGGGGACCCTGGTTCCCCTGTCACCCCCGATTACTCACAGGGCGCAAAAAAGTTCCAAAAAAAGTTCCCAATTTCCGGAACCTTCCGCAGGTCTTCGCATTAGCCTTTGACCTAATATAACGCGGCGCCAAGGCCCAATTTCGAGGTAACCTCTTGAAAACACAGAGACTTAACTCTCGGGGAAGCGTGGATCAGACCATGAAGGAAGTAAAGAAGCAGGGCGGGCTCAACGCCGAGATTCAATCGAGGATCGGCCATCAGCTCCGCGCCATGTATGACGACGTGGTCCGACAAGGCGTGCCGGACCGCTTTGCGGAGCTGATCCGCAAGCTCGATGGGCCGGAGGCGGCGGCGGCCCAAATCGACGAAACAGCAAAAAATGACGGGAGGGACTAATGCCTCTCACCGACTCTCTTCGCGACGACATTTTAGCGTCGGTACCCAGCCTGCGCGCGTTCGCGATCTCGCTCTCAGGCAACGGCGATCGTGCAGACGACCTGGTTCAGGAAACGCTGCTGCGCGCCATTGCCAACATCGACTCGTTCCAGCCCGGCTCGAACCTGCCGGCCTGGCTGTTCACCATCCTGCGCAACCTGTTTCGCTCCGACTACCGGAAGCGGCGGCGCGAGGTGGAGGACGCCGAGGGCAATTACGCGAAAACCCTGAAGACCCAGCCGTCGCAAAACGCGCATCTGGAATTCGAGGAATTTCGTAACGCGCTCGACAAGCTGCCGCAGGACCAGCGCGAAGCGTTGATCCTGGTCGGCGCCTCCGGCTTTTCCTATGAGGACGCCGCCGCGATCTGCGGCTGCGCGGTCGGCACCATCAAGAGCCGCGTCAACCGCGCGCGCTCAAAACTCTCCGCGCTGCTCTATGTCGAAGGCGCGGAGGATTTCGGCCCCGATGAGACCGTGCGTGCGGTGATCGGCGGTAATGGCGGATGATGACGCCATCGAAGTGACACAGAAAAAGGCGGCCCACGCGGCCGCCTTTTTATTCGTACCCGGATGAGCTTTCGTAGCCCGGGTGAAGCGAAGCGCAACCCGGGATTCGCATATGGCACCATCCCCGGATTTCGCTTCGCTTCATCCGGGCTACGATGTCGGTTCAAGCCGCCGAAGGCGTAGATCAGGACCGGTCCGTAGGGTGGGCAAAGCGAAGCGTGCCCACCATCTGCACGGCGAGATGACACGAACAATGCGAGTGTCCTTGCCACGACATTGTTCATCGTCGCCTTGAATGGTGGGCACGCTTCGCTTTGCCCACCCTACGAAGTGACGGCTGTCGCTACCTCAGCGGCCGCACGGGTGCGGAAATCTCTCCGGTACGGTCGCGCTCGGTCATGTCGACGACGGTGACCATCGGCGCGGTGAGTTCGTAGACGTAGCTCACATCGGTGAAGTAGCGCTTGGCGGTGCCGCCCATCGCTTCCGGCGCGACGCGATCGAGCAGGATGAGGCCGAAATCGCTGTCTTCCCGCCGCGTCGCCGCGCTGGTGTTGAACTCCTCCCAGCGGAAATGAAAGATCTCGTCCGGCGCCTCGCCGGTGACTTCCCAGTTGGCGACGATGTGCGGATGCTTGCCGACCAGCGACAGGCCCTCGTCCGAATGCGAGGCCAGCTCGAAGAACAGCAGCGACAGCGATTGCGCGGCGCGCGCGCTGACGGCGATATCGGGGCCGTTGACCACGATGCGGTCGGCATGCGGGATGGCGCGCGATTCAAACAACCCCTTGAGCTTGACGCCCTGCCACTGGCTTTCGCTGAGCAGCGTCACCACGTTCGACATTGCGTGGATGCGGCCGATCAGGAGTTCGCGCGACACGTCCATGTCGGAGCCGTGGCGCAGCGTGCGCGTCACGATCGACTGGATCACGGCCAGGATGTTCTTGACCCGGTGGTTGAGCTCGTCGATGACGGCGGTCAATCGCCGCTCGAAACCGATCCGGACCTGGATCTCGCGGCTGAGCCGCAGATTGTTGTAGGCGACATATCCGAACAGGCCGCAGACGATGCCGGTGAGCGCAAAACCGATGGCCGCCACCACGATCGCGGTCTGCTGCGCGCGCTGTGCGGCGTTATTCTTGGCGTAGTAGCCGAGCGACCAGTCGCGGCCGCCGAATGTCACCGTCCGCACCACCGACGGCAACGGATCGCCCTGCTTCAACGGGCGCAAGGTGACGACACCCTGATCGTTGGCGACATATTCGTCGCTGGCATCATCCGGATCCTTCAGCACCACCGAGAACAGCGAGCGGTCGTCATTCGTCAGCATCAACGGCGCCAGCTCGTAGGAAAAGGCGACGAAGCCGACCGGTTCCGTGGTGCCTTCCTTCACAATGGCGGACGCCAGCACGAGGCCGATCGGTCCGTTCTGCTTCAGCAGCGGGATAGGGTCCGACGCCACCGGCTTGCCGGTCGCTGCGGCCTGCGCCAGCATCGGCCCGATCACCGAATGGCGCTCAAAGGCGCGCCCCGGAATGCCCAGCATATCCGCGTTGCGCGGCTCGACGTCCATCATGACGTCGAGCGGCTTGTCGACCGTCTTGATGTCGATCGGCCGGTCGTCGAAGTCGCGGATCGTCGGATTGGTGAAGCCGGCACTCTTCAGCTCCGCTTGCGCCGCGGCGAGATCGCCGGGCTTGAGCCGCGCGATCCAGGACGCGACCACGAAATCGGCCTTGAAGGCATAGATCGCTGAGCGCAGCGGCTGCAGCATGTTGGCTTTCACCACCGAGGGTGTCCGGAATAATCCGGATGCAACGCGCGCGAGCAATTCGCGCTCGGTCAGGCGGTCCTGCACCAGGCTGGCGTGAACGTCGATGGCGCGGGACAGCGCGATGCCGTCAATCGCCAGTTCCTGGTCGTGGACGCGATAGGCTGCGAGACCGGAGAGCAGAACTCCGATCAGCGCGATAAAGCCGATAATGAAGCCCAGCCGAACCACTCGCTTACTCGGGAATGACGTGTTGGCGAAGACGTAAAGAAAGCATCTTTGGGTCTGCCGGGGCAGAAGCACAGGGCAATAGCGCGAAGGCCAACCGCGGCGAATATGACGGAGCGATCATCAACACGCAACTGACAGGTGGCAGCGAGGTAAACAACACGGCCGCCGTTGACGCTGAATTGGCGGGGCCAGAGGTTGATAATCTGACAGCGCCGATTTGGTTCCAGCGAGGACGGACGAATCCGAGGGCTACGGGGCGGAGCGGATGTTAATGTTAACGCACTGCCCGCCCCAGCCGCTGGCCTGACCGCTTGCTCGCCCAGCCCGGCTCGGCCGTTTGTCTTTGCCTTTATCCTGACCTGACCTTTAATCTTGACCTAACCGGCCTTGGCCTTCGCGGCCGGGCGCAGGCCGCCCTTGGTCTCGATGAAGCCGATGATGCGATCGAGCCCTTCGCTCTTCTTGAGATTGGTCATCACGAACGGCCGTTCGCCGCGCATCCTTTTCGCATCGAGCTCCATCTTCTCCAGGGACGCACCGACATGCGGCGCGAGGTCGATCTTGTTGATGACCAGCAGGTCCGAGCGGGTGATGCCGGGCCCGCCCTTGGAGGGAATCTTGTCGCCGGCGGCGACGTCGATCACGTAGATCGTGAGATCGGCGAGTTCGGGCGAAAAGGTCGCGGCGAGATTGTCGCCGCCGGATTCGATCAGCACCAGGTCGAGATCGGGAAATTTCGCGCGCATGTCGGCAACTGCCGCGAGATTCATCGAGGCATCCTCGCGGATCGCAGTGTGCGGGCAACCGCCGGTCTCGACGCCGGCGATGCGATCCGGCGTCAGCGAGCCCGAGCGCACCAGAAACTCCGCATCCCATTTGGTGTAGATGTCGTTGGTGATCGCGGCGATGTCGTAGCGCTCGCGCATCGACTTGCAGAGCAGATCCATCAGCGCGGTCTTGCCGGAGCCGACGGGCCCGCCGACACCGACACGAAGCGGCCCGTGAGATGTTGCCATGTTATGCACTCTTTCCGCATTGTCGTCCCTGCGAACGCAGGGACCCATAACCACCGAACTCAATTGTCGTTGCAAGCTGGAGCTCCAGCCCGGCATAGCCACGAACGCTTGTGGTTATGGGTCCCTGCGTTCGCAGGGACGACGGGAAGAGCATCATGACCGGAACAGCCTTGTATATTGCGTCTCGTGGCGAAGGCTCGCGAGATCGGCGCGGAAGGTGGCGCTGCCGAGATCGTCGACGGAGGCTGCCAGCGCGCGCTGCGCGGTCGACATCACACAGGCTTCGAGGGAAGCGAGAATGCGCTGACTGTCGGTTTGCCCGAGCGGGACCAGCCGCGCGCCGGCGGAAATCCAGTTCGACACCAGCGCATGCAGGAAGGCGTGCATGGCAGGCTCGAGCGGAACGGCATGCGCGGCGCTGACGAGACCGACCGCGACGGGATAGACGATGGCGCCGCCACACGCGGCGATCATGGCTTCGAGCCCGTCGCAGGCCCAGGCTGACCGGGCGATGTCGATGAAGGCGCGGCCCTGCGTCGAGGTCTCGAGCTGGCGCTCGCGCGAGGGTACGAAGGCGGCCGCCAATTCGGCGATCCCGCTCAATTTCCCGTCGTCCCGCTCGGACGCGGCGCGATGCGCCTGCGCCAGGAACACGGCGTCGCAAAAGCCCGATCCTTCCGCGAGCATCGCCGCCAGCCAATCGCGCAGGGACGCGGCGTCGGTGACATCGCCCGCCTCCACCGCCCATTCGATGCCGCTGGAATAGGAAAAGGCGCCGACCGGGAAGGACGGCGACAACCAGGTCATCAGCCGGTACAGCGCCGCCGCCTCGTCATCGGTCATTCCGCCGCCCACGCCGGGCGGCGCAGGATCACTTGTGGTCATGAGCATGGGAGTGATCGTGGTGGTGATGATCGTGGTCGCAATGCTCGTCGTGATGATGGTGGTGATCGTGATCACCGTGGTGATCGTGATCACCGTGGTGGTGATGACCGTGATCGTGGTGATGGCCATGATCATGCGCGGCGTGATCATGCGCGTGGCTTGCCGCATAGGCGCCGCCTTCGGGATCGAACGGCGCTTCGATCTCGATGACGCGCGCGCCAAGCCCCTTCACCATCGCCTCGATGACGTGATCCCGGCGGATGCGCAGGCCTTTCGGCATGATCTGCGTCGGCAGGTGGCGGTTGCCGAGATGCCAGGCGACGCGGACCAGATGCAGCGGATCAGCGACGCGGATCTCGACCAGCGGTTCCGCCGCCGCCACCACCTCGATCAGCCGGCCATCTTCCAGCACCAGCGCATCGCCGCCGCGCAGCGCGATCGCGGCCTCCAGGTCCAGCAGGAATTCCAGCCCGCGCGTGCCGGTCATCGCCATCCGCCGCCGATGCCGGTCGTCGAAATCGAGCACGACGGTATCGGCCGCTGATTGCGTCCAGCGGTGCTGGCCCAGGACTTTTGTCGCGCGGATCATGGCAGCCTGCTCACGTCAAAGCTTCTCCACCTTGCCGTCGCTGATGATCTCGATCACCGTCGGCGCCGTCTTCATCTGCGCGGAATATTCGCGCCACACCTTCATGTGCGGCGCACGACCGTGCGCATTGAGGTCGTCGCGGGTCTCCCAGCGCTCCACCACCACATAGAGATTTGGATTGTTCACGCTGACATGGCCGTCATAGGAGAGGCAGCCCTTCTCCTTGAGCGTTTCGGCGGTGCAGGCC
>Ga0081540_1004313_pt1 | contig 10899 bp, 9 predicted proteins | sample TabmetS2T1R1_FD_71024 | JGI IMG/M metagenome (GOLD analysis project Ga0081540, IMG submission 71024) | Tabebuia heterophylla rhizosphere microbial communities from the University of Puerto Rico - S2T1R1 | ecosystem: Host-associated > Plants > Roots > Rhizosphere ... | reverse complement strand
AAGCTCCGGGTTGGTCTGAGGGGGGATCAGCCAGCCGACCTCCACCCAAGTCTCGACGACCGGGCGCTCCAGCCGCGTACGCACGCAAAATTCCACCATCGAGATCATCTCACCGCTCCATGGCTGCGCGTGGGTTCTGGGTCTGGCCCTCCGACCAGCGGCGCACGAATTCCTCCAGCTCGGCATCCGGCTTTTCCGGGAGCATTACTTTCAGCGTCACATACTCGTCGCCGCTCTTTCCGCTTGCGCGGGTAATGCCCTTGCCCTTCAGCCGCAGCCGGGTCCCGGTGTTGGATCCTTTCGGCACGGACATGCGCACCGGGCCGCTTGGCGTCGGCACATCCAGCCGAGCCCCGAGCACAGCTTCCGCCAGGGTCACCGGCAGCTCGATGTCGATGTCGTCGCCTTTGCGGGCGAAGAACGGATGCGGCCTGACAGTGATGGTGATCAGGGCATCTCCGGCCGCGCCGCCCCCGACCCCTTCGCCGCCCTTGCCGCGCAGGCGCAGCACCTGACCGTCCTCGGTGCCGGGCGGGATCGTAACGTCGAGTGTTGCGCCATCAGGCAGGGTGATGCGTTTCGTTGCCCCGTTTACGGCTTCGAGGAAATCGATCGTGAGGCTATAGCGGGCATCCGCGCCGCGCATACGAAAACCGGTATTCCCTCGCGCACCTGCGCGCTGCCCGAACAGACCCCCGAAAATATCCCCGATATCGCCAAAGTCCTCAAACGAGGCCTGGCCGCCATAAGGGTGCTCGCCGGCGCCCTGGAAATCGCGGTAGAAGCGCTCCTGCGGGCGCTCAGCGCCGGACTCATCGATCTCGCCGCGGTCGAAACGGGCACGCTTGTCGGGATCGCCCAGCAGGTCATAGGCGGCGGTTATGGATTTGAACCGGTCTTCGGCTTGCTTGTCGCCGGGGTTGAGATCCGGGTGCAGCTTCTTCGCCAGCTTGCGATAGGCCGACCGGATCTGATCCTGCGTGGCGTCGCGCTTGACGCCCAATGTCTCGTAAGGGTCGGAAGCCACGTCTTATCCTTGGAAAGGGCTTGTTGTTGTTGCGTCGGAAGGCGAGGACTACCCTTGCCTTGACGGGAATATTAGGACCCTGAGGGCAGTGCTCAAGGGCAGATCGGCGCCGTCACTGCCAGGTCATCGGAATCACGGAGAACGGCTGCGGGCAAGAGGATAGACTGGAAACAGAACACCGCAGCCTCTCGGCGGGTTTCGTGTATCCTTGTTGCCCATCCTGGAGGGAGGAAGGCGAGCCGGCTAACGAACAAGGAGTGGAATGCGCATACTTCTTACCAACGACGATGGCATCGAGGCACCGGGCCTTGAGGTGCTGCACGATATTGCATCGGCTCTCAGCGATGATGTCTGGGTGGTCGCGCCCGAGACCGATCAGAGCGGCGCTGCGCATTCGCTGAGCCTGCATGAGCCGCTGCGGCTGCGGCAATTGGCTGAGCGCCGCTATGCAGTCAAGGGTACGCCGACCGACTGCGTGATCATGGGCGTGCGGCACATCATTGCCGAAAAGCGACCGGATCTGGTGCTTTCGGGTGTCAATCTCGGGCACAACATCGCCGATGACGTGACCTATTCCGGCACGATTGCCGGGGCCATTGAGGGCACATTGCTGGGCATTCCCTCCATCGCCCTGAGCCTGTCCTGCAGCTATGACAACCGCCCAAGGGCGCGGTGGGAGACCCCGATCGCGCTCGGCCCCGATCTCATACGCAAGCTGCTCAAGGCAGGCTGGCCGGCAAGCATCATGCTGAACGTCAATTTCCCGGATTGCCTTGCGGAAGAGGTTGCCGGCACGCTCATTACAAATCAGGGCAAGCGTGACCAGGATTATCTGCGCATCGTCGATCGGATGGATGCCCGTGGCCGCCCTTATTTCTGGCTCGGGTTCAACAATCCGATCTCCGAGCCGGCTGAGGGGACAGACCTGTGGGCCTTGCGAGCGAACAAGATTTCTGTGACGCCGCTCTCGCTAAATCTCACCCATGCGGAAACCAGCCTGAAACTGAAGCAGGCGTTCGACAGTTAGCGCAAGGCAGGAGATACTTCCCACCCGGAGCGAGGACATGGGCGAAACGCTGCGGAGCGCGGGCCGATGATGGCAGCGGAGGACAACGCGGAACTGGTCGTGGCGCTCGAGCGGCGGGGCATTTCCGATGCGCGGGTGCTTGCCGCGGTCGGCGCCGTCCGGCGCGACCTCTTCGTGGACCCCTCCTATTCAGATAGCGCCTATCTCGACACTGCGCTGCCCATCTCCTGCGGCCAGACGATCTCACAGCCTTATGTGGTCGCCTACATGACCGAAAAGCTGGCCGTCTCCCCCGATCATGACGTCCTGGAAATCGGCACGGGCTCTGGCTATCAGGCCGCTATCCTCGCAAGACTATGCCGCCATGTGTACACCATCGAACGGCATGAGGAACTCCACCTGGCGGCGGTCGAGCGCTTTCGCCGGCTGGGCATTGCCAATATTACCGCAAAGCTCGGCGACGGCTCATCTGGCTGGCCCGAGACGCGCCTGTTCGACCGTATCATCGTGACCGCCGCTGCGCGGCAGGCGCCTCAGCTTCTTCTCGACCAGCTGGCGACCGGCGGCCGAATGATCATCCCGATCGGCTCGCGGCTTTTCCGTCAGCGTCTTGTTCAGTTCGACAAGAGCGAAACAGGCGTTGAAAGAGAGGACCTGCTCGCCGTGCGGTTCGTGCCGCTGGTGCGCGGTGAGGGTTAAACGCAACTTATCGACGACTTTTACTAATCCCCCCTCAGTTTAAACGTCTTTTTAACCGCTCGGCTGCAAAACTCCTCGAAGATGTGAGGTGCGGCTATGAGTTTTTATCAACCATTCTTGCGGGGGCACGTTTTCGTAACGCGTGTAGCGCCCGTTTGCGGGATGATTGTCGTCCTGCCGTTACTGGGGTGCGGATCAGTCGAAGCGGTCTACGATTATAGCGGGAGGGCGCCCAATACCGCCCTCCAGTCGCGGGCCGAAGCCAAGCCGGGGGGCGTGGCGGTCGACAGCTTCGCGACTGTGCCGACAAGCGGCACCTATGTGCCAGGCAAGGTCGAGCGAACGGCGCTGGCGCCGGTAGCCGCTCCAGCCGGGACCGTGAAGCCGAGCCCGGCAGTCGCTGCTTCTCAGCCATCTGGTGGGTTTGCGTTTGGCGCCGTGCAATACGACGCTCCGAAGGATGAGACCAGACTTGCCGCCAATGACGATTTTTCGACGCAGGTGGCAGGCAATTATGGCTCCCGCCGCAAGACGCAGCCCTATCCACCCGACGAGAATGACGCCCAAGAGGTTGCACCGCCACGTGGGAGCGACTATGCGCCCCCGCCACGCTATCAGCGCGATGAGCGCCAGGGTTATGGCGACTATGTCGTCCGGTCTGGCGATACCCTCTACTCCATAGCCGAGCAGAATGGCCTCAATGTCGATGATCTCTTGGCTATGAATGCTCTGCGCGGAGCCGATATCTATCCTGGCCAACGTCTGCGTCTTGACGGCGGAAGGCCGGCCTATGAGGGCAGGCCTCCCTATCGCGACGCCGCCCCAGAACCGCGCGGCTACCGTGAGCCTGTGGAGGACCGCGCCACCCCTTACCGTGAGCGCCAGGTCGACCGGCGCGGTGATGATCGCGGGCCACCGGCCGCGAATGTCTATCAGCCGCGCTATGACGAGCCGCGCACGCAGCGCTACGAGGATGACGCGGACCGCTATCAGCCGCGCGCGCCTTACCGGCAGTCCTATCAAGGCGAGCGGAGTCGGTCTGGGCGCCAGCCGGTCTACGACGAGCCGCGCGGCTATGACGGGCGTTCGCCGGACTATACCTCGTCCAACACCCGCTTTACGCCCGATGGCCCGTTCGAGCCAAGCCCGGATGCGCCGTGGCGCGGCGAGACCGAGTGGCGCCACATGTCACCGCGTGCCGCGCAGCGCCCCGATCCCGAGGAGCCGCAATTCGAGGTCGCGCCGCGTCGAGGCCCAACCCGCGCCCCGGCCACCACGCGCTCCTTTGACGACCGCCCGCCTTACCAGGCAGAGCGGCGGGGTCCAGATCAGCCGGAGCGCCGCGGGCCGGACCAGGTAGAGCGGCGAGGACCGGATCGCGCAGCGCCGTGGAGGCAGGATCAGGCAGAGCGGCGCGGGCCAGAACAGGCGCAGCGCCGGGGGGCGGATCAGGCAGAGCGGCAGGGCCCAGCGCCGACGCCTCGTGTCACACGAAACCCTGATGCGGGTGGCCGCAATGCAGCCCCTGGCGGAAGCTATGCCTATACCGTGCAGCGTGGTGACACACTCCGCGAGATCGCCCGGCGCAATGGCATCGATGCCAATGAACTGGCTGAGATGAACGGCCTGTCGCGCGATAGCAGATTAAGGGCGGGACAGAACCTGCGCATCCCTCGCGGCGAAGGCTATGACTTGGGCCGTCCGCGTCCGGAAGCTAGCAATCAGGCTGCTCCACCTGCCTTCCAGGCACGTCCTGTCGCGGAAGCGCCTCGGCTAGCACCGCCGAAGGCGCCGTACCAGAGTGCCCCCATCCCGGCCGACTTCGTAGCACCTCGGCCAGTGCCGGCGAAGGGGGCATACCAGAGTGCCCCCTTCCGGGCCGATTCCGCGCCGCCGCAGCCAGCGCCCGTTAAGGAGGCACACCAGGCTGCCCCCATTCCGGCCGATGCCGTGAGCCCCCAGCCTGCTCCGCGCACCGCGAAGGCTGGTTCCGAACCCATCCGGCGTCGTTCGGCTGACCGTCCCGCTCCCGCCGAGCGTCCGGCGCCGGCGGAAGTCGTCGATCAGGGGCCCCCACCAGTGAAAGCGACCGCGGCCGCTCAGGACATGCCGGCTTCGCGTGTGGCCGTCACGGCGCCAGGCGAGCCGACCACCGATCTTGCCATGAACGATCCGGCGGCCGCCCCGACAACGACAGCCACTGCCCATGCGGTCACCGAGCGCACTGGCACGCGCGAATGTGAGGCCGCTCTGGCCAGTCCTGAGGCACGCAGTGCGAAGACCTTCCGGATGCCCGTTCAGGGCATGGTGGTGGCGAAGTTCGGCTCGCAGAACGACGGCTCGTTCAATGACGGCATCAACTTCTCGGTGCCCAAGGGCACGCCGATCAAGGCCGCGGAGAACGGTGTCGTCGCCTATGCAGGCGACGAGCTGGCGGGCTTCGGCAATCTGGTCCTGATCCGCCATGCCGACGGCTATGTCACCGCCTACGCCCACAATGACGAGCTTCTGGTGCGCAAATGTGATGTCGTGAAGCGCGGCCAGATCATCTCCAAGGCCGGCGCGACCGGCAAAGCGACTGCGCCGCAGCTTCACTTCGAGTTGCGCAAGGATTCGAAACCCATGGATCCGGACGGGCACTTCTCCGGCACATAAGGCACCTCTTTGCCAACCTGAACTGCCGCGGCTTCCTGAGCCGCGGCTTTTTTTTGCCCCATCGCGCAGCTTCGGCGCCTGCTGTTAAATGCGGCCGCGCAGATTGGCGAGCCAGATCCGGCCGTAACGGCCGAGCGGATTGAGCTCTGCCACTGCGGCCAGCGGGCGATGGCGGGGGTCGCCGAGTCGGCGAAGATAGGCAGGAACCAGCGTCAGTGGCAGGAAGACCGGTAGTGTTGCCGCTGGGAGAAGGTCAGCCCGTTCGCGGAAGCGCTCGAGGTGCTGCTGCGCGCGCTCGCGAAGCACCCGCAGCGCGGTATTCAGCCCGTCGCTCTCCTCTCCGGTTCGCACCGATGCCGTGTCGACGCCGAAGGCGCCGAAGAAGTCGGCCGGCAGATAGAGCTTTCCCCGAGCGACATGATAGGACAGGGCCCGCATCAAGCCTGTAAGCCCGTAAGCGATCGCCGCCTCCAGGCTTGCCCGGGCGGCGTTCTCGTCCCGCGCGCCGGCGATCCAGGCGCCCAGACGGAACAGCGCGCCGGCCGTGGCGTCGAGATAGGCCTCGAGTGCTTCCATGGTCGCGACCGGCTCATGATGCAGGTCGAGACTTCGCGCATCGACCATGCCGGCGAGGAGCTGTTCCGGCAGATCACAGGCGGTTCGTGCTGCGGTCAGAGCGTCGGCGACAGGGTTGCCGGTTCGCACGCCCGGTGGCGAAGCCAGTATATCACGCCACCATTGCAGCCGGATCTCGCCGAGCTGAGGTTCGCGCACCTGCTCGCCAATGCGCGCCAGTTCGATGTTGAAGGCATAGAGCGCAAAGAGATGATCGCGCTGAAGTTTCGGCATAAGTAGGCCCGCCCAGTAGCGATCCTGGTCGCCCTGCCTTACGAGGCTGGCAATATAGTCGCGGTCAGCGGGTGGCAGCTCAATGTCTGGCCCGGCCGCTTCGTCAGCCATGACCGGGTCGTCAGCTGGCAATCGCGATGAGAGCAGCCGCAAACACGCGCTCCTCGCCCAGGAGCACATTGTAGGTGCGGCATGCGGCGCCCGTGTCCATGGCTTCCAGTCCAAGCCCTGCGGCGGCGAAAGCGGCACGGATGGCCGGATCGGGGAAGACCTGAGTTGCCCCGGTGCCGAGCAGCAGGAAGCCGAGCGGCGCGCCAAGTGCCAGAACCGGGGCGAAGCTGTCAAGGTCGAGGTCGGCGGCGGAGCTCACGTCCCACGGATAGGTGCCGTCCGGCAGGATCAGCAGCGACCCATGATGCTGAATACCAGCGGTACGGAACAGGCCCTTGCCATAGCCGCTGATGGGAGCCCGGCCGGCAAGCAGCGGGGCCGCCGCTTCGCCTGCCATGGTCTCAGCTTTCAGCCGCTTTACCCGCTCGGCTGCGCTTCGGCGCAACCTTAACATTGCTCCAGTCGCGCTTGATGCCGATGAGAATGAGGAAGGGGGCGGCAATGAACACGGAGGAATAGGTCCCGACGATCACGCCGAACAGCATGGCAAAGGTGAAGCCGCGGATCACCTCGCCGCCGAACAGATAGAGCGCGAGCAGCGCGAGGAAGGTGGTGCCGACCGTCATGATGGTGCGCGAGAGCGTCTCGTTCACGGAAAGGTCGAGCAACTGGTCGAGCGGCATTTTTTTGTATTTACGTAAATTCTCGCGGATGCGGTCGTAGATGACGACGGTGTCGTTAATCGAATAGCCCAGGATCGTGAGCAGCGCGGCGACAACCGTCAGGTCGAAATCGATCTGAAAGGCCGAGAAAACGCCGACCGTGAGAAACACGTCATGCACCAGAGCAACAATGGCGCCTAGCGCAAACTGCCATTCGAAGCGGAACCAGACATAGATGAAAATGCCAAGACAGGTGAGCACCACCGCCCAGACCGCCTTCTCCAAAAGCTCCCCTGAGACCGTGCTGCCGACCACCTCCGTGCGGCGGACTTCAACGCTGGAGCCGAGCGCGCCTTGCACCTTGGCGACCGCTTCCTGCTGGGCCTTCTCTCCGCCTGGCTGCTCCGATACGCGGATCAGCACGTTTTCGGGCGTGCCGAACTCCTGAATTTGAATTTCACCAAGGCCAAGGCCGCCTAGCGTCGAACGCAGCGCGCCGATATCGGCCGGCCCTTGCGTGCGGATCTCCATGAGCGTGCCGCCGCGGAAGTCGATGCCGAAATTCAGGCCAACCGTCGCGAGCAGCACGATGGTCAGCAGGTTGAGCACGGTCGAGAGCGTGAAGAAAAATTTGAAGAAAGAGACGAAGGGGATCTTCGTGCCCTGCGGGACCAGCTCGATCGGCTTGGGGAATGTGAATGCCATGGAATGGAAACCTTAAAGCGGGACTTCCGCAGGGCGCACGCGATGAAACCAGGTGGAGATGATCAGGCGGGTGAGGGTGATTGCGGTGAATAGCGAAGCAATGGTGCCGATGCACAGCGTTACCGCAAAGCCCCGGATCGGACCAACGCCGAGCCAATAGAGAATGACACCGCCCAGCAGGCCCGTCAGGTGCGAGTCGATGATCGTGGCATAAGCCCGACTGAAGCCGGCTTCCAGCGCCAGGACCGGCGACTTGCCGGATCGCGCCTCCTCGCGCATGCGCTCGTAGATCAGCACGTTGGCGTCGACGGCCACACCCATCGTGAGCGCGATGCCGGCGATGCCCGGCAGGGTCAGTGTTGCCTGCATCAGCGAGAGCACCGCCATAATCAGCGCGATGTTGATGATCAGCGCGATGATGGAGAACGCGCCAAACAGGCCATAGCCGAGGATCATGAAGGTCGCAACGGCGAAGAAAGCGATGATGCTGGCGAGCGTGCCGGAAGCGATGGAATCGGCGCCGAGGCTGGGGCCGACCGAACGCTCTTCAACGACATCGAGGGACGCCGGGAGTGCGCCGGAGCGGAGCAGGATAGACAGGGTGTTGGCCTGTTCGACGCTGAAGTGACCGGAAATCTGGCCGCTGCCACCAAGGATGGCGTCACGAATGACAGGCGCCGAAATGACCTGCCCGTCGAGCACGATGGCGAAAGGCCGGCCAACGTTTTCCTGTGTAGTCCTGCCGAAGCGCTGTGCGCCCGAGGAATTGAAGCGGAAGGTGACGATCGGCTCATTGGTGCGGTGATCGAAGCCCGGCTGGGCATCGACCAGATCTTCGCCGCTGACGATCACACGCTTCTGCAGGAGATAGCTCTGCGGCCCTCCCTCTCCTTCCTGGGCGGGATAGATTGCCGAGCCAGGCGGCGGGTTGCCCTTCTGCGCCTCGTCTACGCTCATGGTCTGGTCGACGAGCTGGAATGTCAGCTTGGCGGTCTTGCCGATCAGCTCTTTGAGCTTGGCAGGATCGTTAAAGCCGGGCACCTGGACGAGAATGCGGTCACGGCCCTGGCGCTGGATGATCGGCTCCGTCGTGCCGGTAATGTCGATGCGTCGGCGTACCGTCTCGATGGCCGAGCCGATAGCTGAGGAAATGCGGTCATTGATCGCCGCCTGGGTCGGCTTGAGCGTGATCGCGCTGCCGTCGCGATTGACATCCAGATCGGTTGTGCTGTGACCAAAAATGGCGCCGCTCGTCGGGCGCGCCATTGCTCTCAGCTTGTTGTAAGCCGCATCAAACTGGTCGGCCTGACGGACGGTCACGCGCACATCCTCGCGCCCGGTCACAAGGCCGGTATAGCCGATACGCTCCTGGCGCAAGTTCTGGCGCACGTCGCTGCTCAAGGACTCCAGCCACTCCTTGCGAAGTTCGTCGACATTCATCTGCAGGAGAAGGTGCGAGCCGCCCTGCAGATCGAGACCGAGGGGCATCCGCATCTGCAGCCAGTGCGGCAGTGACTGGAGCGCACTCGGCGAGATGAAGTTGGGCGCTGTGAACAGGAGGCTGGCAAAGGAGATGCCGAGGATGATGAAGATTTTCCAGCGGTTGAAGTAGAGCATATGAGCAAGCTTTCGGAGGGACGGGAACCTCTAGCGGATCGCGCTAAAGGTCGGTATTGGCCGCCCGCTCGCGGTCGGTCGGCTTGGGGCTGCCATCGCCCGGTTCATCTGTATCGACATCGTCATCATTGTCTGCCCGCGCGAGCGTCTTTTTTGCCTCCGCATCGCGGGCATCGCCCCGGGTGCGCACTTCCGACACTGTCGAGCGGACCAGGCGGACCCTCACGCCTTCCGCGATCTCCACCTGCAATTCGCTGTCGCCGATGACCCGCGTCACCTTTCCGACGATGCCGCCCGAGGTGACAACGGTGTCGCCGCGCTTGATTGAGCTGATCATGTCCTTATGATCCTTCAGCCGTTTCTGCTGTGGACGGATGATCAGGAAGTACATGATGCCCAAGATCATGACGAAGGGCAGCAGCTGGATCAGGAAACTTCCCCCTCCAGCGCCGGGAGCGGCCTGTGCGAAAGCTGGCGTAATGAACGGCATGGCTTCCTCCATGGAAACAGCTGCTCCATCCGGGAGCCGGCGGCTTGTGATGGATTTTGCGCGAATATAATGCCGATGCACGGCGATGCAACGGCAATCACGGCTCTCCGGAGAGCCTGTCATAGCCTGACGGAGCACTTCCCGCCAGTGTGGAAATCGGCGGAACGGCGAAAGATGACCGCAACGTCACCGGCAGGCCTTGACGAAAGGTGTCAAGCTTGATCCTTTCCCGGAACATTGTTGCTTATACAAGCCTGGACCTCAGTCATGAACATCTCCTCGCCACGGCCGCCTGCCCCTTTCGCCGATCATGTGCTCTCCGAAGCGCTCGATCGGATCGCCGCCGCTTTGGAACGGATGGCCCCGCCAGCGCCGGCCAAGCCGGATTTCGGGGTGGCCGAAGCGTTCATCTGGCAGGCCGATCCTGAGGCGTTTCTGCCCGTGGCTCAGGTCAACCGCGTGCCCATCGCATTGCTGAAATCCATCGCCGGGATGCGTGACACGCTGCTCACCAATACCGGGCGCTTCGCGCGTGGCCTGCCGGCCAACAATGCCCTGCTCTGGGGCGCGCGGGGCATGGGCAAGAGCTCACTGGTCAAGGCGGTGCATGCGGAGGTGCAGGAGCGGATGCGAGCGGAGGGTGGCGCTGATCTGAAACTGGTGGAGATCCATCGCGAGGACATAGCCAGCCTGCCGCGATGTCTGAGTTTTCTGCGCAATGACAGCCGGCGCTTCATCGTATTCTGCGACGACCTATCCTTCGATCACGACGACACCTCTTACAAATCGCTGAAGGCGGTGCTCGAGGGGGGCATCGAGGGCCGGCCGGAAAACGTGCTGTTCTACGCGACCTCGAACCGCCGGCATCTCCTGTCGCGCGACATGATGGAGAATGAGCGCTCGACGGCCATCAATCCACACGAAGCGGTGGAGGAGAAGGTGTCGCTGTCCGACCGTTTCGGGCTGTGGATCGGCTTCCACAATTGCAGTCAGGCCGACTATCTGGAGATGGTTGCCGGCTATGCGGCTCATTTCGGCCTGAAAACCCCCCTCCGCG
>Ga0081540_1004312_pt1 | contig 10899 bp, 12 predicted proteins | sample TabmetS2T1R1_FD_71024 | JGI IMG/M metagenome (GOLD analysis project Ga0081540, IMG submission 71024) | Tabebuia heterophylla rhizosphere microbial communities from the University of Puerto Rico - S2T1R1 | ecosystem: Host-associated > Plants > Roots > Rhizosphere ... | reverse complement strand
GTGATCGAGCACGTCGCCGATGTCGGTGTGTTCCTGTCCCGTTGTGCGGCGATGGTCAAGCCGGGCGGCATGATGGTGGTCTCGACGCTGAACCGCAACTGGAAGAGCTTTGCGCTGGCGATCGTCGGCGCGGAATACGTGCTGCGCTGGCTGCCGCGCGGCACCCATCAATGGGACAAGTTCGTCACCCCCGACGAACTCGCGCAGCACCTCGCCAACAACCGCCTCACCATCACCGAACAGGCCGGCGTGGTCTACAGCCCGCTCAGCGACAAATGGAGCATCTCGTCCGACATGGACGTGAACTACATGGTCGTGGCGGAGGGGGTTTGAGCGAGACTTTATGTTTCCGTCGTCCCTGCGAACGCAGGGACCCATAACCACCGGCCTGAATCGTTAAAGCGCGATCTGCGTTCCGAGCATGTACCACGTCTACATCCTCGCAAGCCGCCGTCACGGCACCTTATATATCGGGGTGACCAACTCCCTTCAGAAGCGTCTGGAGGAGCATCGCGCAGGCAAGGGCTCGTCGTTCGTCAAGGCGTACGGCGTGTTTCGTCTCGTTTACGTGGAATCTTACGAACGCGCAGACGAGGCGATTGCGCGTGAGAAGCAGCTCAAACGATGGAAGCGGGACTGGAAGATCGAACTGATCGAGCGGGATAACCTCGAGTGGCGGGATCTCAGCGATTTGCTGGTCTGACTTTCGTGGCCCAAACCGAGCCCTGTGGTTATGGGTCCCTGCGTTCGCAGGGACGACGATTTAGTGGTTGACGCATCCCTGTCATGACACCGTCTCGGTTGACCGCACCTGCTCCGCCCGGCACGGTGCGCTCGTTTCCCGCCGGGATTTCCCATGCTCTCCGTCGCCGCGCTCTGGATTCCCTTCACCATCATCGCTGCGCTCGGCCAGGTCGCGCGCAATGCGATGCAGCGCTCGTTGACCGGGCCGCTCGGCACCTGGGGCGCGACCAATATCCGCTTCCTGTTCGGCTTTCCGTTCTCGATCATTTTCTTCGTGGTGGTCGTCGCTGTGACCGGCGATCCCTTGCCGTGGCCGACGGCAGCGTTCTGGCCATGGTTGCTGCTCGGCGCGCTCAGCCAGATCGTCGCCACCGGCTTGATGCTGCTGGCGATGAACGACCGCTCCTTTGTCGTGACCACGGCCTATCTGAAGACCGAAGCGATCCAGACCGCGATCTTCGGCTTCATCTTTCTCGGCGATCACCTGACACTACTGAAGGTGGTCGCCATCCTGATCGCGACCGTCGGCGTGGTCATCACCGCGCTGCGGCCGGGCGGTGAAAAGGGTTTTGCCGAGCTCAGGCCGACCATCATCGGGCTGGTCGCTGCCGGCTGCTTCGCACTGTCGGCGATCGGCTTTCGCGGCGCGATCATCACCGTACCCGGCGTCTCCTTCGTCACTGCGGCGTCGTACACGCTGGTGTTCGGCCTGTTCGTGCAGACGCTGGTGCTGACGATCTACCTGTTCGCCCGCGCGCCCGATGTGCTGATGAAGATCTTCGGCCTGTGGCGGCCCTCGATGCTGGCGGGCTTCATGGGCGCGTTTGCCTCGCAATTCTGGTTCCTGGCGTTCGCACTGACGGCAGCGGCGAACGTGCGCACGCTGGCGCTGGTCGAGGTGCTGTTCGCGCAGGGCGTGGCGTATTACTCGTTCAAGCAGCCGGTTTTGCCGCGCGAACTTTTGGGCATCGTGCTGATCGTGGTGGGCGTGGCGCTGCTGGTGACGGCCTAGCTAGCGCAACACGTTTTACCTCTCCCGCTTGCGGGGTCGAGACGAGCGAAGCTCGCTCTTAGGTCGGCGCGCAGCGCCGGGTGGGGGCTCTCTCCACTCGAGTAGTATCGCCCGCGGAGACACCCCCACCCCAACCCTCCCCCGCAAGCGGGAGAGGGAGCGCACCCCCCATCGTGGTCGCAATCAAATCTAATTTCTTTGTGCCTTAGCGCTTGAGCGCGATCAGGACAGCGCCGGCTGCGATCAAGGCGATCCCGGCCCAGCCGTTGAGCGACGGCCGTTCGCCGAGGAAGACCACGCCGAACAGCGCCACCAAGACGACGCTCAATTTGTCGATCGGCGCCACCAGCGTCGCCGGGCCGAGCTTCAGCGCCCGGAAATAGCAGATCCATGATGCGCCGGTGCCGAGCCCCGACAGCACCAGAAAGATCCAGCTCCTGGTCGAAATAGGCTCTGACTGGCCAAACTGTCCGGTGGCAAACAAGATCAGCGACAGGCTGATCAGCACGACCACGGTGCGGATCAAGGTCGCGAGATCGGAATTGATGCCCTCGACGCCGACCTTGGCGAAAATAGCGGTCAGCGCCGCGAATGCGGCCGAGAGCAGGGCCCAAAGCAACCAGGAGGGATAGGTTTCCGGGCCCATGAGGCCTCGATCAGTTGCGGTCGTCGGGCAATACCGGAAGCGGGGAGACCTCGACGCCTTCGTCGATCAGCGCGCGCGCCTCGTCCGGCGAGGCTTCGCCGTAAATCGGACGATGCTCGATGTCGCCGTAATGCATCTTGCGCGCCTCGTTGGGGAAGCGCTCGCCGACATTGTCGGCATTTTTCACGATGTGATCGCGCAATTCCTTCAGCTTGGCGCGCAGCTCGCGCTCCTGCGCCATCAGCAGCGGCGTCGATTCCGATCCCGTCGCTTCGGCAGGCGCAGCCGGTGCAGGTGCGGCGACCTCGCGGCCCTTTCGGGTCACGATCTGCGGGGCCATGATGGCGCGCTCGACCTTGACCGAGCCGCACGTGGGGCAGCTCACCAGTTCGCGCTTTTCCTGGCTTTCATAGGCCGCGGAGCTTTGAAACCAGCTTTCGAAGGCATGGCCCTTCTCGCAGCGAAGGTGGTAGCGGATCATGCCGAGCCCCGGACGAGGTGCAGGTGCTCCGGGCCGGCCTTGGGGTCGGCGATGCCGAAACGCCTTCCGTGCTGCAGCGACGGCACGGTTTTCCGCGCGGCTTCGACCCTCGCAGGATCGATCTCGGCGAGGAACACGCCGGGCTCGACGCCGCCCTCGGCAAGGATCTCGCCCCAGGGCGCAATGATCAGAGAATGGCCGAACGTCTCGCGCTTGTTTTCGTGCATGCCGCATTGCGCCGCCGCGAACACGAAGCAGCCGGTCTCGATGGCGCGGGCGCGCAGCAGCGTATGCCAATGCGCCTCGCCGGTCTTCCTGGTGAAGGCCGACGGCACCGTGAGGAATACAGCGCCGGCCTCGGCCAGCGCGCGGTAGAGCGCGGGAAAGCGTACATCGTAGCAGATCGTCAGACCGATGCGGCCCCACGGCAGGTCTGAAATCACCGCCGTCTCGCCCGGCTGGTAATTGGCGGACTCGCGATAGCTCTCGCCGCCGGGCAGGTCGATGTCGAACATGTGGATCTTGTCGTAGCTGGCGAGCACCATGCCGTCGGGCCCGATCAGGAACGAGCGGTTCACCGCCTTCTCGGGTGAAAAGCGCAGCGCCAGCGAGCCGATGTGGAGATGGATTTTCAGTTCCTTCGCGAGCTCACGATAGGCTTTCAGCGAGAGATCGTCTTCCTCGGCGGCGAGATGCTCGAACAGCGCCTTGCGGTTCAATTGCATCATGTTGCTCACCTCGGGAGTGAGCACGTAGTCCGCTCCTTTAGCCACCGCCTCGCGGACCAGCTTGATGCCCTGCTCGAGGCTCGGTTCAGGCAACAGCCCGGTGCGCATCTGCACCATCGCGGCGGTAAAAATCGAGCCAGCACTCATGATGTGGCCTTTACTTCTGCGGCCAGCAAGGCGTCGAGCTCGCCCGCGCGATCCAGCGCGTAAAGCTCGTCGCAGCCGCCGACATGGGTTGCGCCGATGAAGATCTGCGGAAAGGTCGAACCATGCCCCGCGCGGTCGTACATCTGTTCGCGATAGGCCGGGTCGTTGGCCACATTCAATTCGGTGAACGCGGCATTTTTGCGTGTCAGCAACGATTTGGCGGCGGTGCAATAGCCGCAGCCCGGTCGGGTGTAGATTTCAATGGCGGTCATGGCGCGCTCTGGTTGGCAAGTATTTGAATTATATGGGGGCGCGGTGACTGTCCACAACCCGGGCGAATACCAGCACATCGACCTGCGCAGCCTTGGCGCGCAGCAAGGCTCGCGCGCAGGCGTCCGCCGTGGCGCCTGAGGTCAAGACATCGTCGATCAGGATGACGCGGCGGCCGGTAATTTCAGCGCTGCGTTCGGTGGCGACCTTGAACGCGCCCTGAACGTTCGTGGCCCGCTGCGGCCGGGACAGCCCGATCTGCTGTTCGGTCGCCCGGATGCGGCGGAGCGCCTCGGCGGCCAGTTTGACGCCGCTTTGGCGTGAAATCACCCGCGCCAGCGCTCCGGACTGGTTGTAGCGGCGGCTCCAGCCGCGCCGCCAGTGCAGGGGAACCGGCACCAGCACATCGGCTTCATCGAGCAATTCCTGACCCGCACGCGCCATCCAGCGGCCCATCGCGGGCGCGAGATCCGTGCGGTCCTGGTATTTCAGCGAGTGCACCAGCGTACGCGCCACATCGTCATAGCGCACCGCGGCGCGGGCGCGCTGATAGGCGGGCGGATTGGCGATCGCCTCCATCGACAGCAATTCCGGACCGGGATCGTAGACAAAGGGAATGCCGAGCCGCGGACAGAACGGCGGCGCGATGAACGACAGTTTTGCCCAGCACTCCGCGCAAACCCCCTCGCCATCGACCGGCTCGCGGCAGGAAACGCACAGCGTCGGCAGCGCGATATCGAGCGCCAGCCGCGGAATATGCGAAAGCACGTCGCGGCACGCGCCCAACGCGCCGCGAAGATGACTGGAGATGGAGCGTGGTGGTGATGCCTCGGCGTCCATGGAGGGAGGCTAACGCAGTGCCGAATGGGGCTCAAGCGGCAAGATTGCTGCTGAGCTACGACAGCATCTCGTGGTGCTGGCGCAAAATTGCGCGCGCGCTGCGGGTCTCGATGCTTGGGCTGCCGACGATTGCGTCATAGGCCAACCGCATCTGTCGCGCCGCTGCGGAGGGTGCAACAGCGCCAATGCCGGTGCCTAGTCCCGGAACGAGCAGAGTCCGGATTGGCGTCTCTGTGCGCGCATTATGCAATTGCACAGCGATCAAAGCTGCCCGGAAAGCCAGATACACATTGACCGTCGCGCTTATGTCCGCAGGTATTCGCATCGTCGGCGCGCTGACGAGGAAGGGTATTGAGTCGTGGCCGGTGGCCACGACGACCGCTTGTCCAACCGGAAGTTCGCCATAGTGCTGCTCTGCGAGGAGAGCTTGCAGGTCTGTCTGAAGGCGCCAGCCGAAAAACCTCGAATACAGCAGGTCGATTCCGCCATCCATGAAGCCAAAGCTGTTCGCCGGGCTCACGATGGCATCCGCCGTGTGTTCGAAGATGTCGCCATGCGAAACGCGGACCTCGGGCACGTCGGCAAAAGCCTGCTCCCAAGCCTTGACGATGCCGGCGTTGATGTCCCGAAGGTGAACCGCGAGCATGGGGGTTTCCGTGTGTGTGCGACGAAAGAATAGCGTTCCATCCGGTAGTGCTCAACCTTCGGATTGCCAGCGAGAAGCGGCCGGCGTACCAACCGGCATGGCTTCGAACCTGATCACGGCGCCCATCCTGTTTGACCGGGCACTCTTGCGTGCGCGCCTCGATCGCGCGCGGCGTATCGGACCGGCGGCGTTTCTGCTCGATCGCGTCGCCGAGGATATGTCTGAGCGGTTGCACGCGGTGACGCGGAATTTTCGCGACGTGGCCGAAGTCTGGTCACCAGGCGAGTTGCTGCGAGAGCCGCTGGCCGACCGTTTGCAATCGATCGTCCGCGTCCGTCTCGAAGAAACGGAAACGCTGCCGCTAGCGCCGGAGTCGCATGATCTCATTGTCTCGGCACTTGCCTTCCAGTTCGTCAACGATCTGCCGGGCGTGCTTGCGCAAATCCGCCGCGCGCTGAAGCCGGACGGGCTGTTGCTGGCGGCGATGATCGGCGGCGATACGTTGACGGAGCTGCGGCAATCCTTTGCCGCGGCAGAGGCCGAATGCGAGGGCGGGGTGTCGCCGCGCGTCGCGCCGTTTGCCGATCTGCGCGACATTGGCGCGCTGCTGCAGCGGGCGGGCTTTGCGCTGCCGGTCACCGACGTCGATCGCGTCGTGGTGCGCTACGACAGCGCGTTCGCGCTGATGGCCGACCTCCGGCGTATGGGGGCCACCAACATCCTGCGCGAACGCCGCCGCACGCCGACCCGCCGCGCCACGATGCTGCGGATGGCGCAGATTTACGGCGAGCGTTTTGCCGATGCCGACGGCCGTATTCGTGCAACGCTCGACGTGATCTGGCTGTCCGGATGGGCGCCGCATGAGAGCCAGCAGAAGCCGCTGCGGCCGGGCTCGGCGAAGGCGAGTCTCGAAGCGGCAGTGAGGAAGGCGAAGACGCAGCCCTGATCGTCATTGCCGGGCTTGACCCGGCAATCCATCCCTCTTGCAAGACTCTTGTGAAGATTGATGGATGCCCGGATCAAGTCCGGGCATGACGGTTGTGTACGCGGCGCATACTCACAACAACAGATCGGTCAAGTGCGGGATCAGCGGAATGTCCGCGGGCGGCATCGGGTAGTCGCGCAGCTTGTTGGCGCGGACCCAGGCCAGTTGCTGGCCCTCGCGCGCGGTCACCAGCCCTTCCCAGCGCCGGCAGATGTAGAGCGGCATCAGCAGGTGAAAGCTGTCGTAGGCGTGACTGGCGAAGGTCAGCGGCGCCAGGCAGGGCTCGCTGACGTCGATGCCGATTTCCTCGTGCAGTTCGCGGATCAGGGTCTGCTCCGGCCGCTCGCCGGGCTCGACCTTGCCGCCGGGGAATTCCCACAGTCCCGCGAGCGCCTTGCCCTGCGGGCGCTGCGCGAGCAGCACGCGCTTGTCAGTATCGACAAGAGCGCAGGCGACCACGAGGGTGAGCTTGATGTCAGCCATGCCAAGTTTCCAACTGTCATTCCGGGGCGCGCAGAGCGCGAACCCGGAATCTCGAGATTCTCAGGTGCGCAATCGCGCACCATAGTTCGATGCTGACGCATCGCGCCGGAATGACGTCAAGTGCGCTTACGACCGGTAGTCGCCATTGATCGCGACATATTCCTTGGTGAGGTCGCAGGTCAGCACGCGATCGCGGCCCTTGCCGAGCCCGAGCGCCACCTTGATCTGCACCTTCGGCGCCTTCATCGCCTCCGACACCTCCGCCTCGTTGTAGGACGGATCGCGCGCGCCGCTCTTGGCGACGCGGATGCCATTAAACGAGATCGACAGCTTGTCGCGGTTCGCGGGCTCGCCGGCCTTGCCGACCGCCATCACCACGCGGCCCCAATTGGCATCCTCGCCGGCGATCGCCGTCTTCACCAGCGGCGAATTGGCGATCGACATCGCGATTTTTCGCGCGGAAGGTTTGGTTGTTGCGCCTTCGACGACAACCTCGACCAGCTTGCGCGCCCCTTCGCCGTCGCGCGCGACCTGTTCGGACAGATCGGCGAGCACCCCTTGGAACGCCTTGGCGAAGGCCTTGAGGCGTGGATCGCTGGCGCGCGAGATCTTCGGCGCGCCATGCGCGGCTGCCGCGCCTGTGGCGAATGCGAGCAGCGTATCCGAGGTCGAGGTGTCGCCGTCGATGGTGACCGCGTTGAACGTGTCCTCGACGCCGCTCTTGAGCAGCGATTGCAGCACGGCCGCGGACAGCGGCGCATCGGTGAACACGAACGACAGCATCGTCGCCATGTCGGGCATGATCATGCCGGCGCCCTTGGCCATGCCGTTGATCGTCACCTTGGCCTTGCCGAGTTTCACCGTCGCGGTCGCGACCTTCGGGAAGGTGTCGGTGGTCATGATCGCCCTGGCCGCATCCATCCAGTGGTCGGCGGTGGCGGCTTCCGTCAACGTCGCCAGCACGCCGTCGAACTTGGTGGCGTCGAGCGGCTCGCCGATCACGCCGGTGGAGGCGAGGAACACGTCGGAGGTCGAGCAGCCGACCGCTTTCGCGGCGATCTGCGCGGTCAGCGCCGTCGATTGCTTGCCGGTCTTGCCGGTGAAGGCGTTGGCGTTGCCGGAATTGACGACCAGCGCGCGCGCCTTGCCGCCCTTCAGCTTGGCGCGGCACCATTCGACCGGCGCGGACGGGCATTTCGATTTGGTGAATACGCCGGCGACGGTGGTGCCCTTGTCCATGACAGCCAGCAGCACGTCGGTGCGCCCCTTGTAGCGGATGCCGGCCGCCGCGGTCGCGAGCCTGACGCCCTCGATCGCGGGCATGTCGGGAACATCGGTCGGGGCGAGGGGAGAGATGGTAGTGGACATAGGCGCGCCTCCTTCGACCAGATCAACCGTAACCGGATCGGCTCCGGCATCGACGCCTCAAGAGCCCCGTCAACGGGCCCAGACGTGAAATGGCCGGGCGCTTCGGCCCGGCCATGACGATGGTAGATACTATTGGTCTCGAAGAAGTGACAGCGATTTTTTACTTCTTCGCCGGCGCCATCTTGGAGTCCGCGGGCTTGGCGGCATCCGGCTTGGCGTCGGTCTTGGCGGCCTCGGCCGGCTTGTCCATCCGCTCGACCTTGGCGGCTTCGCGCAGCTTGGCGACGTATTCGGCCTGGGCCTTGCGCGTCACATAGGTCTCGATCTGGGCCTTGACCTGCTCGAAGTCGGGGGCCTTGCGGGCGCGCTTTTCCTCGACCTTGATGACGTGCCAGCCGAATTGCGACTTCACGGGGTCGGAGATCTTGCCGGGCTCGAGCGCGAACGCCACAGCGGAGAATTCCGGCACCATCTGTTCCTTGGTGAAGAAGCCGAGATCGCCGCCGTCGGAGGCGCCGGGGTCCTTGGACTTCTTCTTGGCCAGTTCGGCGAAATCGGCGCCCTTCTTCAGCTCTTCCACCACCGCCTTGGCCTCGTCCTCGGTCTCGACCAGGATGTGCCGGGCGCGGACTTCCATTTCACCGGTGATCTGCTTGGAGGCCTCCTCATAGACCTTCTTCATGGCCTCCTCGGTGGTCGCAGCCTTGCCCTCGGTGGCCAGCAGGCTGTCCATCAAAAGGCGGCTGCGCGTAAACGCCAGACGCTTCTTGAAGTCCTCTGAATTCTCGACCTTTTTGTCTTCGGCCGCCTTGGAGACGATCTTCAGGTCGATCAGGAAGGCGAGCACATTGTCCTTCTTGGTCGACGGGTCCATCTGCGCAAGGCTCGGGCCGAGTTCCTCTTCAGCGAGTGCGACGTCGCTCTGGCGAATTTCCGCGCCATTGACCTTGGCGAGAACGGGGTTGTCTTCGGCCCGCAGCGGCGACCCGGCGGCCAAAAGCGCGGCCAGGCAACCCGTTACGGCCAGGGAGGCCAGGCCGAAGCGCAGGCCAGTTTTCGTCTCCGGGAACGAGGTGGTCATGCAAAATCCTTGTCTTGAAGAGGGGCGCCAAAGGCGGCGGGACACTCGCCCAATCGTGGCCCATTGGCAACGCGAAAAGTCTGTCGAAATGATGAATTCCTTGACATATCTCCCTGCGTTGACAAGCCCCGGGTCCAGCCATATCTCTGCCGGAACCTATCGACGGTATAAGGCTTATTTTGCTGCGGTTTTTGCCGTTGAACCTTGGATTGCCTAATTCCCACTCACAACGCGGATGACCCCTGGGGTTCGGGGGTGTTGGCCGCGATGTGTCACGGTGAGTTGATGGGCACCTTGGTCTACAACGTCACGGCTCAACGCAAGTAACGGCAAAGGCAGGAATTGGCATGATCGGCGCGCTCGCCCGCAAGTTTTTCGGTTCCGCCAACGACCGGCGGGTCAAGGGATACCAATCCCGCGTCAACGCCATCAATGCGCTTGAGCCCGAACTCACCGCACTCTCCGACGAGGCCTTGAGGGCGCGCACCGCAGAGTTCCGCCAGCAGCTCGCGGACGGCAAGTCGCTCGACGATATCCTGGTTCCGGCCTTCGCCACCGTGCGCGAGGGCGCCAAGCGCACCCTCGGCCAGCGGCATTTCGACGTCCAGCTGATCGGCGGCATGGTGCTGCATGAGGGCGACATCGCCGAGATGAAGACCGGCGAAGGCAAGACGCTGGTGGCGACTCTTGCGGTCTATCTCAACGCGCTGGCCGGCAAGGGCGTCCATGTCGTCACCGTCAACGACTACCTCGCCCGCCGCGACTCCGAATGGATGGGCCAGATCTACAATTTCCTCGGGCTCACCGTCGGCGTCATCGTCCACGGCCTCGACGATGCCGAGCGCAAGGAAGCCTATTCGCGCGACATCACCTACGGCACCAACAACGAATACGGTTTCGACTATCTGCGCGACAACATGAAGTACCGGCTCGAGGACATGGTCCAGCGGCCGCACTTCTACGCCATCGTCGACGAAGTCGACTCGATCCTGATCGACGAGGCCCGCACGCCGCTGATCATCTCTGGTCCGCTCGACGACCGTTCGGATTTCTACAACACCATCGACACCTTCATCCCGAGGCTCGACAAGACCGACTTCGAGGTCGACGAGAAGCAGCGCACGGTGACGCTGACCGAAGCCGGCATGGAGAAGATCGAAACCCTGCTGCGCGACGCCGGCCAGCTCAAGGGTGAATCGCTCTACGACGTCGAGAACGTCTCGGTCGTGCACCACATCAATCAGGCGCTGCGCGCCCATTCGCTGTTCACCCGCGACAAGGACTACATCGTCCGCGACAACGAGGTCGTCATCATCGACGAGTTCACCGGCCGCATGATGCCGGGACGGCGCTATTCGGAAGGCTTGCACCAGGCGCTGGAAGCCAAGGAGCACGTCCAGGTCCAGCCGGAAAACCAGACGCTGGCCTCGATCACGTTCCAGAACTATTTCCGGATGTACGAAAAGCT
>Ga0081540_1004311_pt1 | contig 10900 bp, 7 predicted proteins | sample TabmetS2T1R1_FD_71024 | JGI IMG/M metagenome (GOLD analysis project Ga0081540, IMG submission 71024) | Tabebuia heterophylla rhizosphere microbial communities from the University of Puerto Rico - S2T1R1 | ecosystem: Host-associated > Plants > Roots > Rhizosphere ... | reverse complement strand
TCTTCTCTTCGCGTTGTCGAAGAGCGGCCGCGTGATGGCGATCGATGCCGCGACCGGCGCCGAGATCTGGCACAAGACGACGACCGGCACGCAGCCGACGACGGCGTCGCCGGCGATCGACCCGAACCGGCAGTACGTCTACAGCTACGGCATCGACGGCAAGGCGCACAAATATCAGGTCGGCGACGGCACCGAGATCACGACCGGCGGCTGGCCGCAGACGATCACATTGAAGCCGAACGTCGAGAAAGGCGCCGGCGGCTTCACGATCGCGAATTCCGGCGGCACGAACTATCTCGTCGTCGTCACCGACGGCTATATCGGTGACGGCGGCGACTATCAGGGCCATCTCGTCTCGATCAATCTCGCGAACGGCGCGCAGAACGTATTCAACGTGATGTGCAGCAATCTCGCGATCCACTTCGTGCTGAACGGCACGGCGGGTGTCGACGACTGCGGCAACGTGCAGAGCGGCATCTGGGGCCGTGGCGGCGCGACGTACGACGCCGCGACGAATCGCGTCTACATCGCGACGGGCAACGGGCATTATCAAGTCGACGCGACCCACTTCAACTGGGGCGATTCCACGCTCGCGCTCGCGCCCGACGGCACCGGCGCCGGCGGCGGCATGCCGCGCGACAGCTACACGCCGACGAACTTCCAGCAGCTCGACAACCAGGACATCGACCTCGGCTCGATCTCGCTCGTGATCATGCAGCCGCCCGCGGGCAGCACCGTCGCGCATCTCGGCATGCAGACCGGCAAGGACGCGAAGCTGCGGCTGATCGATCTCGACGACATGAGCGGTCAGGGCGGTCCCGCCCACGTCGGCGGCGAGATCCAGCTCATCGACGTGCCGCAAGGCGGCGGCGGCATGCGCGAGCAACCGGCGACGTGGGTCGACGCGCAGGGCACCGCGTGGCTCTTCGTCGCGAACTCGAGCGGGCTCTCGGGCCTGACGCTCGGCCTCGACGGCTCGAACCGGCCGGCACTCTCGCCGGTCTGGCAGAAACCGAGCTCGACGACCTCGCCGATCGTCGCCAACGGCGTGCTGTACAGCATCAGCTCGTGCTCGGGCGGCACCTGCATCGTCGCCCGCGACCCCGCGACCGGCAACGCGCTCTGGACCAGCGAGCACATTTCATCGCCGCACTGGCAGAGCCCGATCCTCGTCGACGGCGTCATCTACGTCATGGACGGCGGCGGCATGCTGTGGGCGTTCGGGCTTGCGGCGCTGCCGGACGAGATATTCGAGAACGGATTCGACAGTTGATGTTTGCTGCGCAGGCGGCGTTGCGTGCGGCGGCGCTGTTCGCGCTGGCGCCGCTCGGCGAGGCGAGCGCCGCCGACTGGCTGCAGTTCGGCTACGACGCACAGCACAGCGGCAACAATCCCGAGGAACGCGTCATCACGCGCGACAACGTCGCGCAGCTCACGCTGTTCCACGCCATCGATCTCCTGAGCCCACCCGAGGAGACGCTCGCCGCGCCGGTTTACCTCGCGCGGGTGCCGACGCCGGCAGGACTGCGCAATTTCGCCTTCGTGCTCGCCGAAGCCGGCAGCCTCTATGCGATCGACGTCGCGACGGGAGCGATCGCCTGGAGCCATGTGCAGCCGCCACCCGAAGACTTCTTCCATGTCACGCAATCCTCGCCTGCCATCGATCCGAATCGCCAGTTCGTCTACGCGTACCAGCTCGACGGCAAGGTGCACAAGTTCGCGGTCGGCGACGGCACGGAAATCGTCGACGCGGGCTGGCCCGAGATCGTCACGCTGAAGCCGCAATGGGAGCACGTCGCCTCGGCGCTCGCGATCGCGACGGCCGCGAACGGACGGAGCTATCTCTACGCAGTCACCGATGGCTACTACGGCGACGGCGGCGACTATCAGGGGCACGTCACGGCGATCGACCTCGCCAGCGGCGAGCAGAAGGTCTTCAACTCGCTCTGCAGCGACATCACGACGCACTTCATCGAAAACGGCGAGCCCGGCGTCACCGCCTGCAACTCGACGATGAGCGGAATCTGGGGCCGCCCCGGCGCGGTCTACGACGCCGGCACCGACCGCGTGCTCGTCGCGACGTCGAACGGCTGGTTCGACGCGAACATCGGCGGCTACGACTGGGGCGACAGCGTGCTCGCGCTCGCGCCGGACGGCAGCGGCGGCGGGTTCGGCCTGCCGCTCGACAGCTTCTCGCCCGACAACTACGACGAGCTGCGCCAGTCTGATCTCGATTTCGGCGCAGCCTCGCCGGCGATCGTGCCGGCGCCGGCGGGCAGCGCCTATCGGCATCTCGGCGTACAGATGGGCAAGGACGGTTTGCTGCACCTGCTCAACCTCGACGACATGAGCGGCACCGGAACGCCCGGCATGATCGGCGGCGATCTGCAGACGCTCACGATCGCGACGACGATACCGACGAATCCGATTCCGCAATCCGCGACGTGGATCGACGCCGGCGACGGCTCGACGTGGCTGTACGTGCCGACGGTGGCGGATGGGCTCGCGGCGCTCGAGGTCGAGATCGGCGACGGCGGCCTGCCGTCGCTCGCGGTGCGCTGGACGCTGCACGGCACGATCTCGACGCCGGTCGTTGCGAACAATATCGTGTTCTGGTCCGGCCACGCGCTGGATCCGCGCACGGGCAACGCGATCGCCGACGGCATGCCGAACTGCTGCTACTGGGGCGGGCCGATCGTCGTCGACGGTCGCGTCATCGTGACCGGTGGCTACAACCAGGTGTGGATCTACGGCATCGACGCCGTCTTCGCGAACGGGTTCGACTGAGTCCTACCGCGGCGCGCGCTTCAGGCGGATCAGCGCCGAGATGTCCTCGTCGCCGTAACCTTGCGCGAGCAGCACCGCGTAGTCCTGCAGCGACTTCTCGATCACCGAGCGGTCGACGCCCGCCGCCACGGCGAGCTCGCGCACGATCTTGAGATCCTTGTGCAGCAGCGCGAGCTTGAAGCCGACGCCGTATTCGCCTTTCAGCATCGTCGCCCCGCGCTTGTCGAGGAACCAGTTGCTTGCAGCGCCGGCCTGCAGCGTCGTCAGCAGTCGCTCGGGATCGAGCCCCAGCTTTTCGGACAGCGCGAGGCCTTCGCAGACCGCCTGCGCGATCCCGACCACAAGCACCTGGTTGACGGCTTTCGTGTTCTGTCCCGCACCGATCTCGCCCATGTGGCTGATGCGCGCGGCGTAGCAGTCGAGCACGGGGCGCACGCGCACGAGCGCGTCGGCGTCGCCGCCGGCCATGATCGAGAGCTTGCCGTTCTTCGCGCCTTCGACGCCGCCGGAAACCGGCGCATCGAGAAAGATGCAGCCGCGCCCGGCGAGCATGTCGGCGGCGGACCGCGCCGTCACCGACGATACGGTCGAGTGATCGACGACGATCGTGCCCGGCCGCGCGTGCCCGGCGATCTCGCGCGCGAGCACGAGCACGTCCCCGTCCGCAGGCACGCAGAGCGCGATGACGTCGCGATCCTGCGCGAACGCCTCGATGGTCGCCGGCGCTGCGACATCGAGCTCGGCGGCGACGGCCTCGGCTTTCGCATGGGTGCGGTTCCAGACGGCGGCGAGAAGCCCTGCGCGCGCGAGGTGGCCTGCCATCGGATGGCCCATCGCGCCGAGGCCGGCGAAGGCGACTTTGAGTTCGGTCATGCGGAGGTGCTCATGGATTTTGAGAAACGCCGGTCGTTCGCCTCTCCCGCTCGCGGGAGAGGCCGACGCGCGAAGCGCGGCGGGTGAGGGAAATCGGAATGGAGGCTCTCAAGGTAAAAAGGAAGGTTGAACCAGCGTGCCCTCACCCTGCCCTCTCCCGCAAGCGGGAGAGGGGAAAGCCTCGCGCCAGCGTGGAGGGATGACCAGCGGGAGACGGGAAAGGCTTCAGCGATTTTCGGCGAGATACGTATAGGCCGTCAGTCCGGCTTCGAGCGTCGCTTCGATGCGCGTCGCCTCCGCGCCGCCGATTCCTGCGCCGCCGATCTTCTCGCGATACGCCGCGCGCAGCGCGCCGAGGTCATAGCCGACGTAGTCGAGCATGACGTCGGCGCTGTCGCCGCGCTTGACGTGCGAGAACTCGTAGCCGCCGTGCGCGCCGATGCGCACGTTGACCGCGTCGGTGTCGCCGAAGAGGTTGTGGATGTCGCCGAGCGTTTCCTGATACGCGCCGACCAGGAAGATGCCGAGCCGGTACGGCTCGCCTTCGCGCAGGCGATGCAGCGGCAGGCTCACGTCGACGCCGTCCGAATCGACGTACTGGTCGATGCGGCCGTCCGAATCGCAGGTGAGGTCGGCGATGACGCCGCGCCGGTCCGGCGCGCGATCGAGCCCCGCGATCGGCACGATCGGGAACACCTGGTCGATCGCCCACACGTCCGGCACCGATTCGAACACCGAGAAATTGACGAAGTACTTGTCGACGAGCTTCAGGTTCAGCTCGTCGATCACCTGCCGGTGCGGCGGCTCGTCGGGCTTGAGGCGCGGGCGCACCGCGTTGAGGATCGCGTAGTAGAGATCGTCGAGCCGCGCGCGGTCGCCGAGCTCGAGCTGGCCGAGCGCATAGAGCTGATGCCCTTCGCCGAGACGGTACTGCGCTTCGTGATAGAGCTCGGTCGGCGGACGCGCGCCGATCTCGTCGTGGATCTCGCGCAGGTGCCGCAGCACGAGCGGCTCGTCCTCGCGCGCCGGCGGCACCGAGCCTTCGGGTGCTTCCTCGACTTCCGTCACGTTGACGACGAGCACGGCGTGATGCGCGGTGAGCGCGCGACCCGATTCCGTCAGGACGCGCGGCGGCTTGAAGCCGAACGCTTCGACGGCCTCGGCGAGCGGCTGCACGATCGTCGATGCGTACTGGTCGAGGCCGTAGTTGATCGAGCAGTCCGAGCGCGAGCGCGTGCCTTCGTAATCGATGCCGAGCCCGCCGCCGACGTCGACATAGTCGATCGCGATGCCGCTCTGGGCGAGCTGCACGACATAGCGCACCGCTTCGCGCATGCCGCCGGCGATGTCGCGCACGTTCGACATCTGCGAACCCATATGGAAGTGCAGGAGCTTCAGCGCGTGCGAAAGCTTCGCCGTCTTGAGCCCTTCGAGCAGATCGAGCAACTGCCGCGGCGTGAGCCCGAACTTGCCCTTGTCGCCGCCGGTGTTCTGCCATTTGCCGGCGCCGAGACTCGCGAGGCGCATGCGCACGCCCAGCAGCGGCTCGACGCCGAGCGCGCGCGATTCCTCGACGACGTGCGCGAGCTCGCTCGGCTTCTCGATCACGATGTAGATCTCGAGCCCGAGCTTGCGGCCGATCAGCGCGAGGCGCACGTACTCGCGATCCTTGTAGCCGTTGCAGACGACGAGGCTGCCCGGCTTGGCGAGCGCGAGAACGGCCATCAGCTCCGGCTTGGAGCCTGCCTCGAGCCCGAAGCCGTCGCGGCCGTCCGCCGCGAGCTCGCCGGCGACGCCCTTCTGCTGGTTGACCTTGATCGGATAGATCGCCGTGTAGCCGCCGGGGTAATCCCATTCGCGCATCGCTTTCGCGAACGCGGCCTGCAGGCGCGCAAGGCGGTCGCGCAGGATGTCGCTGAAACGGACCAGCAGCGGCAGGCGCAGGCCCTTCGCCTGCGCGGCCGCGACGATCTCGGGCAGCGCGAGCTCGGGTCCGTCGGCACGGCGCGGATGCACGTGCAGCGCACCGTTGTCGCCGACATCGAAATAGCCTTCGCCCCAGTTCGCGATCGACCAGGTGCGGCGCGCGTCGGCGATGCTCCAGCTTTTCTTGTTCACTTCGTGTTTTCCAGGTGCGCGAGGGTGACCGCCTATTGTAACGAGGCCTGTTGCGCGTGCATGTCGGTGTCAGGTGGAACCGGTACAATCCGCGCCCCGCCCGTACCGCCGCAGGAAGCCGCGATGTCCGCCGAGAACAACGCCACCGAGCACGACTGGTTCACCGAGCGCCACGACCACTCGGGCTCGTCGATCGGCTTCCGGATCACCTCGCGCCTGCACGCGGAGAAGACGCCCTACCAGACGATCGAGATCTACGACTCGACGGACTGGGGCAAGCTCATGGTCATCGACGGCTGCATGATGGTGACCACGCGCGACAATTTCCTCTATCACGAGATGATGACGCATCCTGCGCTGTTCACGCACGCGCGCGCCAAGCGCGTCGTCATCATCGGCGGCGGCGACTGCGGCACGCTGCGCGAGGTGCTGAAGCACGACGAAGTCGAGAAGGCGACGCAGGTCGAGATCGACGAGCGCGTGACGCGGCTCGCGGAGCAGTATTTCCCGGAGCTGTGCGAATCGAACGGCGATCCGCGCGCGGAGCTGCTCTTCATCGACGGCATCAAGTACATGAAGGAGCTCGAGCCCGAGTCGCTCGATCTCGTCATCGTCGATTCGACCGATCCCATCGGCCCGGCCGAGGGGCTTTTCAACGCCGACTTCTACAAGAGCTGCTTCGAGGCGCTGCGCCCGAGCGGCATCCTCGTGCAGCAGTCCGAATCACCGCTCGCGCATCTCGATCTGATCAAGTCGATGCGCACGGCGATGCGCATGGCCGATTTCCAGGCGGTGCGCACGCTGACGTTTCCGCAGCCGTGCTATCCGACCGGCTGGTGGAGCTGCACGATGGCGCGAAAAGGTGCCGATCTCGACGGTTTCCGCGAGCGCGGCGCGCAGACGAAGCAGTTCGAGACGCGCTACTACAGCGCCGACATGCACAAGGCGGCGCTGGCATCGCCGGAGTTCATGCGCGAGGTGCTGGGCGATTGAGCGGATGTTCACTTCTCCCGCTTGCGGGAGAAGTCGGTCCGCAGGACCGAATGAGGGCGGTCTCGAGTCGACGCTCGGGTAGGGTGAACCACGTTGCCCTCACCCTGCCCTCTCCCGCAAGCGGGAGAGGGTTTTCATAGCGGGTTTGCTCGCAAGCGGGAGAGGGTTTGTAGCGTCTCCCGCGCGGGAGCGGGTTTCAGGCGTTGTGCGGTCAGGACGGATCGAAGCCGTCGGTGAAGATCTGTTCCGTCGACACTTCGGCCTCGAACTCGTAGGCACCGATGTCGATGTGCGCGCCCTTGATGCGCGCCGTCCCGTCGAGATCGAACTCCGCCGCGCCGCCGGCCGGCGCGTCGGTGCCCGCGTCGATCAGCGGCGAGGCTTCGGCGAGCCGGTAATTGCCGCTCGTGGCGTCGACGAAATGCGGATCGGCGTCGATGCTGCCCTCGTCGCTGTGCGGCGTGCCGGTCGTCGAGACGATCGCGTTGTCGAGGAGATCGGTGACGTCCGTCGTGTGCAGATCGAACGTAGCTGCGTCGCCCTCCGCGTTGTTGCCGGCGAACACGTTGTTGCCGAAGGCGATCCCCGAGAACGTGAAGAAGCCGAACGTGACGCGTTCCTCGAGCGTCGCGTCGGTCGAAATGTTGTCGACGAACGTGTTGTTCGAGACCGCGATCCGGTTGTTCGAATACACGAACACGGCCGGCGCCGTCGGTGCCGCGTTTCGCGCGAAAAGATTGTTGCGCACGAAAAGCCCGGTCCCGCCGGCGAAATCGGGGCCGTCGGTCGCAGCGCTGAGCGCGGGGCCGCCCTGGAAGAGGCTGCCGCCCGTCGTCGCGTTGTCGAGGAATGCGTTGCCTTCGACGATGATGATGCCGCCGTAGATCGGGCCGGAGTCGCTGATCTTGAGACCGCTCGCGACCGCGTCGGCGCCGTGCCGGAACGTGAGCCCGGTGACGACGATGCTGTGCGTGGGGTCGGCGTTGCCGAAGCCGTGCGAGGTGTCGATTGTCAGCGGACGCACCGCGTTCCTGCCATCGAGTACGGTCGCCGACGCGGCATGCGTGCGCTCGGTACAGGCCTCGTCCGTGAAGCCGCCGGCGACCGATAAACTGTGCTCGCCTTCGAGAAGGTCGATGTGGAAGCCCGCTGCCGGCGCCTCGTAGGTGCCGGTGCGGATCAGGATGTCGTTGTCCTCCTCGTTCGCTTCGGCGTCCGCGAGCGCAGCCGCCAGCGCATCGGCGGAGGCGACGCAGAACGTCGCCGCGTGCGCCGGCGACAGCGCGAAGACGGCCGCGATTGCGAGCGGCAGGATGGCGAATGCATTCGTGACCTTCATGTTTGCGGGTCCTGCCGCAAGGGGCGCGGCTTGCCCCGTAGAACGTAAAGCGGTCCGCGCTTGCGACAGGGGGAAAACCCCCAGGCCGGCGTTCGGCGTATCCTTCGCGACTTTGTATCCCGACGGAGCCGCCATGCCGCGCCTTTTCCTGGTCATCGTCGGCCTCTCGCTGACCTTCGCCGCGAACGCAGGCGATCGCATCACCGGCGAGCCGTTCGCGACGCGCTCGGAAGTCTTCGCGCAGCACGGCATGGTCGCGACCTCGCACCCGCTGGCGACGCAGGTCGGCCTCGACATCCTGAAGAAAGGCGGCAACGCGATCGACGCCGCGATCGCGGCGAACGCCGCGCTCGGCCTCATGGAGCCGGTGTCGAACGGCGTCGGCGGCGATCTCTTCGCGATCGTCTGGGACGCGAAGACGAAGAAGCTCTACGGTTACAACGGCTCGGGACGCTCGCCGAAATCGCTGACGCTGAAATACTTCGCGGACAACGGCTACACGAAGATCCCGTCGTGGGGCCCATTGCCGGTCAGCGTCCCGGGCTGTGTCGACGGCTGGTTCGCGCTGCACGACAAGTTCGGCAAGCTCTCGATGAAGGACGATCTCGCGCCCGCGATCAAGTACGCGCGCGACGGATTTCCGCTGACCGAGCTGATCGCGCTCTACTGGAAGCTCTCGGTCGAGCGCCTTTCGAAATATCCGGGCTTCAAGGAGCAGATGACGGTCGACGGCCGCGCACCCGGGAAAGGCGAGATCTGGAAGAATCCCAATCTCGCTACGACGCTCGAGACGATCGCGAACGGCGGCCGCGATGCGTTCTACAAGGGCAGGATCGCGCACGTGATCGGCGACTAAATGAAGGCGAACGGCGGCTTCCTGTCGTACGAGGATCTCGCGAGCCATCGCGGCAACTGGGTCGAGCCGGTCTCGACGACGTATCGCGGCTACGAGGTCTGGGAGCTGCCGCCGAACAGCCAGGGCATCGCGACGCTGCAGATGCTGAACATCCTCGAAGGCTACGATTTCTCGAAGATCCCGTTCGGCAGCGCCGAGCACGTGCATCTTTTCGTCGAGGCGAAGAAGCTCGCCTACGAGGACCGCGCGAAGTTCTACGCCGATCCCGATTTCGCCAAGGCGCCGATCGACGAGCTGATCTCGAAGGATTACGCCGCGAAGCGCCGCAAGCTGATCCGCGAAGATCACGCGCTCGAGAAGATCGACCCCGGCGACGTGAAGCTCGGCGGCGACACGATCTACATGACCGCCGCGGACCGGTGGGGCAACATGGTCTCGCTGATCCAGTCGAACTATCGCGGCATGGGATCGGGCATGACGCCGCCCGGGCTCGGCTTCGTGTTGCAGGATCGCGGCGAGCTGTTCTCGCTGAAGGAAGGCCACGCGAACGCGTTCGCGCCCGGCAAGCGGCCGTTCCATACGATCATTCCCGCGTTCGTCACGAAGGACGGCCAGCCGTGGCTCAGCTTCGGCGTCATGGGCGGCGACATGCAGCCGCAGGGTCACGTCGAGATCCTGATGAACCTGATCGACTTCGGCATGAACCTGCAGGAAGCCGGCGACGCACCACGCATCCAGCACGAAGGCTCGACGCCGCCGGACGGTGCGAACGAACCGATGACGAAGGGCGGCTGGGTCGAGCTCGAATCGGGGTTTCCGTACGAAACCGTGCGCGAGCTCATGATGAAGGGCCACGACGTGCGCTTCACGCTGGGGCAATATGGCGGCTATCAGGCGATCGGATGGGACGCGAAGAACCGCACGTACATCGGCGCGTCCGAGGGACGTAAAGACGGCCAGGCGGCCGGCTACTGAGGAGAGGGCGATGCAAGCGACCATGCTGATGCTGCTCGCGCTGGCTTCGACGTCCGCGCTCGCGACGCCGAACGACGACGCGTGGGCTGCGTACAACGCATCGCTCCAGTCGGCGATGCGCGCGAGCGACGATCCGCGCGAGTGGGCGCTCGCCGCGTTTCCCGTCAGCGACGACGTCGCCACGCCCGAAGTCACGGCCGATGCCGAGGCCGAGCTCGCGCGCGCCGCCGAGCACGCGCCGAACGACGCGCTCGTGCAGTGGATCGTCGCGAACAGCGACGCGCCGACCGACGCCAGGCGCGCGCGCGTCGCCGCCGGCCTTGCGCGACTCGAAGCCATCGAGCCCGACAACGCCGCGGTCTGGATGCAGGCGCTCCACCACGCGACTGCGCTGCACGATGACGGCGCCGCCTCGCGAGCGCTCGCGCGCATGGCGACGAGCCCTCGCTTCGACGAGCATTTCGCCGACGCGCTGCACGCGTGGCTCGCCGCCTGCGATCGCCATCCGCCAGCGCAGCCGCTTCCCGCCGTGCCGGACGGCAAGACTGCGATGAGCGCTGCGTTCGCCATGGCGATGGCACGCACGACCGCGATCGCCATGCCGTCGTACGGCACGATCACGACCGCCTGCAATCCGGCGAAGAGCGTCCTCGACGACCGACGTCGCGCGCAATGCGAGGCGATCGGGCGCCTGATGGCGCGCCAGAGCTCGACGCTGATCGCGAGAGGGATCGGATTCGCGGTGCTGCGCAATCTCGATGCACTGACGGACGCCGACCGGGCCGAGAACCGCAACCTCGACTGGTATCGCGCCCACATCCTCGAGGGCACCGGCTATTACGACGGCAACGTCGCCGCGGCCGCCGCCTACGAAAAGGACTGGCGTCGCCTTGACGGCGAAATCCTGGTCATGCGCAATGCGATCCAGCGCGTCGGCCTGCCAACGGAGGCGCCGGCAG
>Ga0081540_1004310_pt1 | contig 10900 bp, 8 predicted proteins | sample TabmetS2T1R1_FD_71024 | JGI IMG/M metagenome (GOLD analysis project Ga0081540, IMG submission 71024) | Tabebuia heterophylla rhizosphere microbial communities from the University of Puerto Rico - S2T1R1 | ecosystem: Host-associated > Plants > Roots > Rhizosphere ... | reverse complement strand
GCGCGGGTTATACGATCGTGCGCCTGCCGTACGAGCTCAAGGATCTCTTCCGCGAATGGCTCGCGCTCAACGTGCCCGAGCGCGCCGAGCACGTCATGAGCCTGATCCGCCAGATGCGCGGCGGGCGCGACAACGATCCGCGTTTCGGTTCGCGCATGCGCGGCGAAGGCGAGTTCGCCGAGCTGATCCGGCAGCGCTTCCGGCTTGCGTGCCGGAAATTCGGCATCACGCGCGGGCGGGACATCGTGCTCGACACGAAGGCGTTCGCGCCGCCGCGCGTCGCCTCGCCGCAGGGCGAATTGTTCTAAGCTTCGAAAACGACGAACCCCGCTTGCGCGGGGTCCGGCGTCCCTCCCAGGGTCGCTGCCGCGCTAGCCGCGCGCGCGACGTCGTGCAAACACACCGAGTCCGAGCAGGATCACGGCCAGCGCCGCGAGCATGCCGGGGCCGAGTGTCGGCGTCGAGATCGGACCCGGCGGCGGACCGCCTCCGCCGCCGACCGTGATGGGCGCGGTCGGGCCGGTAGCCGCAATGCCCGCGGCCCCCGCGTCTGCGGACGCCTGATTCGTATACGTGCCGGCGACCGAGGACACGGTGACGCCGAAATGCAGCGTCACGCTGCTGCCCGCGGCCACTGCGAACGGGCCGGCCCACGTGAGCACCTGAGCCGCGATCGAAGGATCGGCCGTCGTCGCGCCGCTGCTCGAGCCCGGCGTGTACGTGAATCCTGCCGGCAGCGTGTCGCTGATCGAGCCCAACGTGGCGTCGGCGCCCGGATTGTTGACCGTGATCGTGTAGCCGTCGCTCGCGCCGGCCGCGACGTTCGCGGCGTCGGCCGTCTTGGTCACGAACAGCGCCTGCGCGCCGGTCGGCGAGAACACGGTCACGTTCGAATAGGTGACGCTGCCGCCGACAGGGACGGTGATGTTCCAGCTGATGCCGGCGCCGTTGTCCTGCTGGGTCGTGCAGTCGCACGTGTTCGGGAACGGCAGGTGAGTGCCGATCGCAGCCCACACCGATCCGTAGAACGACTGGTAGTAGTTGTTGCCTGCGGTCAGCGGAACGATCTGCTCGATGCGCCCGGCCGGGACATTGTTCGGATTGGCCGAGCACCCGACCGCCGTACCGTTCAACATGCCGAAGCCCGAATCCGAACCCCCGAGGAAGCAGTCCATCGCGCGGTAGAGAATCGCCGACACCGCCGCGTTGCTGCCGTTGGCGATGCTGACGTCCGTGCGATAGGACTCCTGCCCGATGACGTAGCTGTCGACCTGCGTGATCGTCAGGCCCGTCCCGCCGACGGTGACGACCGTCGTGACGGTGAACGGCGAGCCGCTGGAGCCGTTGCCGCCAACCGGCGACTGGCTCACCGGCGTGAACGCCGTGTAGGCGCCGATCGAGCCGCTCGCCGTGCCGCCGTGGCCGGCCATGTCCGGCGCGTAAAGCACGTCGTCGACGACGAGGAACGTGCCGTAGTCGCCCGGCCGCGTGCCCGGCGGATACACCTCGTCTGAGGTGTCGCCGGTGTGCGCGATCTGGGCGGCGATGTCGACGCCCAAGAAGATCTGGTTGAGCGGCCCGGACGACGTGATCGTCTGGAACGCCGTCTGCAGTTCTGCCGGGACGTTCGTGAAGACGCCTTTCGCGCTCTGCGCGAACGCCGTCGTCCCGCTCATCACCGCTGCAAAACAGAACAGCGGACCCCACGCGCGGCGCGCCAAGGCGCCAGCATGCCTCGTAATTTGCCCGACCATAGGAAAGCGCTCCCTCTACGCCCGAGCGAATCTTAGGTCCGGGAGCGCAGGAAGTGCAATGTATTTCACACTTTTAGCGCTTGACATGCCATGCAAGACATGGGCCGCGACTGTGTCGAAACTCGCGCAGCGGACACTGTTCCGTAAGGCAACAGCACACCGGACAGTGTGTAATGAAAAACTAACGGTGATTCAGATTCGAGTCTCCGCGGACACCTCGTTTTGTCTGTTGCACTGCAAAACGAATACGGCTCGCTGTCCGTTTCAACCGTGTCCCAGGCTGCGCTCCATCGACTTCGCCGCGTGCTTCGCTGCAGCAAACAGCGCGATGGCACACAACGTGCTCCTTCAAGCGCGCTCCACCAGCGGAGGAGGACCTTTCCATGCTCGAGCAGCACGGCATCACCAGCGAACTGCCCCGTTCACTTCGTACGAGTCAACTCCGCAAGACGCCGGCGCCGCTTAGCGAGGCGCTGCATGCTGCGGGAATTCTTGGCGCGGTCCTCTTCGCCGGCAGCGCCGGCGCGGTGAGCCTGCAGGGCGACAACTGGACGGTCGACGTCGGCGGCATCGTCAACGCCTACTACACGGCGACGAGCTGTTCCGGCGACGCGGTCGGCGGTCCCGCGCTGGCGGGCCAGGCGCTCGGCTGCGCCGGCGAGGACCACAAGACCTCGATCGGCAACGGCCTCCTGCCGAGCGGCCTCATCACGAAGTGGAAGACGCAGCAGGAAGGTCTGGATATCGGCGGCACGATCGGCATCATGGTGCACGCGGCGACATCCTCGGGCGTGGCGACCAATACCAACGTGGACGTCCGCCAGGCTTTCTTCACCGTCGGCACGCCGGAAATGGGCACGTTCAAGATCGGCCGCGACTACGGCATCTTCGGCGCCAACGCGATCCTCAACGACATGACGCTGCTCGGCGCCGGCGCGCCGACGCAGGCGACGCAGCGCGGCCGCGTCACGCTCGGCCACATCGGCGCGGGCTACACGTACCTGCAGAACTACGGTCAGATCACCTACACCTCGCCCGCGTTCGGCAATGGTTTCACGTTCACCGCGGGCGTCATGAGCCCGGTCGACGCCAGCGTCTTCGCATCGAAGAACTACCCGCAGATCCAGGCGCAGGTGCAGTACGCGAACGAGACGCTCAAGGTCTGGGCCGGGGCCAAGACGCAGCGCTTCTTCGCCAACGCGTTCGTGCCGGCGCCCGATCCGAGCAATCCGGGCCAGAGCTCGATCATCACCCCCGACGACGACTTCAACGAGTTCGCCGCCGAAGTCGGCGCGTCGATCACGGCCGGCGGCTTCAACTTCCTCGCCAACGTCGAGCGCGGCGACGGCATCGGCATCCTCGCCGACGGCGATCAGGGCGACGTCGAGGGCTTCAACTGGCTCCTGCAAGGCACCTACAAGTTCACCGACAAGACGAAGGTCGGCCTCAGCTACGGCATCAGCAAGACCGAGGACGACAACAACTACAACGACATCCTCAACGCGAGCTTCAAGTCGAACGAGAACCTGACGCTCGGCGTGTACTACGCGCTGACCAGCAGCATCACGCTGGCGGCCGAGGTCGGCGAGACGCGCTCGAAGGACTACCTCGATCAGGAAGCGAAACAGTACGGCGGCTCAATCGGCGGCATCATCTTCTTCTGACCTGACTGAAAAATGCGCCCTGCCCGCGCTCGCGCGCCGTCCCAGCCTCGACGGCGCGCGAGGCGGTTCCAAACCGGCAGGGACCCGAGCTACAGCCTCCCCACACCGTCCCGGCTTCGGCCGGGACGGTCGTTTCCGGGCGCCGCGATCACGTCGAGATCGCGAGCCGCTCGCTGCGGTAGACCATCGCGGTCAGCGCATAGACGACGAGCGCGGCGAGCATCGTCGCCGCGAAGCAGAGCGCGAGCTGCTCGCCGGTCACGACATCGCCGCGCATCAGCCGCGTGATCGTGATCTGCTGGCCCATGAGCGGCACTGCGTACATCCAGCTCTCGGTCTTCACCGGAAACAGAGACAGCATCATCGTCGGCACGGCCGGCACGAACATCAGGAGCGAGAGATACGTCTGCGCCTCGCGAAAGCTCTTCGCGAACGCCGCGGCGAGCGTCTGCAGCGTCGCGATCAGGAACACGAGCGGCAGCATCGCGAGCAGCGTGAAGAACGCGAAATGCGGGCCGATCGTGAGGCTCATGCCGAGCTTCTCGGTCGGCAGGAAGCGGCCGACCAGCGAGAACGCGACGATGCCGAGCAGGACGCTCGTCAACGCGAACGCGCTCGTCGCGGCGAGCTTGCCGATCAGGATCCGCGAGCGCGACACCGGATTCACGAGCAACGGCTCGAGCGACTGCCGCTCGCGCTCGCCCGCCGTCGTGTCGATCGCGAGCGCCATGCCGCCGATGAACGCGCCGAGGATGAAGAAATACGGCAGCATCGCGAACAGCGTGCCGCTGCGCGTCTGCGCCGTCGACTGGTCGCGATCGGCGACGACGAGCGCCCGCGTCAACGCCGGCGAAAGACCGCGCGCCAGGAGACGCATCGCTCCGTTGCGCTGCGCGTAGACCTCGAGCGCGCCGCGCAGGCGATTCACCGAGCCCTGCGCATCGCGCTGCGAGGCGTCGTAGATCAGCTCGACCTGCGCGGGCTCGCCCTTGCGCCAGCTCTCGGCGAAATCCTTCGGGATGCGCAGCACGAGATCGGCGTCCATCTCGCGCACCGCGCGCTCGGGATCGGCGGGCGCCGCCTTGATCTCGATGCTCTGCTGCTTCAGCGCGGCGATGAGGTTCGGCGCGTACTCGGCGCCGATCACCGGAACCGGCAGCGGCTTCTCGGCCTTGTCGAGCTCGCGCGTGACGACGCTGTTGATGATCAGCACGAAGATCACCGGCGCGAGCAGCGGGCCGGTCAGGAGCGTGTTCAGCACCGTGCGCCGGTCGCGCAGGTTCTCGCGCACTTCCTTGAGGAAGACGATCAGCGTCGACTTCACGCGGCAAGCCCTTCTTCCGAGCCGATCACGGCGACGAACGCGTCCTCGAGGCTCGCCGCGCCGGTTTGCGCGAGCAGCGATGCCGGCGACGCATCGGCGACGACGCGGCCGCGCGCGATCACCACGATGCGATCGCAGAGCGCGGCGACTTCCTGCATGATGTGGCTCGAGAAGAGCACGCAGCGCCCTTCGCTCTTCAGCCGCTGCATGAACGCGCGCATCGCGCGCGTCGCCATGACGTCGAGGCCGTTGGTCGGCTCGTCGAGGATCACGTTGCGTGGATCGTGGACCAGCGCCCGCGCAATCGCGGTCTTGACGCGCTGGCCTTGCGAAAAGCCCTCGGTGCGGCGCTCGGCGAACTCGGCCATGTCGAGCGCCGCGATCAGCGCGTCGGCGCGCGCGCGCCCGACCGCCGCGTCGAGGCCCTGCAGTCGCGCGAAATAGGCGATGTTCTCGCGTGCGGTCATGCGCTTGTAGAGCCCGCGCGCGTCGGGCAGGACGCCGAGTCGCCGCCGCACCTCGGTCGCCGCGCGTGCAACGTCGAAGCCGTCGACGATCACGGTGCCGGCATCGGGTTTCATCAGCGTGTACAGCATGCGCAGCGTCGTCGTCTTGCCGGCGCCGTTCGGGCCGAGCAGGCCCGTGATCTCGCCGTCGCGCGCGACGAAGCTGACGCCGTCGACCGCATTGACCGAACCGAACGCCTTGTGCAGACCGCGCGCTTCGATCATGGCCCGGCGCCGTTATAGTTGACGAACGCCGGCATCGGCCCGAAGTCGGCGATGCAACCGGCATCGAGCGCCTTCGCGTCGAGCGTCTCGACGAAGCGGGCGACGAGCCGCGGCAGGCAACCGCGTCCCATCACGCTGTGGCCCTGGCCTTTGGCGACGAGGAGCCGCCCGTTCGGAAGTCCCTTCACGATGGCCTCGCCGTAGCGCGGCGGCGTGACCGGATCGTATTCGCCTTCGAGCACGAGCGCGGGCTTGTCGCTCGCTACCGGTTCGTGGAAATCCGGCGGACGCGTGCCGCGCGGCCACACCGCGCATTGCGCACGCATCACGCGCACGAGCGCGTCGCCGAGAATCAGCTTCGCGTCCTCCGGCCGCTCGTCTAGCCGATCGGCGTCCTCGGCGCAGATCACCGAGAGCTGCATGCCGCTTCCTTCGAGATCGGAGAGCTCCTCGTTGAGCAGCGACGCCTGCGCGACGAGCGGCGCGTAGTCGCCGTCGAGCGCGCGCCGGATCGTCAGCGGCAAAAGCGCGCTGGTCTCGCCGGAATAGGCGAACAGGCGCACGAGCGCCGCCAGCGTCAGCGCGTTGAGCGGCTTCTTCTCGCTCGCGAACGTGCGCGGCTGCCGGATGTCGACGTCGACCGGCTTCGCGGCCAGCGCGTCGCGCAGCTTGTAGAGATTCGCGTACGGATCGCCGACCGCGTTCGAGCAGGCCGGCGTTTTCGTGCATTCGGCGAATTGCGCCTTGAGCGCCGCGTCGAGATTGATCGCGAACTCGGCGCCGAGCACGAGCTCGTTCGGCACCGCGCTGTCGAGCACGATGCTGCGCACGCCGTCCGGATAGCGCTTCAGATACTGCTGCGCGACGCGCGTACCGTACGAGACGCCGACGAGATCGAACTGCGGTGCGCCGAGTGCCTCGCGCAACGCTTCGAGGTCGCGCACGGCGGCGCTCGTCGTGTACTGCGCGGGATCGCCGTCCTTCGAGAGTGCGTCGCGGCAGCGCTCGGTCTGCGCGCGCACCTTGTCGAGATCGATTTCGCTGACCGCCGCGGTATCGATGTCGGTCGGATTCTCCTTGCAGGCAAGCGCGTGCGAACCGCCGGTGCCGCGCTGGTCGAGCAAGATCAAGTTGCGATGACGAAGCAGCGGCGCGAAGCCCGCGGCGGCGCGCGGATAGACTTCCGTCGCGGCCTGCCCCGGACCGCCGGCGAGCAGCACGACGAGGTCGCGCTCGGCCACCTGCGCGTCGCTGCGCACGAGGGCGAGCTTGAGCTCGATCTTGCGGCCGTCGGGCAGGTCCCAGTTCTCCGGCACGCGGAATGGTGCGCAGAACGCCGCGGTCGTCGCCGCCGAGTTGCGCTGCTCGAGCTCGCAAGGCGCGAAAGCGAGCTGGCCCAGCGTGAACCCGCGCGCGTCGCGGGTTTCGACGATCGCCGCGCCGGCGGCGGACGTGGCGGATGGCTCGTGCCCGCGCGTCAGCCAGTAGCGGCCCGCGAGCGCCAGCAGCGCGACGGCGACGAAGACGATCCGGAACAGCGCGCGTCGGCTCATGCCGTCATTTCCCGGGATCGAAGATGCCTTCGATCGGCTTGTGGAAGATCTTTGCGATGCGGAACGCGAGCGGCAGGCTCGGGGCGTAGCGACCGGTTTCGATCGCGTTGACGGTCTGGCGCGAGACCGCGAGCCGGTCGGCGAGATCGGCCTGCGACCAGCCGCGCGCCTCGCGCAGCTCGCGCATTTCGTTGTTCACGCCGCCCTGCCGCGATGCCGTGGCGCGTTCGAAATCGCGCGAGAGGGTGACGGAGAAACCACGCTGTCCGACCTGTAAAGGATGCTTGACATCACTCTAGGCGAGAGCGCGGCGGCGTGTCAAGGACGCTTTACACAAGGTCAGAAGCGTCGTGAAGTGACGTCCCGCGGCCGTTGATTCGGCGCGCCGCCGAACTGCCAAGCAGTCCTCGAAATGATCGCGCACCGATCGAAGCGGCCTCGCTTCGGCGAATTGGCGCACAAAAAAAGCGAGAACCGCGTCACATATCGACGAGACAAGCACGCGATCGATCACGCGCTTGTCACAAATCGACCAAGGCAGAGCTTGGCACAGCGCTTGCTCAAATCCCCTTACCTGCAACCCGTGCGGCGTCGAACGGACCTCGACAAAGCTCGCGAATTCAGGGACCCACAACCGAATCCCAAGGGGGGATTTCAAATGAGCATCAAGACGAAAGCTGCTGTCACCGCCGTCCTGGTCACGCTCGGCCTCGCGTCGACCGGTCTTCTTTCCGCCGCGACCGTGACCAACACCATGCCGGTGAAGATCACGATCCAGAATGCCTGCAACATCTCGACGACCGCGCCGACCACGCTCGACTTCGGCACGCAGGGTCCGCTGGTCGCCAACATCGACCAGACCGCGACGATCACCGTGACCTGCACGACCGGTGCGGCCTACAACGTCGGCCTCGACGGCGGCGGCGGCGGCAGCATCAACGCGCGTCGCATGATCAACGGCACGAACACGGTCGGCTACCAGCTCTACAGCAACAACGCGCGCACCACCGTTTGGGGCAACACCGTCGGCACGGATACCGTGGCCGGCGCGGGCAACGGCACGGCGCAGACGCTGACCGTCTACGGTCGCGTACCGCCGCAGACGACGCCGCCCGCGGCCGTCTACAACGACACGGTCAACGTGACCGTCACGTACTGATCAGGCCCCTCACGATGTGCTCGCCGTCGTTCCCGCGAGGGTTCGCCCTCGCTTGCCTGCTCGCGGCCGCTTCCCAGGCGTCCGCGAGCGGACTGCAAGTCGCACCGACGAGCCTCGAGCTCGCTGCCGCAGGGCCTGCGCAGGCCCTGTGGCTGACCAACACCGGCGATCACGCGCTGCACGCGCAAGTGCGTGCGTACAAGTGGTCGCAGGCGTCCGGCAAGGACGCTCTCGAACCGACGCAGGCGCTCGTCGCGAGTCCGCCGATGCTCGACGTTCCGGCCGGCGGCCGCCAGCTCGTGCGCGTCATCCGCACCGGCGCTGCCGGCGCCGGCGAGCAGACGTATCGCCTGCTCGTCGACGAGCTGCCGGTCGGCGGCGAAGCGAAGCAGACTGGCGTCAACTACGTGCTGCGCTATTCGGTGCCGGTCTTCGTCGGCGCGAGCGGCATGCCGTCGCTGCAGTGGTCGGCGAAGGTCGATGCCGAAGGCCTCGAGCTCGACATCCACAACGGCGGCACCTCGCATGCGCAGGTGTCGTATGTCTCGCTGGCGACGGCGGACGGCGCACCGGTCGAGCTCGTGCCGGGCCTGCTCGGCTACGTGCTGCCGGGCGCGACGATGCACTGGACAGTCGCGCTGCCAGCCGGCGCGAACACCGCGAACGCGAGTCTCAAGGCCCTGGTCAATGGTCAATCGACCGAGCAGACGCTGTCGCCTCGCGCGCCGGCTCGCTAGCGGCCTGCTGTCATGCGCGGTCGCCGGCGATCTCTTCGCGGCAGCGCCTGACGCGGGCATCGACCCCGCGAACGCGATCGAGGTGATCGCCGACGCGGCGGGCGGCTCCGCGACCGGCGGCGGCGAGGTGCTGTATCTCGAAGTCGTGCTCAACGGCAACGAGACGCACAAGCTCGCCGGCTTCTCGCGCACGGGCGATGCGTTCCGCGCGAGCGCCGACACGCTGCGCCAGCTCGGCTTCAGGCTGCCGAAAGACAGCACCGAAAGCGTCGAGCTCGGCGCACTGCCCGAGGTCACCTATCGCTACGACGAGGCGCGCCAGCGCATCGAGATCACGGCGAGCGAGCGCGTGCTCGACCAGGACCGCACGGTGCTGAACCCGGCGCTGGCCGAGGTGCCGCAACCGTCGGCGTCGAATGGGCTCCTGCTCAACTACGACCTCTACGGCACGCGCGACGACGACGAGAACCGCGGCCTGTCGGCCTACGCGGAGCTGCGCACCTTCGGCAGCTACGGCGTCGTCAGCAACACGTGGCTCTCGCGCGTCAGCGATTCGCCGGGCAGCGACACGCACGCCGATTCGGCGCGCCTCGATACGACATGGACGCGCGCGTTCGTCGACTCGACCACCGTGCTGCGGGTCGGCGACTCGATCACCGGCAGCCTGCCGTGGTCGCGCGCGACGCGCTTCGGCGGCGTCCAGTTGCAACGCGACTTCGCGCTGCAGCCCGATCTCATCACGTTTCCGATTCCGCAGTTCCTCGGTCAGGCGGCGGTGCCGTCGACCGTCGATCTCTATGTCAACGGCCTGCGCCGCTACAGCGGCGAGACGCCGGCGGGTCCGTTCCAGCTCGGCACGATCCCGATCGTCAACGGCGCCGGCAACGCGCAGGTCGTCGTCACCGACGCGCTCGGGCGGCAGGCGACGTACGACTTTCCGTTCTACACGACGAGCGAGCTCCTGCGCCAAGGCCTCTCGGACTACTCGCTCGAGCTCGGCTTCGCGCGTCGCAACTACGGCACCGCCTCGTTCGACTACGCGAGCGATCCCGCGGCGAGCGCCGTGTACCGCCGCGGCCTGACTGACTGGCTGACCGGCGAGGTGCACGCCGAGGCGATCTCGGGTCTCGCCAACGGCGGCGCCGGCGGCGTCGTGCAGATCGGCGACGGCGGCGTGCTCACCGGATCCTATGCGCACAGCACGGGACGCGGCCGCGACGGCCGTCAGGGCGAGCTCGGCTACAGCTGGCGCAACACCTGGCTCAATCTCGCGATCGACAGCACGCGCAGCTTCGGCGACTACCGCGACGTGGCCTCGCTGTACGGCCCGCCGCCGCCGCGCCGCACCGATCGCGCGCTCGTCGGCGTGACCTACGCGCCGATCGGGAGCTTCGGCGCGAACTACGTCGAGCTCACCTATCCCGGCCAGCCGCGCTCGCGCTTCGCGAGCGCGTTCTATTTCCGCTCGCTCGGCCCGCGCCTCTCGCTGAGCTTCAGCGTCAACCAGAATCTCGACGATCACGGCGACCGCAGCGCGTTCGTCGGCCTCTCGATGAGCTTCGGCAGCAACGAATCGGCGAGCGTCTCCGCGCAGCACGACAGGCGCGGCAACTACGGCGCGGTCGACGTGAGCCGGCCGATCTCGCCCGACGGCGGCTACGGCTGGCACCTGCGCGCACAGGACGGCGCCGGCCTCGACGGCGGCCAGGCCGAGTTCGGCTACCGCGGCGACCGCGCGCAGACGCTCGTCGGCGTGCAGACGCTCAACGACTCGACGCTCGGTTACGCCGAGCTCACCGGCGCGCTGGTCTGGATGGACAGCCATGTCTTCGCCGCGCGCCGCATCGACGATGCCTTCGCCGTCGTCGCGACCGGCGCGCCGGGCGTGCCGGTCATGCTCGAAAACCGCGTGATCGGCGAGACCGGTTCCGACGGCGACCTTCTGATCACGCCGCTCAATGCGTACCAGCGCAACCGC
>Ga0081540_1004309_pt1 | contig 10900 bp, 8 predicted proteins | sample TabmetS2T1R1_FD_71024 | JGI IMG/M metagenome (GOLD analysis project Ga0081540, IMG submission 71024) | Tabebuia heterophylla rhizosphere microbial communities from the University of Puerto Rico - S2T1R1 | ecosystem: Host-associated > Plants > Roots > Rhizosphere ... | reverse complement strand
ATTCGACTCCTGGGCGTCCGTGCGCAGCGCCTGCGCGGTCTTCGAGCCGTCGCGGTAGATGGCCAGCGCCTTGACGCCGCACCTCCAGGCCTGGATGTAGGCGTCGGCGATGTCCTCGACCGTCGCGGTCTGCGGCATGTTGACCGTCTTGGAGATCGCGCCCGAGATGAACGGCTGGACCGCGCCCATCATCTTGATGTGGCCCATGTGCGAGATCGCGCGCTCGCCGACCGCCACGTCGAACACCGGCAGGTGCTCCTCGGCCAGGTCCGGCGCGCCGACGATCGTCGCGTGCTCGTTGACGTAGGCCTCGATCTGCTCGATCTGCTCGTCGGCGTAGCCGAGCGTCCGCAGCGCCATCGGCACCGTGCGGTTGGCGATGGTCATCATCCCGCCGCCCACGAGCTCCTTGAACTTCACCAGCGAGAAGTCGGGCTCGATGCCGGTGGTGTCGCAGTCCATGAGGAACGAGATCGTCCCCGTCGGCGCCAGCACGGTCGCCTGCGCGTTGCGGTAGCCGAGCTCCTCGCCCACTGCCACCGCGTCCTCCCACGATGCGCGCGCGGCCTCGAGCAGCGTGGTGTCGGTGCAGGTCGAGTCGGGAATCGCGTAGGAGGCGTCGCGGTGCATCCGCATGACCGCGTTGTGCGCCTCGCGATTCTCGTCGTAGCGCTCGTACGGGCCCAGCGCGCCGGCGATCCGCGCGGACTGCGCGTACGCGCGGCCGGTCATGAGCGCGGTGATCGCCGCCGCCGTGCCCCGACCCGCATCGGAGTCGTAGGGCATCCCGTTGGCCATCAGGAAGGCGCCGAGGTTGGCGTAGCCCAGCCCGAGCTGGCGGAACGCGCGCGCGTTGACGCCGATCTGCTCGGTCGGGTAGCTCGACGGACCGACGACGATCTCCTGGGCCAGCAGGAGGATGTCGACGGTGTGCTCGAAGGAGTCGACGTCGAACGAGCCGTCGGGCCGGCGGAACTTCATGAGGTTGATCGACGCCAGGTTGCAGGCCGAGTCGTCGACATGCATGTACTCCGAGCACGGGTTGGAGGCGTTGATGCGCCCCGAGTTCGGCGACGTGTGCCACTGGTTGATCGTCGTGTCGTACTGGACGCCGGGATCGGCGCAGCGCCACGCGGCGTCGGCGATCTCGCGCATGAGCTCGCGCGCGGGGATCGGGTCGCCGATCGGCTCGCCGGTCTTGCGGGCGATGAGGTGCCAGTCCTCGTCGTTCTCGACCGCGCGCATGAACTCGTCGGTCACGCGCACCGAGTTGTTGGCGTTCTGGTACTGGATCGAGAGAAAGCCGTCGCCGTCGATCGACATGTCGAATCCGGCATCGCGCAGGGCGGCGGCCTTCTCCTCCTCCTTGGCCTTGCACCAGATGAACTCGCGGATGTCCGGGTGGTCGACGTCGAGCACGACCATCTTGGCCGCGCGGCGCGTCTTGCCGCCCGACTTGATCGTGCCGGCCCACGCGTCGGCGCCGCGCATGAAGGACACAGGCCCGCTTGCGGTTCCGCCCTTCGACAGCGGCTCCATCGACCCGCGGATGTTCGACAGGTTGATGCCCGAGCCAGAACCGCCGCGGAAGATCTTGCCCTCCTTGGTGTTCCAGTCGAGGATCGACTCCATCGTGTCGTCGACGCTGAGGATGAAGCACGCGCTGCACTGCGGGTGCTCCTCGAAGCCGACGTTGAACCAGACCGGCGAGTTGAACGCCGCCATCTGGTGAAGCAGGATGTAGCTGAGCTCGGCCTCGAAGGAGTCGCCGTCCTCGGCGGTGGCGAAGTACCCGCGCGAACGTCCCCAGTCGGCGATGGTGCCGGCGACCCGGCTGATCATCTGCTTGACCGAGCGCTCGCGCGCGGGCGAGTCGAGCTGGCCGCGGAAGTACTTCTGGCTGACGATGTTCGTCGCGTTCTGCGACCACGACTTCGGGAACTCGACGTCGGGCTGCTCGAAGGCGACCTTGTCGCCGTGGCCGATCCGCGCGTCGCGCAGCTCCCACTCCACGGTGTCGAACGGATGCACCCCGGGCGTCGTGTACCGACGACGAATCGACAGCGCCTGAGTGGCGTGAACGTCCTGTGCGAGTGCCGTCTGGGGGGTGACTTCCATTCGAATCTGCTCCTCTTCTGCCGCGCGATTCCCGCTCTTTGCGGCGTCCGTTCTGGGCTTTGGGGCGGACCCTGGATCATCCGCTGCGCGGCGGACGGAACGGCGGTGCGCGGGAGGGCGAAAGGCGGGAAAACGGCCTCCCCCTAGGGTACTGGGGTGACCGGCGCGCTCAGCGTTCTCGGCGTCGCAGCGGTGAGGCGCAACGGAACTACCGCGGTCGCGCTCCGCTGACGCGGAGACCTCGCCGTGCGCGGACAGCGCGAAGCTCGCGGCGAGCACGGAGCGCGCAGCGGCGCTCCCTCACGGGTCCGACGGGAGCCGCGACCAGACCCCCGCGTCGATCCTGATGCCCTGCTTGAGGTGCGAGGAGCGCATGACGCCCTCCAGGACGTAGCCGCAGCGCTCGGCCACCTTGACCGACGCGACGTTCTCGACGTCGATGATGAGCACGACCCGCAGCGCACCCGCCTCGTCGATCGCCCACTGCGTCAGCTGGCGCAGCATCTCGGTCGCCACCCCGCGCCCGCGGGCGTCCGGCGGGACGATGTAGCCCAGCTCGACCTCCGCGTCCTCGGCGTGGATGGTCGGCGCGAGCGCCAGGCCGACGAAGCGCCCTTCGCCGTCGAGCGCCGCGAACCCCTCGCACGAGCCGTCCTCGCGGCCGTTGCGGTAACGATCGATCCAGCGCTCGGGGAAGTCGTCGGGCGTCGGCTCGGGGATCCGCGTGAAGTGCAGGATGTCCGGGTCGACGAGCATCGCGCGGACGTCGCCGAGGTGCTCCTCGTCGAGGGGCACCAGCCGGAGGTCCTCCACTAGCGCCCCAGCCGCAGCCAGTCCGTGAACTCGGCCCAGGCCGCGCTCGCACGCCAGCCCGCCTCGCCCATCGCGTGGCGCCAGCGCACCAGCCAGCGCGGCTCCCATGCCCACCAGCGCGCGACCGCCCACGCGATCAGCAGCACGACGAGGACGGCGGCGACGAGGAACAGGACGGCGGAGGTCGACGAGACGCTGGCCAGCACCGTCCCGAGGTTAGCTGGGTCAGAGATCCGACACCGCGGCCACCGCGGCGGCCAGCACTGCGTCCGGAGGGGCGCCCGCGTCGAGCACGCGGAAGCGGTCGGGCTCGGCCGCCGCCAGCTCGTCGTAGGCGGCGCCGATCGCCTCGAAGAAGCCGTCGCCCTCCCGCTCGAGGCGGTCGGGCGCTTCGCCGCGCCCCGCCTGCCTGGCCGCGCGCGTGGCACCGTCCACGCGCAGCAGCAGCGTCCGGTCGGGCCGCAGGCCGCCGGTGCCGAAGAGGTTCACGGCCCGCACCTCCTCGACCCCGAGCGCGCGCCCGGCGCCCTGGTAGGCCAGCGAGGAGTCGATGAAGCGATCGAGCAGCACCCAGGTCCCGTCCTGCAGCAGCGGCGCCAGCCGCTCGGCGACCAGTTGCGCCCGCGCCGCCGCGTAGAGCAGCGCCTCGGCGCGCGCGTCGACCCGCAGGGAAGGGTCCTTGACCAGCGAGCGGATCCGCTCGGACAGCTCGACCCCTCCCGGCTCGCGCAGCAGCTCGACGGGGCGGCCGCCGGCGCGCAGCGCGCCGGTCAATCCTTCGGCCAGCGTGGTCTTGCCCGCGCCGTCGAGCCCCTCGATGGTGATGAGCCGCCCGCGCATGGTCGTAGCCTTCCACGTGTGCTCCCCGGCACCGAGCGACACCCCCACGCCCGCGCGGTCCTCACCCCCGCGCTGCCGCCCGACGGCCGGCCCAGCCACGCCTACCTCTTCCACGGCCCGGCCGGATCGGGCAAGGGCCTCGCCGCGCGCGCCTTCGCCGCCGCGCTGCTCAGCGACGGCGCGCCCGACCCCGAGTCCGCTCGCGCGCGCGTGGAGCACGGCGTGCACCCTGACCTCACCTGGGTCACCCCGAGCGGCGCCGCCGAGATGCTCGTCGGCGACATCGACGAGCCCGTGGTCGCGGCCGCGACCCGCACCCCGTTCGAGGCCCGCCGGCGCGTGTTCGTCATCGAGCGCGCCGAGACGATGAACGACCAGGCGGCCAACCGGATGCTCAAGACGCTCGAGGAGCCCGCGGACTTCGCCCACATCGTCCTGCTCTCCGATCGCCCGGGCGAGATCCTTCCCACGATCGCCTCGCGCTGCCAGCACGTCCGGTTCGACGCGCCGCCGGCCGACGAGATCGCGGCCGGGCTGGCCGGGATCGAGGAGCGCACCGGGCAGGCCTGCGCGCGCCTGGGCCTGGGCGACGCCGACCGCGCCAGGCTGCTCGCCTACGGCGACGGCCCCAAGCTGCGCGCGAGCGCGGAGGCCTTCGCCCGCGCGACGCTCACCGGCGAGCTGGCCAAGCGTCCCTGGCTCGACGTCCTGGCCCGCGCCAAGTCCCTCGGCGACGCGGCCGAGGGCGAGGTCGCCGAGCGCGTCGCCGGCGAGCTCGAATACCTCCCTCCGCGCGACCGCAAGCGCGCCGAGCGCGAGGGCGCGGAGGCGGCCAAGCGCGCCGGCCGCCGCGCCCGTTCCGGCGCGCTGGACCAGGGCATGCAGCTCGCCGGGCTCTGGTATCGCGACGTCGCCGCCGTCGCCGACGGCGCACCCGAGGTCGTCCATGCCGTCGACCGCCTCGACGCGCTGGAGGCCGATGCCGCGCACGCGGACGTCCACCGCCTGCGCCACGCCGTCGAGCTCGTCGACGACGCCCGCGCCTACCTCATCGTCAACCCGAGCGAGGAGCTGCTGCTGGAGGCGCTGGCGTACCGCCTGGCACGCGCGCTCGGTTAGGGGTGCCGGAGACGGCCGCGTGGTCGCCGGAGGCGGGCCCCCCTCCTCGACTAGGCGCGAGCAGGCTCGGATCGAGGTCGTCGACGATGCTCATGAAGGCATCGACGACCTTCGGGTCGAAGTGCGTCCCGCTCTCGCGGCGCAGCTCGGCCAGCGCCTCGTCGACCCGCCACGGCTCCTTGTACGGCCGCTCGGACAGCAGCGCGTCGAAGACGTCGCAGACCGCGCAGATGCGCCCGGCCAGCGGGATCTCCTCGCCGGCGATGCCCTTCGGATAGCCGCTGCCGTCCCAGTGCTCGTGGTGGGTCAGCGCGATCTGCTCGGCCATCATCATGATCGGGGCGCTCGACCCCGCGAGGATCGCGCCGCCGGTCGTGGTGTGGCGGCGCATGATCTGACGGTCGTCCTCGGTCAGCTCGCCGGCCTGCAGCAGCACGGCGTCGGGCACGCCGATCTTGCCGACGTCGTGCAGCAGGCTGGCGTTGCGCAGCGTCTCGGCCTCGGTTGGCGTCATGCCCATGGCCAGGCCGACCTTCTCGCACATCCGGCTGATGCGCTCGAGGTGAAGGCCGGTCTCCTGGTCGCGCGATTCGGTCGCGCTGGCCAGGCGCTGGATGACCTCGAGCTGGGTCTGGCGCAGCTCGGCGGTGCGCTCGCGCACCGCCTCCTCGAGCTCGAGGTTGCGCCGCGACACGCGATGGCGCTGGCGGCGCTCGGCCACGTAGCCGGCGGTGATCGTGCCCACCGTCCCCAGCGAGAGGGCGAACAGCGGCACCGCGACGGGCAGGATCCGCCCGTGCTCGAAGACGTACTGCGAGATGAGCAGGAAGGCCACGGCGATCGCGGGGGCGACGAGCGCGGCGACGAGTGCGCGCAGGCGCAGGCTGATGAGCGCGGGCAGGAAGCCGAGTCCGAGGACGAGGAGCAGGCCGGCCCAGGTCGGGGTGCCGTGCAACGGCAGGTCGCGGATCGCGGTGTCGATCGCGTTGGCCTCGATCTCGGGCCCGGACATGAGCCGATCGCTCGTCGGCGTCGGATGGACGTCCTGCAGCGTCGGGGAGGCGGCGCCGACGACGACGATGCGCCCGCGCACGAGCGCCGGGTCGACCTTCCCGTTGATCAGATCGGAGAACGAGACCGTCCTGATCGTCCCCGGCGGCCCGTGGAAGTCGATCCACGCGCCGTCCTTCTCGTAGGCCGAGGGCGGCGGCGCGCGCCCGACGATCCCCGAGGTCACCGTGGCCAGCGTGGGCAGGCCCGCGTGCGCGTACTCGAAGCGCTGCAGGACGCCGCCGCGGCCCTCGGGCAGGTTGCTGGCCCCCACGCGGGCGCCGATGCTCCTCGTCACCTCGGTGCCGCCGAGCACGTTCGTCCGCCCGTGCTCGTCGGTCTCGGCCGTCGCGAGCACGACGTCGTGCGCGCGGTCGATCGCGTTGATGAGCCGGTTGTCGTCGTAGACCTTCGTCGGCTCCGTGAACTGGACGTCGTAGACGATCGCCCGGGCGCCGTCGCGGTTGAGGCGGTCGATCGCGCGCGCGTGGTAGCGGCGCGGGAACGGCCACTGCTTGTCGAGATCGGAGAACGTCTTGTCGTCGATGGCGACCACGAGCAGGTTCGGCGCGGGCGTCGGATCGCGGCGCTCGAAGCGCTTGACGATCGTCTCCTGCTCCAGGCCGGGCAGCAGGTCGACGAGCTCGGCCGTGCCGGCTGCCGCCGCGGCGAGCACGCCGGCGACCGTCACTGCGACGGCACGGCTTCGCCCGCGGTCGGCGAGGCGCATGGCCCTAGTTCTGCTTGGGGGCCAGGTAGCTGTGCCCGGCGCGGAGGATGACCGTGACGTGGTTGACCAGGTCGCGCACCGTCACGCTGCCCTGGCTGACGCGCGTCAGCGTGCCGTCGCAGCGGTCCTCGGTGTACCAGGCCGTCCCGCGCACGGTGGCGACGCTGTTGCCGCCCCGCGTGCGGAACGCGCCGCCGCTGTCGCGGCCCCACAGCGCCCGGCGCTTCTTGCGCTTCTTCTTCTTCTTGTCCACCGACGCCGCGCGCGCCGAGCCCTTGCCGCAGTCCGGTCCGTCGCCGCGCAGCTTGAGCTCGGTCAGGCCCTTGTCCTGTTTGGCCTGGCGGACCTCGAACAGGCCGCCGTGGAAGATGCCGCTCTGCGTCTGCCCGCCGGGCAGCGCCGTCTTGAGCGTCACCGTGCCGCCGCGCGTGTCGACGAGCGAGCCGACCGGCACCGACGAGAGCTTGGACAGCCCGACGAACTCATCGGAGCCGGGCACCTTGACGCTCACCGAGCCGGAGCGCTCGTCGAGGTTGACCGACTCGCCGAGGACCGGCGGCGGCGCGACGGCGCCGCTGAGCGCCGAACCGGGCGTCAGCTGCGGCGGAGGCGGCGGCGGGGTCGGCGCGGTTGGGACGGGCACCGGGATCGCAGCCGCCAGCGTGGCGAAGGCGACGTCGCCGCCGAAGTCGATCCCGTCGCGGTTGAAGGCGACCAGGCGCACGTGGTAGGTCGTCGCGGCGATGAGGCCGTCGACGTGGGCGCTGACCGCGAACGGCGCGCTGCCGTTGCCGGCCGAGCCCAGCGCGGTGTGCGCGGTGTAGCGGGTGGTGCCGTAGACGAAGGCGTAGCTCGTCGAGTTGCCGTTCGGCGTCACCGTGCCGTTGAACGTCGCCGAAGTCGCGGTGACCTCGGTCGGCGCGCCCGTCGCCACGTCGGGCTGATCGGCGCGCGCGACCGCAGGGGCCAGCGCCATCGTCACGCAGGCGACGATGGCCGCACGTGCCCCGATCCTCGGGCACCTGGACGGTCTGGACCTCCCTGTGATGCGGCCAGGCTAATCGATAACCCCGGCTGCCGCCACCGGTTCCCCGCCCGCTGCAGCGTCGTGTGCAGCCAGCAGCTCGGGGTCGAGATCGGCGACCATCGCCATGAAGGCGTCGAGCACGCGGGGATCGAAATGACGGCCGCGCTCTCGGCTCATCTCCTCGAGCGCGTCCTGCAGCGGCCACGGCTCCTTGTACGGGCGCCGGGAGCGCAGCGCGTCGAAGACATCGCAGACCGCGCAGATGCGCCCGGCCAGCGGGATGAGCTCGCCGGCCAGGCCGTTCGGATAGCCGCTGCCGTCCCAGCGCTCGTGGTGGGTCAGCGCGATTTCCTCGGCCATGCGCATGACCGGCGCGCGCGAGCCGGCGAGCATGGCGGCGCCGGCGGCGGCGTGACCGCGCATGACCTCCCACTCCTCGCCGTCGAGCGGGCCGGGCTTGGTCAGGATGGCGTCGGGCACCGCGACCTTGCCGACGTCGTGCAGGAGGCTCGCGTGGCGCAGGGTCTCGGCCTCGGCGGCCGTCATCCCGAGGGCGAGGCCGAGCCGCTCGCACAGCCGCCCGATGCGCTCGAGGTGCATGCCGGTCTCCTCGTCGCGGCGCTCGGTCACGCCGGCGAGCCGGTGGATGATCTCCAGCTGGGTGTCGCGCAGCTCGGCGGTCCGCTCGCGCACGGCTTCCTCGAGCGCCTCGTTGCGCTGTGCCACGCGGCTGCGCCGGCGGCGCTCGGAGGCGTAGCCGAAGCCGATGGTCAGCACGGTCCCGACCGCGAGCGCGAAGAGCGGCGCGGCGACCGGGAGGACGTGGCCGCGGTCGAAGGCGAGCTGCGCGGCCACCAGCCACGCCACGGCGACGCCGGGCGCCAGCAGCGCCGACAGCAGCGCGCGCAGCCGCAGGCTCGCGAGCGCCGGCAGGAGGCCCAAGAGCGCGATGGCCAGCAGGTCGATCCAGCGCGGCACGTCGCGCAGCGGCATGCCGTGAACGGCGGTGTAGATCGCGTTGGCCTCGATCTCCGGGCCCGACATGAGCTCGCCCGAGCGGGTGGGCGTCGGGTGGACGTCCTGCAGCGTGGCGGCGGTCGCGCCGACGACGACGATCTTGCCGCGCACGCGCGCGGGATCGACGCGCCCGCGCAGCAGGTCGGAGAAGGAGACCGTGTCGATCGTCCCGGGCGGGCCGCGGAAGTCGATCCAGGCGCTGCCGCCGTCGAAGGCCGCAGGGTCCGGCGCGTGGCCGGCGACCCGCGCTGCGGCCATCGCGAGCGTCTGCAGGCCGCCCGACGCGGGCTCGAAGCGCTGCAGGACACCGCTGGGGCCGACCGGGAGGTTGCTGGCGCCGGCCTGCGCGCCGAGCCGAGCAAGTTCATCCTCGACGCCGAGGCGGGCCAGCCGATCGGCCAGATACCCCACGGCCTCATCGTTCTCGAAGTCGGTCTGGTGCACCCAGCGCTCGGGCTTCGCGCCGCGTACCACGAAGCCTTCGGCGTCGGGTTCGACGGTGAAGCCCGCATCGTCGACCGGCTGCGGCCTCAGGACCGGCCGGGCCGCCGGTACCGGGCGCGCCGAACGGTCGGCGTCGACCTCGGCAGCCAGCGCGAAGGCGAGCTCGCGCAGCCCGACGTGGCTCACCGCCGAAACCTCGAACGCCGGCAGGCCGCGCTTCTCCAACTCCGGCCGCACCAGTGCGGCCAGGTCCGCCGCCTCCGGCAGGTCGATCTTGTTGAGTGCGACGAGCCGCGGTCGATCACGCAGGTCGGCCACCGTGCCCACGTAGCGGGCGAGTTCGGCGTCGATGGCGTCCAGATCGCTGATGGGATCGCGGCCGGGCTCGAGCGTGGCGCAGTCGAGCACGTGCAGCAAGACTGCACATCGCTCGACGTGACGCAGGAACTCCAGGCCCAGGCCTTTACCCTCGGCCGCACCGGGAATGAGTCCTGGCACGTCGGCCATCGTGAACGTGGTGTCACCGGCGGCAACCACCCCGAGGTTCGGCACCAGCGTCGTGAACGGATACTCGGCGACCTTCGGGCGTGCGGCCGACATCGCGGCAATCAGCGACGACTTACCCGCGGACGGGAAGCCGACCAGCCCCACGTCGGCCACGCTTTTTAGCTCAAGGACGAGCTCGCGTTCCTCGCCGGGCTCACCGCGCAGGGCGAATCCCGGTGCTCGGCGACGCGGCGAGGCGAGTGCGGCATTGCCCAGCCCGCCGCGTCCGCCCTGTGCGGCAACGAACCGGGTTTCCACGCCGGTCAGGTCGGCCAGCACCTCGCCGCCTTCGTCGAGCACGACCGTACCGTCCGGTACGGAAAGCTCGAGGTCGGCGCCTTCAGCACCGTTGCGGTTGCTACCGGCGCCGGACCGGCCATTCCCCGCTCTCTGGTGCGGGTGGTAGTGGAAGTCCAGCAGGGTATGGACGTTGCGGTCGACGACGAGCACCACGTCGCCGCCGCGACCGCCGTTCCCCCCGTCCGGGCCACCGAGCGGCTTGAACTTCTCGCGATGGATGGACGCCACGCCGTGCCCGCCGTTGCCCGCGCGGACGTGCAGCACCACGCGGTCGATGAAGGTTGCCACCTTCCCATCCTTTCAACAATTAAGGCGGGCGGGACGCCAGAGCGCCCCACCCGCCTCGGTGTCTTGCTGGATCAGGCCTCAGCCGGCACGATCGATACGGTCTTGCGGCCGCGCTTGGTGCCGAACTGCACCGAGCCCGCGGCGAGCGCGAAGAGCGTGTCGTCGCCACCGCGGCCGACCAGGTCGCCCGGGTGGAACTTGGTGCCCCGCTGGCGGATGAGGATCTCGCCGGCGCTGACGACCTGACCGCCGAACCGCTTCACGCCCAGGCGCTGTGCGGAGGAGTCACGACCATTGCGGGAGCTGGACGCACCCTTTTTGTGTGCCATTTCGTCAACGCCTACTTCCCGGTGGAGATGCCGGTCACCTTGACCTGGGTCAACGGCTGGCGGTGACCCTGGCGCTTGTGGTAGCCGGTCTTGTTCTTGAACTTGTGGATCCGGATCTTCGGGCCCTTGGTGTGGGCCACCAGCTCACCGGAGACCGAGAACTTGGCAAGCTTGGCCGCATCGGTCACCAGGTCGGCGCCGTCGACGACGAGGACCGGCGTGAGCGCGATCGTGTCGCCGGCCTTGCCGACCAGCTTCTCGACCTCGATCACGTCGCCC
>Ga0081540_1004308_pt1 | contig 10902 bp, 7 predicted proteins | sample TabmetS2T1R1_FD_71024 | JGI IMG/M metagenome (GOLD analysis project Ga0081540, IMG submission 71024) | Tabebuia heterophylla rhizosphere microbial communities from the University of Puerto Rico - S2T1R1 | ecosystem: Host-associated > Plants > Roots > Rhizosphere ... | reverse complement strand
CGCAGCACCTCGGGCGCGTTGACCTTCACCACGATCTCCTTCTCGAAGTCGCGGCCGGCGTTGAAGTCGAGGTAGGTGTGCGTGGGGCGAGCGAAGCAGTTGTGGCTGACCACGCCGTTGGCGATGAAGTCGCCTGTGCCGGTCGTGATGTCGTAGAGCCGCAACGCCATCCCGAGCGGCTCGATGCTCGCCACACGGGTCTTCGCATCCGACTTCAGCGCCAAGCCCTGGATCGTGCGCTTGCGGGTGATGGCGGGATCGGTGAGATGGAAGAAGCGCAGGCGCTCCCGAAGGCCACCGCGGATGCGGATCACCGCGCAGCCATTCGCGCTCGGCGGTTCCTCGACGTGCTCGAAGCGGAAGTGGGTCAGGCAGGCCGCGATCCACTCGAGGACCAGCCGGTCCTTGTTGGTGATTCGAAGCGCCTGCTTCCCGCACGAGCCCTCGGCGTCGAAGATCCCGGCCAGGAAGCCCTTCCGCCAGTCGTCGCTCGGTGAGAGCGGCCAGGCGACGAGCTCCCGGATGCGCTCGACCCGCGGGCCGCTCTGGGTTCGCAGCGCGCGAACCTCGCGCCGCGCACCGATGGCGGGCTGGAAGACGAACGCGTCGGTCGCAACCTCGGCCTCGGCGAGGAACCGCTCGGTCCGATCCAGCGCTTCGAGGTCGACCAGGGCCAGCCGGAAGAAGTGATGCGTCCAGATGCGCCCTCTGCCGCTCGTGTATGGCCTCGACGCGAGGTGCCCGTCGCCGCGGATCATCCCGCACAAGTAGCCCCGCCGATAGTCGCTGGAGGACGTGGGGCCCTCAGCGAAACGGCCGGTCCCAAGCAACTCGTTGTTCGTCGTGAGATGGGGCCTCTGATGTGGTCCTCCGTACGCGCCGGTCACGAACTTCCATCCGCGGTCGCTGAGGAACCGGTGATCGCCGCTGGTGACGAGCTCGGTGCCGTCCTCCAAGGTGACGCGATATGCGGCCTTGATGACGGACCAACGATCGAGGACCGTCGTCGTCACATAGCGGCGGTACGAGCCTCGGCGCTCGGTCCCGACGATCTCGTCTCCGACCGACAGCTCAGCCAGCTTCCGGGTGCGTCCGTCGGCCATGAGAATCGGCGTGTCTCCAGATGCGCAGTAGGTGCAGGCATGGCTGCATCCCCTATAGGGGTTGATGGTCCAGCGGAACGGCATGCGCGACTTCTCGGGCACCCGGTTGAGCGCGGACTTGGCCCGGACCTCGTAGAAGCGGGTGTCCAGGGCCTCGGGCGCGTCGAAGTGGCGCACCAGCGCGGGCTCGCGATAGCCGGGGAGCGCGGCGCTCTCTTCGGCTTCGATGGTGAGGTTGTCCCAGCGCACGAACGTATGTTCGCAGATCGGCTGGACGGGCTCAGTCGTAGATCGAGCGGCTCGTCCCCGGCATGGCGTTGGGCGGGTACGGGATGAGGTCGTTGACGTATCCGGGGAGCGCGCGGACGCGGTCGAGCCATGCCTCGACCGACGGGTACGCCGCGAGCTCGAAGCCGGCGTCGCCGGCGACATGCGCGTAGCCGAAGAGCGCGACATCGGCGATCGTCGGGACGTCGAGCGCAACCCACTCGCGGGCGTCGAGCCGGCGGTCGAGCGTGGCGAGGGCCGAGCTGCCCTTGGACATCAGCAGCGGCGTCTCGCCGTCGGTGCGCTCGGTCATGACCTGGAACCGCGCGCCTGCGACCGCGGGCGTGAACGCGCGCTCGAAGCACAGCCACCTGAGCACCTGCGCCCGCGCGAACCGGTCATCGGGGAGGTAACTGGTGCCCTCCGCGAGGTACCAGAGGATCGCGGCCGACTCCGGCAGCGTCTGGCCGTCGTCGAGCTCGAGGACCGGGGTCGTGCGTGCCGGGTTCAGACCCGCGAACGCATCGGTGAGCGTCTCGCCGTTGAAGATGTCGACGGGCACCCGCTCGCACGGCGTCCCGAGCAGGGCGAGGAGCAGGCGGACTTTGTAGCAGTTGCCCGAGGCGGCGTAGTCGTGCAGGCGCATGAGGAATGCAACGCGCCGCGCCGCAGCGACGTGAGACGCACAGCGGGCTCGCCCTCACCCCGCCTCGCAGCCGCTCGCCGCGTGCAGCAGCGCGGCCACGGTGTCGGAGACCGGCGTGGCGATGCCGTGGCGGCGGGCGAGGCGGCCTATGACCTCGTTGCGGGCCTCCCACTCGAGCTCGCGCCCGGCAAGGCGATCGGTGAGGATCGAGGAGCCGGCGTCGGGCGGCAGCTCCCGGATCCAGGCGATGACCTCGTCGGCATCGTCGTCGGAGAGCGGGGCGCCCTCGGCGCGAGCGACCGCCGCGCACTCGTGGGCAAGCGCGGTGGCGACCGAGCGCAGGTCGTCGAGGGCGAAGATCTCCGCCGGGCGCCCGGCGAGCGCCATGACGCCGGAGACCGCGTTCGCGCACAGCTTGCGCCACGCCTCGCGGGCGAAGTCGCCGCCGACGGCGACCTCGGCGCCATCGCCGAGCAGCGCGGCGAACGCCTCGCCGGCGCTGCCGTCCGGGACCGCGAGGCGCAACGCTCCGCGCTGGCGCACCCGGCCGGCCGCGACCGGCTCGACCGGGCACCAGTTGACCGTGGGCAGCACCGCCGCACCGCCGGCCAACGGTGTCACGCGCTCGAGGTGGTCGATGCCGTTCTGCAGCACCGCGATCGTCGCGCCGGGCCCGGCGAGCGCGCGCAGCCAGCCGGCCGCGCCGTTCGTCTGATGGGCCTTGACGGCCAGCACCACCCATTCGGCTGCGCCGATCCCGTCGGGCTCGGTCATCACGGGCGCCTGGAGCACGACCTCCTCCCCGCCGGGGCGCTCGACGACGACCCCGTCCAGCGGCCGCCGCGCGCACAGCACCAGCTCATGGCCGCCTGCGTCCTGGACCGCGGCGGCCACGGTCGCGCCGATGGCGCCGACGCCGACGACCGCGACGCGCGCCATCCGCCGGCTACGCGACCGCCGCGCGGGAGAGCAATGACTCCTCCCCCGCGAGCGTCGCGCTCGTCGCCGAGTGGATCTCGACCGGCACGATCTCGCCGGGGGCGGCCAGCCCCGTGAAGTTCACCGTCTTGTTGTGCCGCGAGCGGCCGCGCAGCTTCGAGGGATCGGTCCGCGAGGGCCCCTCGACGAGCACGTCGAGCGTCCGCCCGACAAAACGCTGCGCGCGTTCGCCGGCACGGCGCTGGACGACCTCCACGAGGCGCTCCATGCGCTCGACCTTGACCTCGTGCGCCACGAGCCCGTCCGTGAACATCGCGGCCTCGGTGCCGCGGCGCGGTGAGAAGACGAAGGTGAACGCGCCGTCGTAGCCGACCTCCTCGCAGACCTCGAGGGTCTGCGCGAAGTCCGCCTCGGTCTCGCCGGGGAAGCCGACGATGATGTCGGTCGTGATCGCGCAGTCGGGCACGTGCTCGCGTATGAGCGCGACGCGGTCCATGTACCGGCCGCGGTCGTAGGTGCGTCGCATCGCCTTGAGGATCGCGCTGGAGCCGGATTGCAGCGGCAGGTGGATGTGCTCGCACACCGAGGGCAGCTCGGCATGGGCGCGGATGACGTCCTCGCGCATGTCCTTGGGATGTGGGCTGGTGTAGCGGATGCGGTCGAGGCCGTCGATGCCGTCCAGCGCGTGCAGGAGCTCGGCGAACGACCGGGGACGCCCATCCACCCGCAGATCGCGGCCATAGGAGTTGACGTTCTGCCCCAGCAGGGTGACCTCACGCGCGCCGTCGGCGGCCTGCGCGGCCACCTCGTCGACGAGCTCGGCGAACGGCCGCGAGACCTCGCGTCCGCGGGTCGAGGGCACGATGCAGTACGAGCAGCGGCAGTTGCAGCCGACCGAGATCTGCACCCAGGCCTGGAACTCGCGCGCCCGCTTGGCCGGCAGGTGGCCGGTGAAGCCCTCGAACTCGAAGTAGCCCTGCGCGGTCAGCGAGTCCGAGGTGAGGAACTCGGCGAGCTTGTGGACCTGCCCGGGGCCGAATGCGACGTCGACGAACGGGAACTGGCGGAAGACGTCCTCCTTGACCGACTGCGCCCAGCACCCGCCGACGCCGATGACGACGTCGGGCCGGCGCGACTTGACGCCCTTGGCCTGGTGCAGGTGGGCGACGAAGCGGCTGTCGGCCGCCTCGCGGATCGAGCAGGTGTTGAAGAGGATGAGGTCGGCCTCGTCGCGCTTTGGAGACTCCGCGTAGCCGAGCGACTCGAGCATGCCCTTCATGCGCTCGGAGTCGTGCTCGTTCATCTGGCACCCGAAGGTGGTGACGTGGAAGCGCTTGGCCGTCATCTGCGCGGTCAGCGTATCGAGGCCTACTTCGGCCAGGGGGCGCGCACGCGGGCGATCCGGTGAGGCTGATCGGCGTAGGCGTCGCGAGGCGAGGTGACCTCGTGCGGGGCCGACGCGCCGTATCGAGCCGCGACCTCGTCGACCGGGTAGTGGATCGTCCGATCGGGGTTGCGGGCGCCGGCCATGAGGATCGCGCAGGGCCCATCGCCGGCGCCGACGGTGATGTGGTGCGTGCCTGGCGGGCAGTGGAAGTAGTCCCACTGGCGCAGGTGGCGCTCCTTTCCCTCGACGATCGCGATGCACTCGCCCGCCAGGACGAGGAAGCCCTCCTGGTTGGACTCCGCGTGGTAGCGGCCGTTGGCTTGGCCCGGCATGAGGACGTGGACGCCGATCCCGAAGTGCGCGAAGTGCGCGTCGTCGGCCTCGAGCGCGGACCACGCGCCGTAGGTCGGATCGCTCTCCCAGCTCGCTTCGGCGAGGTTGAGGACGAACCAGCCCTCGCCTTCGACGACCTTTCCGGTCTCGGTGACGCGCACCTTGGCCTCGTCGGTCACCCGCCGTCCCCTTCGCCGGAGTCGCTCGCCGTTCCCATGGCCTCTCTGTTACCCGCGCTACTTGGCGTAATCCACCGCGCGCGACTCGCGGATCACCGTGACCTTGATCTGCCCGGGGTACTCGAGCTCCTTCTCGATCTCGCGCGCGATCGTGCGGCTGAGGACGATCGCGGCGTCGTCGTCGATCGCGTCGGGGGCGACGATCACGCGGATCTCGCGGCCGGCCTGCATCGCGTAGACCTTGTCGACGCCCTCGTGGCGCGTCGCGAGATGCTCGAGGTCGCGCAGGCGCTTGACGTACTGCTCCAGCGACTCGCCGCGGGCGCCGGGGCGCGCGCCGGACAGCGCGTCGGCGGCCTGGACGATCACCGCCTCGACGGTCTGCGGCTCGACCTCGTTGTGGTGGGCCTCCATCGCGTGCGCGACCGCCTCGGGCTCGCCGTGGCGGCGCGCCAGGTCGCCGCCGACCAGGGCATGCGGGCCCTCGATCTCGTGCGAGACCGCCTTGCCGATGTCGTGCAGGAGCGCGGCGCGGCGCGCGGTCTTCGGGCTGGCGCCGAGCTCGTGAGCCATGAGCGCGGCGAGCTGCGCGCACTCGACCGAGTGCGCGAGCACGTTCTGCCCGTAGGACGTGCGGAAGCGCAGACGGCCCAGCAGCTTGGTCAGCTCGGGATCGAGGCCCTGCACGTCGGCCTCGAAGACCGCCTTCTCCCCCAGCTCGGCGAGGTGCGTCTCGAGCTCGGACTTCGCCTGGTAGTAGGTCTCCTCGATCCGCGCCGGGTGGATGCGCCCGTCCTGCAGGAGCTTCTCGAGGGTCATCCTCGCGACCTCGCGGCGGACACCGTCGAAGGCGCTGAGCACCACGGCGTTCGGGGTGTCATCGATGATGAAGTCGACGCCGGTGAGGTTCTCGAGGGCCCGGATGTTGCGGCCCTCGCGGCCGATGATGCGGCCCTTCATGTCGTCGCTTGGCAGCTGGACGACCGAGACCGTCGTCTCGGCGGCGTGGCTGGCCGCGAGGCGCTGCATCGCGATCGAGAGGATCGAGCGCACGCGGCGCTCGGCATCGCGCTTGGTCTCCTCCTCGATCGAGCGCAGGACCTTCACCGAGTCGTGGCGCGCCTGGTCCTCGATCTCCTTGAGCAGCACCTGCTTGGCCTGACCGGCGCTGAGGCCGGCGGCGCGCTCCAGCGCCCGGGTGTGCTCGTCGCGCAGGTTGGCGAGCGCCTCCTCCTCGGTTGCCATGCGCGCGACCTGGGCGTCGAGGTCGCGCTCGCGCTCGTCGAGCTCGACCTCCTTGCGGTCCAGCTCGGACTCGAGCGCCCGCAGGCGCTCGACGTCGGCGGCGGTGTCGACGTGCGGCTCCGCGGGCGCGCTCACCTCCTTGCGCGGGAGGTCGACCACCCTTGCGGCCGGCTGCCCGCCGTTGGCCGTGGCGAGCCTGCCCCGGCCGTACAGGCGAGCAGCCGCGACGAGGCCGACTGCCAGGACGGCGGCCGCGATCACGAGTTCCATTTCCGTGTCCTCTCCCCGCGGGCCGGGATGGCGCCCTGCCCAGACGGTCTTCCGTGTTCATGGAGCGGACAACCAGCCGCACGAGCGGCGGAACGGACGGATGTGGCGATGCGGCCTCTGCGGGCCGCGCTTCAGCTGCGCGTGGTGTCTGCGGTTGTGGTTTGTGACGGGCTTCGGCGCCCGTGTGAGGCTCTCACGATGATCGCGTCGAGTCTGAAGCTGCCGGTGATTGGAAAAGGCTGATTTGCTGGTGTTTCAATGCCCTCACGGGCCGGTCGTTCGCTGGTCGGATCGTAGTACTGCCGGATTGCGTGTGCAATCGCCTGTCGTGGATGTGGCAGATCCGGGTCGCGCCTCGGTTGAGCGAGGACGCGCCTCGGCAAGTCACCCGCTCGCGTGTCCGACCGCTGACCCGACGCGGCGTCGGCGTCATCCGAATGCGCCGAGATGCGAGGAATCGCGCGCTCATTCACACGTGGGCTACCACGCGTTCGGTCCCAACCCGGAGCATCCGCCGCCGGTTTGCGTCGATGACGGAGGTTCGAGCGTGAGTGATTCCGGACGGGCGAATCGCGCGGACGCGGCGGGAGTACAGGTCACGCGCCGGCGCCGACGTGTTTCGAGGGCCTTCGGCGGGAGGCGCGCCGTCATCGCGGCCGGGGCCATCACGGTCGCCCTCGCCGGCGCCGGCGTGACCTACGCCACGACGGTGGTGTTCGGCCACAACCAGGTCGGCACCGAGTACCCCAACGGCCTGCAGATCTCCGACGACCAGATCCTCAAGCCCCTCGGTGACCGGCTCGTCACCCAGACCGGCAAGTTCATGGGTTCGACGGTCAGCCCGAACGGCCGCTACCTCGCGGCAACCAGCGCCGACAAGTCGGTGGTCCTTCAGGTCTTCGACCTGTCGAGCTACAAGGAGATCTGGTCCGTCGGCACCGCAGCCGGCGTCAACCAGAAGCTCGCCGACGGCACCGTCGGGCAGGAAGGTCCGACCTACTCGCCGGACAACCGGTACCTCTGGCTCCCGCAGCAGGACGCCGTGAGCAGGTTCCCGGTCAACGCCGACGGCACGCTCGGCACGCCTGCCACCTTCGCGATCCCCAAGGCGAACGGCCACTCCGCGCTGGTGGGCCAGATCAAGTACTCGCCCGACGGCCGCACGGTGTACGCCGCGATCAACGGGCAGAACACCGTGGTCGCGATGGACCCCGGCAGCGGCGCCGTCAAGCAGACGTGGAAGGTCGGCATCGCTCCGCGTGAGCTCGCGTTCGCGGGCGACAAGCTCTATGTCAGCAACGAGGGCGGCCGTCAAGCCCGGCCCGGCGAGACGACCATGGACTCCTACGGCTCCGCGGTGCCCGCCAACGGCTACTACGGCACCTCCACGACCGGATCGGTGAGCGTCATCGACACCTCGAGCCGGTCGGCGTCGGTTGCATCGATCGCCGTCGGCCTGCACCCGACCGCGATGTTCTTCCAGCCGGGCGCGGCGGCGGGCGCAGACAAGGCCAAGAAGCACCCGGCCGGCGCGCTGTTCGTCGCCAACGCGTTCAGCGACACCATCTCGGTCATCAACACCAAGAACGACAAGGTCGTCCAGACGATCGCGACCGATCCGTGGCCGTCGTCAGACACGGGCTACGCGCCCACGAGCATCGCGATGGCGCAGAAGAACCACCTGCTCGTCACGCTCGGCCGAGCGAACGCCGTCGCCGTCTACCAGTACCACGGCAAGCCGCAGGAGCCCGTCAACTACATCGGCCTGCTGCCGACGGACTACTACCCGGCGACCGTGGCGTCAGTCGGCCGCCAGATCGTCGTCACCAACACGCGCGGCATCGACGCGCGCGGCCCCGCTCTCTCGTTCGACAAGGGCCCGGGCACCACCGTCGCGGTCGGCCATGGCACGCACAGCACCACCGCTTCGCTGACCCGCTTCACGCTTCCGCGCGACAAGGACATCTCCGGGGTCTACACGGGCACGGTCTTCGCCCAGAACGGCTGGGGCAAGAACGACGTCCGGCGGGCCAACGGCAAGAAGAGCGTGCCGGTGGCGGTCCCGACGCGCGTGGGTGATCCCTCGACGATCAAGCACGTCTTCCTGCTCGTCAAGGAGAACCGCACCTACGACCAGGTGTACGGCGACATGAGCCAGGGCGACGGCGACGCCACGCTGGCGCAGTTCGGCGCGAAGGTCACGCCGAACCAGCACGCGCTGGCCAAGCAGTTCGGTCTCTACGACAACGTCTACGACGTCGGCACGAACTCCGCCGAGGGCCACAACTGGCTGATGCAGGGCGACGACCCCGAGTACACGGAGTCCTCTGCGGGTGAGTATCTGCGCAGCTACGACACCGAGGAGGACGTGCTGGGCCACCAGCGCTCCGGCTTCCTGTGGACGGCGGTCGAGGACGCGAACAACACCGCGCGCAACTACGGCGAGTTCGAGTACATGGAGGGCAAGCCGTCCGGCACCTGGCAGCAGTACTACTGCGCGTACAAGGGCGTCGACGCCGGCGGCGACCCCGCGCAGCTGACCACCCCGGCGCTGAAGGGCAACTACGGCTCGGTCATCCCGTCGCTGAACGCCATCGCCGACCACCTGTCCCCGCCGTTCGACACCTCGATCCCGGACGTGTACCGGTACGAGATCTGGAAGCAGGACTTCGAGCACAACGGTCCCGCCGCCTTCAACATGATGTGGCTCTCCAGCGACCACACCGGTGGAACGGCAGACCCGGAGGCGCAGGTCGCCGACGGTGACCTCGCCGTGGGCAAGATCGTCGACACGATCTCGCACAGCCCGTACTGGAAGGACTCGGCGATCTTCGTGGTCGAGGACGACAGCCAGGATGGCGCCGATCACGTCGACGGCCACCGCGCTCCGATCCAGATCATCAGCCCGTACGCGGCGCACGGTCTGGTCGACAGCACCTACTACTCGCAGATCACCATGGTGCGGACGATCGAGCAGATCCTCGGCGCCCAGCCGCTGAACCAGAAGCTCGCTGCGGCGACGCCGATGTACGGCGCGTTCACCAACACGCCGGATCTCACGCCCTTCAGCACGGTGCCCAACCAGGTGCCGCTGACCGAGGGTGTCGCCACCGAGCCGGCGTGCGGCTGGGACACTCCGGGCCAGAGCGCCACGACCAGGTCGACGACGAGGACGGTGGCGCCGCAGGCTCAGCAGCTCGCGCTGCCGGCGAACGAGGTGGCCACCGCCGCAGCCTGGCAGGCCTGGCTGCGCAAGCAGCACACCACCGGCCGCGGCGCGGTCCCCGACTACGCCAACCCGGAGCAGATGAACCGCTACACGTGGTACCAGACCCACAGCTGGAGGGTCCCGTATCCGGGCGATCCGAAGATCTATCTTCCGTCGAAGGTTCCGGGGGCGTTCATCCCGAGCCCGGACACGAACTGACGCGTCTTCGGGCAACAGCGCAGGAGCATCACCGTGCGACCCGCCGGCCCTCCGGCGGGCCGTCGCCCCTTGCACGATCAGGAAATCGCCATGTCTGAAGCGCTCGCCGTTCGTGCGCGTGGTATCAGCAAGTCGTTCGGCGAGGTCGTGGCCCTCGACGACGTCGACCTCGATGTCGTGGAAGGTGAGGTGCATGGGCTGGTCGGGCCGAACGGGGCCGGGAAGACGACCCTGCTGGGCCTGCTCCTCGGGCTGGCACGGGCTGACGCCGGCGACCTGGAGATCCTCGGCAGCCCGGTGCGCAGGACGCTCGCGCTTCCGGACGGCGTTGCCGGGTTCGTGGACGGGCCGGGGCTGTACCCCGCGCTCTCCGCCCGGCAGAACCTCGCCGCGCTGGCCCGCCTGCGAGGCGACGGTACCGACGGCATCGCAGACGCGCTCGACCAGGTCGGGCTCACCGACGTCGCGGACGACCGGGTGCGCGGCTTCTCGCTCGGGATGCGCCAGCGTCTCGGGCTTGCCGCCGCGCTGCTGACCAGGCCTCGGCTGCTGGTGCTCGACGAACCGGCGAACGGCCTCGACCCAGGTGGTACCCGTCATGTGCACCGGGTTCTGACCGGGCTGGCGGCGCGCGGCACGTCAGTCGTCCTCTCCAGCCACCGGATGGACGATCTCGCTGCGCTGTGCGGCGAGGTCACCCTCCTTGCCGGTGGCCGCCTGGTGTTCTCCGGCCCGCTGAGCGATCTCGCCGCCGACGCCGATGAGCTCGACTACCGGCTGCGGACCTCCGATCCGGATGCGGCCCGGCGCGTCGCCGCCGACACGCCGAAGGTGAGCGTCCTCGGAGACGACGACCTGCTCGTGCGCCGCGACGCCGAGGCGCTCCTGGTGCGTGCAGCCACCCCGGCGCTGGACGACCTGGTCGCGCGTCTGGTCGGCGCCGGCGTCGGGGTCCGCGAGCTGGCGCCCGTCGTGGCTCCGCTGGAGGCGGCGTTCCTGACCCTGACCGGGGCTCCGAACGTACCGAGCGACGGTGAGGACCCGTGACCGACGCAGCCGCGACCGTCGCGCTCCCCCGGGCCGACACACCACCCACACCGGTCTGG
>Ga0081540_1004307_pt1 | contig 10902 bp, 10 predicted proteins | sample TabmetS2T1R1_FD_71024 | JGI IMG/M metagenome (GOLD analysis project Ga0081540, IMG submission 71024) | Tabebuia heterophylla rhizosphere microbial communities from the University of Puerto Rico - S2T1R1 | ecosystem: Host-associated > Plants > Roots > Rhizosphere ... | reverse complement strand
TCAGCGCGCGGTCGCGGTCGGAGAGCGATTTCAGCGCGGGATGGGCGCCGGCGCCTTCGAGCTGGTCGTCGAGCGTGCGGTGCCGGTGCAGCACGCCGTCCAGGATGTCGGCCGCAATCCGCCTTGCCGCGAGACCGGGCACTTCGGAGGCAACTGCGAACCGTTGTGAAGGCATGGCGCGAAAATGTTCTTGCGGATCAATGTGAACGTGATGCTTCGGCTCAGGCCATCGCGATGAAATGAAGCAGTGCCATGTGAATATGCCAAATGTAAGAATCGCGAATCAGATTTCGCGATTGTGATGCGCGCGCCCCGCGCGCCGGTTGACCTCTATCTGCGCCGGAGGGAAACATTTGCCATGACCGACGGACCCGCAAAGCCCGATGCCGGACGCAAGCCACTGACACCTGCGGCAGAGCGGGCGCTTGCCGAGGCCGAAGAGCGCCGCCGGCAGGCCGCCGCAAACGCAAAGCCCATGGAAAAGGAATATCAGGGCCCCAAGGGACCCGAGCCGACGCGTTACGGCGATTGGGAAAACAAGGGCATCGCGTCGGATTTCTGAGGCAGGATGGACTCTTGTCGGGCTGGCCGACTCAGTTCAGCTTCCCGGCGATGTCCTTTGAGAGAACGAATTCCTGGCGACCGTCGCCCCGCCGTCGGCTTTCTGCCGTGCTGCCCTGGATTTTCGTGCTCGTGGTCGCGGCGGGCGCCATGCTGCCGATCCGGCACTGGCTGCATTTGCCGCGCTGGAACGACGGCCGCTCGCAGGAATTCGATACGATCTGGCGGCCTGCCGGCAACCTCGACCGGCATCGCGCGGCCGACGTTATCAGGACCATCGACGGCGACACATTCGAGGCGCTGGTGCATCTGTCTCCCGGCCAGGATGTCATGACGCGCGTTCGCCTGCGCGGCGTCGATGCGCCGGAACTCAAGGCGGCATGCGCAGAGGAATTGCGGCTGGCGGAAGCAGCGACCGATGCGCTGCGCGACCTGCTCCGGCCGGGCGAGGTCGCGATCTACAATATCGGTCCGGACAAGTATCAGGGCCGCATCGCGGCTGATGTTGCCACCCGTCGTACCGACAATGTTGCGGCCGCGCTGCTTCGTGCCGGCCATGTGCGCAGCTACAATGGCGGCCATCGCAACGGCTGGTGTGCGAAACCGTCACCGTGAAAAAGAAAAAGCCGCGCACCGGCGCGGCTCTTTGCCTTGCAACGTTTTCGCGAGAGATCAGCGTGTCACGACGACCGTCGTGCCGACGGAAACGCGCTGGTAGAGATCAGTGATGTCGTCGTTGAGCATGCGGATGCAGCCATAGGAGACGAAGCCGCCGACCGAGCCCGGCACGTTGGTGCCGTGGATGGCGTATTCGCCGCCGGACAGGGTCATGGCCGCAACGCCCATCGGATTACGCGGCGAGCCGCCGGGGATCACGTCGGGCATGTTGGGCTTGTCGCGCTTGACTTCGCGCGGCGGCGACCAGGCCGGGTGGGTGTACTTGCCATCGATATGGGTGGTGCCCGCCCACTGCTTGCCGTAGCGGCCGACGCCGACCGGGTAGCGCATGGCGCGACCATTATCGAGAATGAGATACAGCCGGCGCTCGCCGGTCTTCACGACTATGGTGCCCGGCGAATAGTCGCCGCTGTTCATGCCGACCATTTCAGGGCGCGCCTGCGCCGCGGACGACATTGCCATCACAGCCCCGATGGTGACGGCCACGGCCGCCGCAATCTTTATCGACATCGTTCTCTCCATTCCCCGGCAGGGGGCAAACTCGCCGACGGATCTTGAAGGAGGCTGTCCGCCGGATTGACGCACGCATTTTTAACCGCACCGCTTAACCGGACGGTTTCCACGCCGGCCCGGCGACACGCTTTCGATGGGGGGAACAAAGGAAATGTTCGAATTAAAGTAAATGACCTGGAAACAACACTTGTCCCGAAAAAGACACAGTGCGGACACGGCTGCGTGAAGCGTCTGGAAACGCACATGAAAAAGGGCTCCGGATCATGCCGGAGCCCTGATTTCGCGAGGCGGGAGCGGTCTCGAAGTTACGCCGGCGCGCCCTTCTTGTTCTGGCGGTTCTTGACGAGATCGTCGACCACGGCCGGGTCGGCGAGCGTCGAGGTATCGCCAAGACTGGAGGACTCGTCCTCGGCGATCTTGCGCAGGATGCGGCGCATGATCTTGCCGGAGCGGGTCTTGGGAAGGCCAGGCGCGAACTGGATCAGGTCGGGAGAAGCGATCGGACCGATGTCCTTGCGCACCCAGGCCACCAGTTCCTTGCGCAGCGCTTCGCTCGGCTCCTTGCCGGCCATCAGCGTCACATAGGCGTAGATGCCCTGGCCCTTGATGTCGTGCGGGTAGCCGACCACGGCGGCTTCCGACACCGCTTCATGCGCGACCAGCGAACTCTCGACCTCGGCGGTGCCCATGCGATGGCCGGAGACGTTGATGACGTCGTCGACGCGGCCGGTGATCCAGTAATAGCCGTCCTCGTCGCGCCGGCAGCCGTCGCCGGTGAAATACTTGCCCTTGTAGGTCGAGAAGTAGGTCTGCTCGAAGCGCGCGTGATCGCCATAGACGGTGCGCATCTGCCCCGGCCATGACTTTGTCAGGCAGAGATTGCCCTGCGTTGCGCCTTCCAGCGTCTTGCCGTCGGCATCAACGATCTCGGGCACCACGCCGAAGAACGGACGCGTCGCCGAGCCCGGCTTGAGTTTGGTCGCGCCCGGCAAAGGCGTGATCAGGATGCCGCCGGTCTCCGTCTGCCACCAGGTATCGACGATCGGGCAGCGGCCATCGCCGATCACGCGGTGATACCATTCCCAGGCTTCCGGATTGATCGGCTCGCCGACCGAGCCGAGCAGGCGCAGCGTCGCGCGCGAGGTCTTCTTCACCGGCTCGTCGCCGCCCTGCATCAGCGCGCGGATCGCGGTCGGCGCGGTGTAGAAGATGTTGACCTTGTGCTTGTCGACGACGTTCCAGAAGCGGGAATTGTCGGGATAGTTCGGCACGCCCTCGAACATCAGCGTTGTCGCGCCGTTGGCCAGCGGCCCGTAGAGAATGTAGCTGTGGCCAGTGACCCAGCCGACGTCCGCGGTGCACCAGTAGATGTCGCCGTCGTGATAGTCGAAGACGTATTGATGCGTCATCGCGGCGAACACGAGATAGCCGCCGGTAGTGTGCAGCACGCCCTTGGGCTGGCCGGTCGAACCCGAAGTGTAGAGGATGAACAGCGGATCCTCCGCATGCATGTGCTCGACCGGGCATTCCGTCGTCACCACCTTGGCGGCGTCGTGATACCAGAGGTCGCGCGTCGGGTTCATGTTGACGTTGGCGCCGGTGCGCTTGACGACAACCACCCAGTCGACACCCGAACTCTTTTCGAGCGCTGCATCGACGTTGGCCTTCAGCGGCACCTTGCGGCCGCCACGCAGGCCCTCGTCAGCGGTGATGATCACCTTGGACTGACAGTCGTTGATGCGCTGCGCGAGGCTGTCGGGCGAGAAGCCGGCGAACACCACCGAATGGATCGCACCGATGCGTGCACAGGCGAGGATCGCGTAGGCCGCTTCGGGAATCATCGGCAGATAGATGGTGACGCGATCGCCCCTCTTGACGTTTCGCGTGCGCAGGATGTTTGCCATCCGGCACACTTCGTCGTGCAGCTCCTTGTAGGTGATGTGCTTGGACTGCGAGGGATCATCGCCCTCCCAGATGATCGCGGTCTGGTTGCCGCGCTTGGCGAGATGGCGATCGATGCAGTTGTAAGCGGCGTTCAGCACGCCGTCCTCGAACCATTTGATCGAGATGTTGCCCGGTGCGAAGGAGACGTTCTCGATCTTGTGGGGCGGCTTGATCCAGTCCAGCCGCTTGGCGTGTTCGGCCCAGAAGCCGTTGGGATCCTTGACCGAGCGCGCGTACATCTCGCGATACTTGGCGTCGTCGATCCAGGCGCGCTTCGACCACTCCGCGGATACGTCGTAAATCTTCTCGGACATATTTCCCCTCCACTCGACTTCACCGGCATTTGCGCGCGCAAAGATCACCGCAGGCCGGCTCAAATTGTTGGCGCGAGTATGCGTCGCCGGACCGTATCGGGACAAGCGCGACCGCCTGCAACCTTGGTTTGGCTTGCCTTTCCAACCGTGCCGAATCCCTGCCATCCGGGCCGGGCCGACGCATTGAGGAAGCGCAATATCAACGCTATCCGCCGAATGGCTCCCATGAAAGGTAATATATTACTTTCGATAACCATTTCGAGACTCGCAATCTCAATACTTACCCCCTAAATGGCGACCCCGGGGGCCGGACGACCCCTCCCGGAACGAAGCCCCGACAGTCGGCATTACCGGAGAAACAGCGGAGCAAGGTGTTTAGGACGATGACGGATCAGCAGAATCTCGAGGCTCCAAGCCCCGCTTCCGCCGATCCTGCCGTCGCGCTGGCGGAAATGCTGGGTCAGCTGCCGAAGCCCGCACTGGCTCCCTCGCCCAAGACCACCCACCACACGGTCGAAGCGCTCGCCACCGAACTTGGTCTCAAGCTCGGCGGCCCGAACGCGCTCACCATCCGCCGCATCAAGCGCGGCAAGAGCTATTCATTCATTCGTGCCAACGGCACCAAGATCCGTCACGAGCCGACCATCCGCCGTCTCAACCGCATGGCGGTGCCGCCGGCCTATCGCGACGTGCGCTACTCGCCCGATCCGACGTCGCATCTGCAGGCGGTCGGCATCGATGCCGCGGGCCGGCTGCAATACCGCTACCACGCCGACTGGGAGAAGGTGCGCGAGCAGCGCAAGGCGCATCGCCTGGCACGGCTGGTCGGCGCGCTGCCGAAGATCCGGCGCAACGTCTCGGCAAATCTGGCCGGCGACCAGCCGACGCGCGAATTCGCGCTGTCGGCCGTGATCGAGCTGATCGCGCGCACCGCGATCCGGCCCGGCAATGAGTCCTATGCCAAGCTCAACGGCACCCGCGGCGCCACCACGCTGCTGAAATCCAATGTCACCATCGAGGATGACTCGATCGTGCTGACCTTCAAGGCCAAGGGCGGCAAGGCCGTGCGCAAGGAGTGCGACGCGGCCAAGCTCGTGCGCGCCATCGGCATCCTGCGTACGCTGCCGGGCAAGCGCATGTTCCAATATCGCGACGCCTCTGGCACGATCCGCACCGTCTCGACCACGACGGTGAACGGCTTCTTGCGCGAAATCGCCGGCATCAAGATTTCGCTGAAGGACTTCCGCACCCTGATGGCTTCTGCCGTGGTGCTGGAATCGCTGTCGCGCATTACGCCCGCAGCCAGCGAGCGCGGCCGCAAGAAGCAGGTGCTGGATGCCGTGCGCGCGGCGGCCGACGAGCTCTCCAACACGCCGGCGATCTGCCGCAAGAGCTACGTGCACGACACCATCGTCACCGCCTTCGAGGACGGCATCCTCGAGCGTTTCGCGGCGACCATGAAGGGCTATCGCACCCAGAAGAAGCGCGAGCAGCTGCTGGCGCAGGTGGTGCTGGCGGCGGCTGCATAAGCCATATCGCCACAGCGCATTGGCGTTTCCGCGAACGAACGATAGGGTGAACCAGGGCGCATAGGCGCCGGGCATCGTTTATCCGATCGTTTGTCATGGCAGAAAGCGCGGCCGCGTGGACGGTTCATCCGGGTTGGTTCGCCGCCATCGCCATCCTGCTCTGGGCGACCAGTGCGCTGCCCGAATATCTCACGGCGCTGTTGTTCTTTGCGGCCATTGCAGTGTTCCGCGCGGCGCCCGCCGATGTCTTGTTCTCCGGCTTTCAGTCTGAAGCGTTCTGGCTGGTGCTTGGCGGCTTCGTGCTGGGCACGGCGATCAAGAAGGTTGGGCTCGCGGACCGCATCGCGCGCCTGCTTGCAGGATCGCTCTCCGGCTCCTGGCTCGGCATGGTGGCGGGCATTGTCGGGCTCACCTACGCGCTCGCTCTGGTCATGCCGTCGAACATGGGCCGCATCACGCTGCTGATGCCGATCGTGATGGCGCTCGCCGACCGCGCGGGCTTGCGCGAGGGCTCGGCCGGCCGGATCGCGCTGGCGCTGGCCGTCGGCCTTGGCACGTACGAACTTTCCGCATCCATCCTGCCTGCGAATGTGCCGAACCTGATCATGACCGGTGCCGCGGAACGCGCCTACGGCATTCATTTCAACTATCTGCCTTATCTCGTGCTGCAGGCGCCCGTTGTCGGGCTGCTGAAAGGCATCGTTGTCATTGTCTGCCTCGTCCTGATGTTTCCCGCTTCGCCGGCGCGCATCGAGGGCCCTGCTGAACGCAGCGAGTTCAGCGCGGCGGAGCGGCGCCTCGCGGTGATCCTGCTCGCCACGCTGCTGCTCTGGGTCACGGATGCCTGGCACGGCATCCGGCCCGCCTGGGTCGGCCTTGTGTCGGCGTGTCTCTGCCTGCTGCCGCGGGTCGGTTTTCTGACCGGCGAGGAATTTGCCGCCGGCGTGAATGTACGGACGTGCATTTACCTCGCCGGCATTTTGGGGCTGGCGGCTGTCGTGGCGTGGTCGGGCCTTGGCAATGAAATCGGAAGCCTGCTCATCCCGCATTTGGCGCTCGACCCGGCGCGGCCCGCGGCGGGCTTCGCTTCCATGATCGGGCTGGCGAGCGTGCTGAATTTCGTGGTGACGGCGAACGGCCTGCCGGCGGTGTTCACGCCGCTCGCCAAGGCACTGGCTGGTGCTGCCGGCGTGCCATTGCCGACCGTGCTGATGTCGCAGGTGTTCGCCTATGCGACGCCGCTGCTGCCGTATCAGGCCGCGCCGCTGGTGGTGGCCGCAGGTCTAGCGAAGGTGCCGACGCGCACGGTGGTCAAGGCGTGCCTCGTCATCGGGCTTATCTCGTTCGTCGTGCTCGGCCCGCTCTATTATCTCTGGTTTCGCGCGCTCGGCTGGATCGGCTGAGAGGCGTCTCAGAGCCCGCCCATCTTGCAGACCAGCTTCCATTCCTCCGCCGTCACCGGCTGCACCGACAGGCGCGAATATTTTACCAGCGCCATGGCGGCGAGTTTCTTCTCGGCCTTGATCGCGGCCATCGTCACCGGCTGCGGCAGGGGCTTGTCGGCCTTGATGTCGACGCAGACAAACTTGCCGGTCTTGTCGGTCGGATCGGGATAGGCCTCCTTGATTACCTCGGCGATCCCGACGATGTCCTTGCCTTCGTTGGAGTGGTAGAAGAACGCCTTGTCGCCCTTCTTCATGTTCGACAGATTCTGCCGCGCGGTGAAATTGCGCACGCCGGTCCAGGCTTCGCCCTTTGCGCCCTTGGCGACCTGCATGTCCCACGACCAGACCGTCGGTTCCGATTTCACCAGCCAGTACGCCATTGTCATTCCTCCGCCTTGAACGGCCGCGTCAGCAGGCCTTCGATCGCGGCATCGATGGTGATCTTGCCGGCCAGGATCGCGGCCACCGCATTTGATACCGGCATATCGACGTCTTGCGAAGCCGCGAGCTCTGCCAGAACCGGCGCCGTGAACTGTCCCTCGGCGAGCTTGCCGGGTGGCGGGACCTCGCCGCGGCCGAGCGCGATGCCGAGTGCGAAATTGCGTGATTGCAGGCTCGAGCAGGTCAGGATGAGATCGCCGAGGCCGGACAAGCCGGTCAGCGTTTCCGCGCGCGCACCGCAGGCGCGCCCCAGCCGGGAAAGCTCGGTGAAACTGCGCGTGGTCAGCGCGGCCTGCGCGGATGCGCCGAGCTTGCGGCCGACGGCAATTCCAGCGGCAATCGCCAGCACGTTCTTGGCCGCGCCGCCAATCTCGACGCCGCGAACGTCCGTCGTGTGATAGGGGCGGAATGTCGAAGAACCCAGCGCCTGCACCAGCGCCGCCGCCAGCGCCTCGTCCTTTGCCGCCAGCGTGACCGCGGTCGGCAGGCCGCGCGCGACGTCATCCGCAAAGCTCGGACCGGACAGGATCGCGGGAATCGCAGCGGGCGCGGCTTCCGCGATGACCTCCGTCATGAACTTGTGCGTGCCGCGCTCGATGCCCTTGGCGCAGGCGATGACGGGCCTCGGCTGTGTCAGATGCGGGGCGAGGGCGGTCACGGCCTCGCGCAGGTTCTGCGCCGGCGTTGCGATCAGGATGGCGTCGGCCTTCGCGGCCTGTGCGATGTCGCCGGTGATGTCGATGTTGCTTTGAAGGCGAACGCCGGGCAGGCGCGGATTCTCATGCGTTGCCTTGATCCGTGCCACGCTTGCTGCGCTGCGCGCGAAAAGCGTGACACTGCGGCCGGCGCGCGCCGCGACGGCGGCAAGCGCCGTTCCCCACGCGCCTGCGCCGATCACCGCGATGGAGTTGAGAGAGGCCATCTCAATAGCCCGCGCGGCTGTTGGCGTAGCCGGCCGGCGCCTTCGCATTGGCGTCGAGCAGCCAGCGTGCCCGCGGCGGCGCCTCCATGGAATCCGTGAGGCCAAGGGCCAGGCGCTCCGCGCCGGCCCAGGCGATCATCGCGCCGTTGTCGGTGCACAGCGCCGGCGGCGGAATGATCAGCGTGGTCTCTGCCCTCGCCGCGACATCCTGCAACGCGCCGCGGATCGCCTTGTTGGCGGCAACGCCGCCTGCCGCGACGAGCGCGCGAGGCGGCCCGAATTGCTCGCGGAAAAGTTTCAGCCCGACGGTCAGCCGATCGGCGGTGGATTCCAGCACCGCGGCCTGGAAGCTCGCGCAGAGATCGGCGATGTCCTGCTGCTCCAGCGGGGTGATGCGGCTCGCTTCGTTGCGCACCGCCGTCTTCAAGCCGGAGAGCGAGAAGTTCGCATCTGCGCGCCCGAGCATCGGCCGCGGAAAAGCGAATCGCTTGGCATCGCCGCTGGCTGCCGCCAGCTCCACCTGCGGTCCGCCCGGATAGGGCAGCGACAGCATCTTCGCCACCTTGTCGAAGGCTTCGCCCATGGCGTCGTCGACGGTGGTGCCGATCCGCACATAATTTCCGACACCTGCTACCGCAACGATCTGGGTGTGGCCGCCCGAGGCGAGGAACAGGCAGTAGGGAAACGCCAGCGCGCAGGTCAGCCGCGGCGTCAGCGCATGCGCTTCCAGATGGTTCACGGCAATCAGCGGCGTATCGTGCACCATCGCGATTGCCTTCGCCGTGGTCAGCCCGACGATCACGCCGCCGATCAGGCCGGGGCCGGCTGCAGCCGCCACCGCCGAGAGCTGATCGTAGCCGACGCCGGCATCCTTCATGGCGCGGTCGACGATCCCGTCGAGCAGGTCGACATGGGCGCGCGCGGCGATCTCGGGCACCACGCCGCCGAAGCGGGCGTGCTCGTCGGTCTGCGAGCGCACGACGTTGGAGAGTATTCGCCCGCTGCCGTCGCTCTGGCGTTCGACCACACTGGCGGCGGTCTCGTCGCAGGTGGTCTCGATGCCCAAAACCAGCATCGGTGTATCGTTAGCCAATGTGAGCCCTTGCATGATCCGTGAAAGGAGGGTCTTTGCTGCTTCGGTACCATTGCGAGGTTGCGCCGTGCAATCGTCCGGTTGCGGCAAAATTCCCTTGCGGAGACAGTTTGGATGGCCGTTCTCGTCACCCGCCCGCTGCCTGACGGCGCGATCACCGCCGCGGACCTGCGCGCGCGGGGGTTCGAGGTCGTCGCAGCGCCCATGCTGCGGTTCGAGCCGTTCGGCTTCGACGGCGCGGCCGAGGTTCCCTATGGCGGGATCATCGTCACCAGCGCCAACGCTGTGCGCGCCATCGAATCGCATCTCGCCAACAGTCCGCTTCTGAAACTGCCGCTGTTCGCCGTCGGCGAGCGCACGGCCGCTACCGCACGCGCTGCCGGTTTCGGCAAGGTGTTTTCCGCAGATGGAGATGCGGCGGCCTTGCGTGATCTCATCGTTGAGGCCGCGAAGGCGAAAAAGCTGAAGAAGAAATCGCCGCTGCTCTATCTCGCCGGGGAAGAGCTGGCGCGGGATCTGCCGGCCGAACTGCATGAGCGAGGCTTTGAGGTTGTCACCCACATCGCCTACCGCATGGTTCCGGCCAAGAGCCTGCCGAGCGAGGTGGTCGACGGCTTTGCCGCCGGCCGGATCGAGGCGGTGCTGCATTATTCGCGGCGCAGCGCACGGGCATTTGTCGAGGCGGCGCGGACGGGCGGGGTGGAAATCTCGGCGCTGGCGCTACCGCAATGCTGCATATCGGCGGCCGTGGCCGAAATCGTCCGCGAGGCCGGCGCGGCCCAGGTCACGGTTGCCGCCAGGCCGGACGAAAATGCCTTATTCGAGGCATTGAAGCGTGCTTTGCCGGCCCGACTGGCTTAAGAGAGCGGGCCTGATCTGCTAGGTTCGGTCGAAATCAGAGGTAGTTGCGATGGTCGATGACAGGCCCGAAGACGGCGCGCCAGCCGAATCCAGCCGGCCCAAGCGTGAGCCGCCCACCATCGACCTCAAGGCCACCGACGTCTCCGAGTCCCCGAAGGCGGAGGACAAGGCGACCGACGAAGCCAAGGACAGAGCCAAGGACGAAGCCACGCCGGCCGAGCCTACTGCGGCTGAACCGGCCGGCGAGGCCGAGCCGCCGTCTCCTTCGCAGGCCGATGCGCAACAGCAGCCGGTCTCTCGGCCAGTTTCTCCGTGGGCCATCGCGCCGATCTCCGGCGCAGTGGCGGCGGCCCTCGTGATCGGAGTCGGCTGGGTGCTGGGCTGGCCGGCCGTGCAGGCGCCGGCTCCGGCCCCGCAGCTCAACGCCTCGGCGATTGACGATCTCACCGCGCGAATCGCCGGCCTCGAATCGAAGACGAGCAAGCCGGCTGCACCGGTCACTGATTCCGCCGCCGCGGCGCGGATGGAGCAGGTCGAAAAATCGCTCGCAGCGCTGCGCAGTGAACTCGCGGCGACGCGCGCGCAGGCCGACAAGCTGGCA